>Ga0307515_10011304_pt1 | contig 16947 bp, 4 predicted proteins | sample 17_EM_MG_FD_194513 | JGI IMG/M metagenome (GOLD analysis project Ga0307515, IMG submission 194513) | Populus trichocarpa ectomycorrhiza microbial communities from riparian zone in the Pacific Northwest, United States - 17_EM | ecosystem: Host-associated > Plants > Roots > Unclassified | place... | reverse complement strand
TTAAAAAAATATTTTTTTAAGAAAAATCATATTTTTACCGGTCGTCTAGTTGCATTTGGACTCGTAAAGTCAACCGGATCATGTAAGGGCAACTCTCATGCATATTAATTTTAAACTCAAGCAAAGCAAGGAGTCGGGTCTGGAGGTTTTAAGGTTGACCCGCTAAATAACAATGTTGAATGGTTTCTTTATTTTTAAATTCAATCTTTCTTTCTTTTTCTCGATTGAATCATTTTTTGCTTTTTTTTATTATTTCTTCATGCAATATTTGGTTTATTTTGAATAGATCTTTATAATTTGTTTCGCGTTGTTCTCTATAAAGTTATCTCAAAATCAAACAAATATCATGATATTTAGTTGGTGCTCAATTTTATAAGCGTTTACTCTTGTTATCATATTAGTAAGTAAACAAAAAAAAAATGTTAAACTTAGTAGCAGGTTAAAAAGTGAATTTTGTAAGAGTTCATCATTCAGGTTGCATATTTGACAGGTTATAGAGCGAAACCCGGATCAATATCGTTATTTTAATATTAAAAAATATCGTCTTGAAATTTTTTTAAACTCAAATTATACTTTTACCGGGTTGCTTTTAAAACTAAATTAAAAGATGAAACTGAAATCTAAAAGCTCATTCCTTCTCTCATCTATACAAGAGTACGTATCACTCCTCTCACTTGTGTCATGGCATCACTGAAATGAATTACAAGCTCATCACATGAAGTGATGAAGAATTTAGGTCAATGGTAAAGTGGAAAACACTGGGTTGCCTCAAGTTCAAATCCCTCCATCTTCAAACTAGCTATCAGTTAACATATTAACAAGGCAGTGATGGATGCTTTCGATTTCAATTTTTCTACAATTATTTGAAGCATAAAAGAGAATTTTCTGAGATCCAATTACGGCTCAGTTTGTGTTCATGAAAGAAAAGGAAAAAAATTCCGAACTGAATTCCCAATGGATCCGAAATCATTTCTACATTTTCATATAAAAAAAATTAAAAGAAACAAAAGACACAAAAAAAAACAAAACAATACAATGAAAGCATTAACCTCTGCTCCTCCCTGACAACTTTCCCTTTTCGTGTATCCCAACACAAAACCCCACTCCCAATATCTAGTTCTAGTCGCACAAAAAAAAAGAAAAATAAAAGAATTCAAGTCATTTTTTAAGCATATAAGCAAATTAAAGAGAAATCAAAACCCACTTTTGAAATTAATTAAAATAGAAATTCGTCACCGCCCTATACTAGCAGTCCACGTTTCCTTGACTAGTTCCATCCATACAAGCTTGTCAGGGGTCCTACCATATAGAGACACATCACGTGAAAGCCCATGTTAGCACCAGAAGTGCCCCCACAGCCTCTCGTTACTAGTCACTACCTCTTCTTCTTTTCTTTTCTTCTTTTTACTTTTTAATCAATTCATGTTAGAACTTTAAAGCTTTGCTTAATTTTCCGAACACTGAATTGCTTCGTGGTTTGGCGATTGCTCTCTTGCTGCTGCTGCTGCATGGCCGCTGCTGTTCATCTTCTTGAGATTTTGGTGGTGATAGACCTGCCTGAGTCTCTCTATTTCCTTCTTCAATGCCTCTTGATGGGCTACCATTTTGCACCGATTCAAGTCAGCATCAAATCAACGATATAGCTAAATGTATGGTAAATTAAGTAGTTCTTAAAAAAAAGAATTTGAGTTAATTTGGTTATAAATACATCATTTAATAAAGGCACTTCTTGTGTGTTAGGTCACGTTAACAATTTCTACGGAAACAGTCGTTCTCCCGCAAATCATTGCATAATCAATCATAATGTCCAAAAATCAAATCATAATTTTTTTGAATTTGAAATAAGGAGAGGAGGGAGAGCTCTTACCATCTTTGAAAATCTTGTCTTGAGCCAAAGCGGCAATCCGTTGCTTGAGGGCACTATTATCAACGTTGAGAATCAGCCGTTGATGGTCTAAAAATGCAACTCTTGGCGACAATGCTGATACTTCCGTCTAGATTTTTGCATTAAGTAAAGAGTCCCAGAATTATACATTGCTAATGCTTCATAATGAACAGTAAAATAGTAGCAGTATGTAAAGATACCTGTAATGTTGTCACGCTACGTTCAAGCTCTGAAATGTATTGCAATTTCCTCACTCTTGACCTTTGTGCAGATTGCCGATTTGCCAAAATTCTGCTAAATATTGCAAAAGAATCAGTTTACAACCATAATTTCACTATATAAAATAATTATATCTCACTGAAAATTAGAAAATAAATATAACGAAACTAAGATTGCCATCAGATTCATTGGTATTAATCCACATGCAATTCTTCATGACATGAAATCGAATAATCAAGTCTAAAACATTAGAGTAGCTAGGTGAGTTAATTATCAATAATGTAATGTAATTCAAGTTAATATATATTCACCTTTTCACCCTCTTCGGGTCATTGATGGTATCACCATTATTTGAAGATGTGGGAAGAGGAGGCTGGTGTGGTTCTTGCTTGCATGAACTCTCCACCTCTCCTGGCTCGGTCTTGGCCACCGCTGCTTGTTGCTGCTCGGTATTTCCTTCTTCTTGATGGTGATGTTGATCTGTTGGCTTTGATGGTTTCTCATCGTTTTTGCTATTTTGGTCGGACGGGGTGGAGGGGTTGGAGGAGGATGGTGGCAAAGACAAGGACATGTCATGGGAAAACATGGACATGAGCTGGTCATCATCCAACTTGTCGAACCCAAGATTAGCGGAAATCAAGGCATTGGAAGAGGAATGGTTATTATTGCAGCTGCTGCTGTTGTTGTTGTCGTGGCATTGATCTTCCACCAAGGAGGGCATGTTGGTCGTCTCGATGAAAGTGATGCAGTCGCTAATAGACCGTCGGTGGGACCCGCGTCTGGTGGACGTGAAGTCCAAGAACTCATCAACCCAACAGGGTTGATGGTTCTCCATGGTGGCGGCAGCGTTTGAGAAATAATTGGACATTGTTTGGTGAGAAAAGGAAGGCCAATTTTGGGTGACAGCAGGAATTTTGGGTGGCAATTGAGCCATAATCTTAATCTTCCTTGTATATCAAACCTCCTATGTAATAACAACAACACTGTAGATAAAAAAAAAGCGGGTTCTTTATAAGAGAAAAATCTAAACAAACTCAACAAAGAAAAAAAACAAACTATCAATCTATACGTGTGATATCAGAAAATCTTGGGCTGCTGATAAAACGCTCTCTATCTAAAGGAATCGTTACGCCAAGCAAGTGATATTCATCTCGTCTGGTTGTAAGCTGATGCAAAAATAGAAATATTTGGTTAGGACAGGCAAGTTACAACTTACCGAACACAACTAACCAATCCCGAAATGTAATGACAAGATCTTGGGGATAATGTCCTCCTCCTATAAACACTCCGTCCAGCAAGTGATGGGGAGGGGGTTGTTATAGGAGTGTAAAATAGTATCTAGCTAGAGAAGCAAGCACAGTATGAGGTTAGATGGCTAAATTTTTAAGGCCCAGAGGTATCGGAGGTGGAGGGGGAGATGGTAGGGCACATGGGGAGTGGATTAGAAACAGCTAGCAACAGCTGGGATTTGGGCCTCTACGGTTTTACTGGAAAGTCGCAGGCCGAGAGAGAGAGAGAGAGAGAGAGATTTAATTAACTGGAGGGAATCGGCCACCACGTGCCGATGTGACCTCTCCCGCATCCCATCAACTCATACACGAGACTATCACTGCTGCGCTGCCATGACATTAGTAATAATCTATTTTTTATAAACGTATATTCTCCAAAAAATAAATAAATAAACTACATGGGATATGTTTTTCTAATCCATCACATTCTTTGCTTTACGTGTATGGGCTCACACTTTCAATCTGTTGCTCACATCCATCCTTGACCCTTGGATCCAAACCCTCATTAACCACATCTTTCATCGTCGAGTTTCTCATCTTTTTGCCCCTCCCAGATCATTCTTGCTTTGGGTTTTTCTTTTTCTTTTTCTCTTTCTTTTTATAATGAGAGATTGAAAACTTGGGATCCATGACATTAATTTCCCAATTTGATCAAAGATGTGCTTGGTCGGTCCATGGGGGTGGAATTAAGGCATGATATCACACATGTAGGCAGATCTCATGGCTAGAGGTTGTGTGGAGTAGATTTATCATGCTGTGAAAGAGATGCTTGGCATGAGATGATATCTTACGAAAAGATAAAATATACAAGGTAGTGGTATAGTGGGAAGATGTAGGATTTAGGGATGATGAGCTGTGAAAAGAGAGGAGGAAATGTAAGAATCATGCCCTCCTCCTTCCCATGTGAACTCTTTGGAAGAGCCCACTTTCCTTCCCTTTGTCTCCAAATCAGACTCACATGGCCCCCTCCTCCCTCTCTCTCTACAGTTTTTCCTGGTAGCTTCCAGCATCATCTCATGTTGGCATTTATGTTGTTCTGTTAGAGAAAAGTGCTTAAGAGACACTAATAATGATTAGTGAAAAGTTGGAAGGTAAGTTAAGTACTCTAGTTGTCCGGGAAAAATATTATCTTGATCCCCCGCCTCCTCAATATCATATTAGAGAAAACATCCCACTTGCCTCCTCAAGGAATATGATCACAAGATTGTACTTCTGATCGATCAAACCAAGCAAAAGTCAATCATTTCAACGGCCAAGATGATGATCCCATGCCATGTTTTACGTGGAAAACACCATAATTAATCATTTAGAAGGCCCAATATTCTCAGAGGTGCATAACCAGGACGAATAAATGTTAACTCATTGGAGGGTAGGTTTGCATGTGCCTCCCATGGCCATTAATTTGACATTACACAACCTAGAGATTAGAGAATTGTTCAGCAGCATAATGTACTTCGATTTTCCATTAGTTTTTGGATCCCAAAATATTCTGCGATTACCGTACAGGAGAGGGGACTGTGGAATGAGAATTGGATGCAAACTATAGAGGCATCATTGCACGTGGAGAGGAGAAAAACAAGGGCCTACCTTGTTCGTGTTTTGTTGAGATGATATAATACCAAGTACCATAACCAGAACATGTTAACACTAACACTAATGCTGTAAAGAAATATAAAGGTAGAGTTTGTGGTGGCCACTTGCTCTTATGTCCGGGGAGATCCCTTGAGTTGGTTGCTATGCTCGTGTCAATTTATCAGATGAACTCGTTTAAGAAACAACGTTTCAGCAAGTAGGGGAGAAAAAAACCAAAAAACCAATTAAACCAAGAAAACCAGGAAAAAAAATAACCGAAAAAACCGAACCGTAAAAAAAACCGATTAAAATTTTGAAAAAACCGACCGGTTCGGTTTCGGTTTTATATATAAGCCTGAAACCGAAAAAACCGAACCGAAACCGAAACAAAAAAACCAGAAAAAGACCGAGCCAAACCGGAAAAAAAACCGAGCCAAACTTGTTTTTGTCCAAAAAACTGAACCAAAACCGGTCGGTTTGAACCGGTTTCAGTTCGGTTTCGGTTTTTTTAAAAAAAATCGGTTTTGTTATTTTTTTTTTATAAAAACCGAATCGAACCGAAAATAACCACCTCTAATTTCAGCAAACTCACCCCTAATTCTTCACATTTCAGCCTAATTGGGTTGGATTTCAAACGATAAGGCAGTCTCTCCCGTCGGCTGGATTCGTCACTCTTTGCTTGCAGTTTAGTCTAATTGAGTTGAGTTGATGAAGTAACGAACATGGAGGTAGATTTTGAGGAAACTGTTTTCACAAAGATTGATTTCCCGAATTGACATAAACACAAGGGCTAGATTGTGTGTTTCTGTACAAAAAACCAAGAGCCCGGTTGCAACTTGCAGCTGGTCCACGATAGAAAAAACTTTGGAGACAAATGGAAGTAGACTTGGCCTAATGATAATAAACCTAGTCCACCTTAGAGATATATAGTTTTGTGTGTAGGAAGATCATTAGATTCAACTACTTTACAGTCCGCAGCTCGAATTAAAATTGTTTTGAATGTAAAAAAAACAATGTTGATGTTATATATACTATTTGATATTATTATTAAACTTGATTTAATGAGTTAAATTTAAAATTTCATGACTTGACTTGTTTTACTTAGGTTTAAAATTAAATTGTATAGGATTGTTCAACGTGACCCAATTGATTTGGTAGGTCCAAGGACAACTCGGATAATTAGTAAAAAAATATGGTTTTGATTTTATATATATATATATATATATATATATATATATATATATATATATATATATAATTTAAGATAATCTTTTTAATATTGATATATCAGCATATTAGATAACACAGGATTCACAACTTAACCCGTCAAATTCATGATATGGATTATGAACTCTATTAGGTTTAAGATGTTTATTTTTTTAAGACTATTTTTACTCAAGTATATAGATGTTCATAAAATTAAGAATAAACAAAATATCAGGATATTTATCTAAAATTGTTATAATCTCATAGGAAACAAACCGAAATAATTTATATAAATAAATTTAAAATCAAGTAAATATTAAATAATAAAATTAAAAAAAGAATGATAAAAAAAAAAAAGAGAACATAAAAAGTAAAGAAAAAGTCACCTCCTTCAATATTTATATGAACAATGGGTGAGTTGACACCCCTAACTAGTTTAAATGTATTAAGTAATTGATATTAATGTTCTCCATTCTCTTAAGAGTTTTGGAGTTTAAACTTCTTCTTTCTAATAAGTAATAATTAATAGTAATATTAGGTGTTCTGAAAAACATATTTTTTTTATTATAGAATATTTATTGAACTAAAGTAAGAACTCCCCACGATCACATACCAGACTTCTATGCCGGATCTCAAAGAAGGCAAGTGAATCAGCAGATCGAGCAAATAAAGACTCAAGTCCAGCAAATCACCCTAAACGGTATATCTGCTGAGGTATATAAACCCTCCAGCTGTTCGATGAAATGCACCAGCGAAGCCAAAAGCTTATTTACATGAGTTCACTCACTCTGTTAGCTTGTCGATTGCAAATTACCTCTTTCCTGTGTAATAATCTTAGACATGACAAGGTGAAATGAGTGATTGGTGGTACTTTAATGCTTATTCTTGCAACAGAGTATTAAGTACAGGTGCCAAGTCATCCTAGTATAATTTCTCTTGCTGGTTGATAAGAGCAGAAGTATAAGCTATATATATATATATATATTGAAGGAAATGCAATAAATCTCATGGCCTTCATGAGGACTGGACTGCTCACATGTTTGTGAGGAACCAGTATAAAAACCTCTGATCAAGCTTTCCTCACTATCTCTCTACTTATATTTTATGCTCTGGTTATTTCTGTCTTGGTAACTCGTATAGGGTTTGTTTTGCATAAAATATTTTATAAAAAAATTAGTTAATATATAATATTTAACGGTAAATTTTTTAGAGAAATATTTTTAAAAATTTATAAAATATTTTACAAATAACTTATAAAATCATTTAACTATTTTAATTATTATTTTTATCTCACTATCATGAACACATCATCTTTTATTTCTTCTACCACTATTATCATCTCATTAAAACCTTCTCATTCACGATCATTTCATCACTGTCTCTTTCATCATTATTGCTATGTTATCATTTTCTTTCCTGCCACCACTATCATCTCATCGAAAACTCCTCTTTCACCACTATCATGACCACCTCCACCACCAATATCATGTCATCACAACCTCCTTCATTACCACAACCATTTCACCACACCACCTTCTCCACCACCACTATCATGTCATCACAACCTCCTTCATCACCATAGCCATTTCACCACCATGTTCTTCTCTACCATTACCATGACTAAATTTTTTTTATAACCATTATCTTCTTACAACCACCACCCCGATCTTCTACGTTATTATCATCATATTACTATCATCACTATTATATTAAAAAATATTTACATATAAAATATTTTTCAATTTAAATATTGAAAAACATTTTAGAATAAAACATTTTACATATAAATTATTATTATTTTTATCCGTAAAATATTTTACGTTCACGGACTCTTAATAGTTGTGCCTTGTTCACAGCTGCATGTGTTGTGTTTTCATGTGACGAACAGTTCACCCCTCTTGGTTAGCTTTGGGACCAGCATTTATATGTGAGGAAAGGAAAAGGTATATGCTACCAAAAACAAGGACAAGTGATTTCATAATGATTTTAAATTTGAACCACAACATTTTGTACCTTAACATTGTTTTTCTTTTGAGAGAAAGGGACATTATATTTCAATTTAGGAAATATACAAAAATATGAGGAATTAATTTGGTTATTGTGATTGTTAAGGTGGCAACAATTTAATTGTTGTTTTGACCGTGCTACCTCTCTCAAATATGGATAGCAATTTCATTTTAGTTCTTACTAATCTAAACTAATTTTTTATAATTATTTTATCCAATAAATAATAAATAGAATATGATTATTGTTAAAAAATGACTCAAGAGAGAGAACATTTATATTTTTTTAGTACATAATATAATATATATATATCCTAATATTGATATATAAGACACATAAATGTACAAAATTTATAATTTCATTGTTTAATATATATATATATATATATATATGAATATTACTTTTATTAATAATACTCAGATAATAGATATCTATATAAATACATAAAACTGGATGAATAAAGTATAAATATCTAAATTAATTACTTGTAAATAATGAATAAAATATAAATATAATAAAAACTCAATTCATGAATATTAATTCTCATCCTTAATCTCAAACCAAAATATTCAATTCTAAGAATTAGGGCCTTTACTCTCTCTAAAAACAAGTCTATTCGGAGACAGTACTAATAGCAAAGAAATTATACCTACATTTATGTTAGTTAATTATTTATCTGTAGTAAAAAAAACAAAAACAAAAACAAAAATTTCACATGCCACATCATTTATTAGCGACTCACCTATAATGCATATGAACACAAAATTTGTTAGTTAAATTAAATTGTGGCAATAATAATATAAATTGAAATTGCATTTTGAAAAAAGAAGATTGCTTTTAAGGAACGTATTTTTCTCAGCATATGAGAGAACCCTCTTCTAAAGCTTTTTTTTCCATTTACATAATAAGATTGGTCAATTTTATATCAGGAATATTCTTAAGAGAACTAGGTAACGTTTTTTGTTTTAAAAAAAAATCCAATTGAGATGCAAATTGCTTAGGAATAAAAAATTATTTGAAGGTAAAATTCATATACCAAAATGTTGGGGTCATAAATTTGAAACAATCCCAATCAAACCATGTCCATGCTCTCCACATAAAATGTGGATCGCAGTCTAAAATTTACTCAAGAATATCCGGACCAATTTGTATATACCTCAACTAATTTTATAAATCCTAAAATTAACAATTATATAAACTTCTAGTGGTCTTAAAGTTTGTAAAACTCGAACTAGTAATCTCCAAAAAAAAAAACTCAAAACCTAACTAGTTAAATTATACCCTCTAAATTAAATTTCCACGATTTACTTTGCTTCAAGGTTGGCCCAAACACGACGCTCCCCATAAAATACCATTAAAACGGATTCTTTTTTTTTTAATAAATTGTAGAGGAAATTATAGTCGCAACTTTCCCAAACAGACCCTAAGACAAGTGCGTCTTAGCTGTTCATGGCATTATCCTCCAACTTTTTGATTGGCTCAGTGAAAAGTAACAAGTATCCCAGCCAGACAACAATGTGCACACGTTATGTACAAATGTCATTCATTGATTAGTGTTGATCACATAAGATAAAAGGCTACATTTCCTGTATTTGATTATTTCAATTTCTATTTATATATTCACCTTCTTTTATATGTACAAAACTAAGCTGTCAAGTTTCACCGAATAAAGGCTCATGCATGCCCAAGGTTTATATTAAAGACCAAATCAGATCTGAGTTACCTCCGCTTCGGGTTCCCTTGGGTGAATTCTATACACCATTGCCTTTGCTATCTGCTCCTTCGCCGGAAAAATGGGATTTGAGTCCAGTCCAGCATTGGTAGTAATCATTATCCATTAACGGTGACTTAAGAGCACAAAGGCTGATCCTGGGAATTAAACATGATTCAAACATGAAAGCCAGTGTATTAGTGATTTTGGATGGTCCTGCATCATGCCCACTCTCAATGGTAGCCTGAAAATCAAAATAAAGTTGTTAGACTAAGACCGTTCAATCATCAATTGCCAGATCGAGGAGTGGTTTGACAGCCAACCATCTGAGTCACGATAGCATGTAAACACTTAAATTACAAAGATTTCCAACACAAAAATGCTACCAGTGCGTTTTGATCCCGATCAATGTTCTAGAATATGGAGAAAGGAAGGGGGCACAGTAGAAACCAGAGTGCACGCGTAAAAATGCCTACAAGAAAGTATACCTCGTATGTCTTTGTATCAGGACCATGTGGAGTCATGCAGCTATGAAGGCTTGCGCCTCCTGGGAGAAAGCCGTCAGCTTTTGCCTGAAAACAAAAATTTAGGATTGGAAATTTACAGGGAGAGGGAACAAAAATGGATAAAGAATCCTTCCTCTTAAATTTAAACAGGAAATTGAGCCAAGGTTTAGACATATATCAAATGACCCTGAATTTATGAGACTATAATCAACTAAAACTAAAGCGTGTGCAAAAGTTTACCTCATATCCACCATAAATCAGGCCCATAAATTCACTCATACAATTGCGATGGTAGTATGGAGGTCGGAACGTATGCTCAGCAACCAGCCATCGGGGAGTAAAAATAACAAAATCAAGCAATGCCACGCCAGGTTTATCAGTTGGTGCAGTCAAAACTGCAACACATTACAGAAATGCAATTAAGGAAAAGAAACACAAAGCATGGTATTTTTTTCAAAAAACATGAAAAAAAAAAAACAGGAAGGGGGAAATATGGTTGCATAAACCTCCTACCTGTATTTATTGATGGATCACTGTGATCAAACAAGACAGTATTATAAGGGCAAAACTTATTGAGATCATACTGCAGAAAAGACAGATGCCCAATTACTAAAACGCCAATTTGCAGCTAATATGTCATCAACCAGAACAAGTGCTATGACAGCTAGACTTACCTTATATGGAACATAATTACCATGCCAAGCAACCACATTGAAGGGAGAAAAATCTTGTTTTGCAACAAAAAGTTCTCCACCATACTTTTGAACGACAGTGTATCCTGGTCTGGAACCATCTTCAAACCAGGCCTTGGGAACAAGGAAATCCCTTGGAGCAGCAAGACCATTAGCACCTAAAAGTAACCAAAATCAAGTCCTTGTTGTGCTAGCAAAATGCGTTGAATAAAGATGAATAATAACTTCACACTTTATCACTCAGAAGGCCAGAACAAGGATAAGAGATTAGGTACCTATTGGCCCAAGATCAGGAAGTTGAAAATGGGTTCCAAAAATCTCAGACACATAACCACGTGACGGGCCATCTGGCAAATCTACAGCGAAACGGAATCCTTGAGGTATAACAACAATTTCACCAGGAGAGACTTGCAATTTCCCACATTCAGTAGCGATCCACAATCCTACACCACCAGTACCAAAAACTAATATGAATCATTTGATCCAATTCTCAAGCATATAATAAACAGAAATACATTAAAGAAAGAAACAGAAAATATAATATCCAGAAAACATGAGCACAAGTGAAGGCATAAGAAAATACAGTCAGAGCCTAAACAACCTGATGATGCAAGTAGTTCACAAGAAGATTAAAAAAAAAAAGGAGGGATTGAATATTTAGAAGCTACTCCTCTACACATGCTGAGCCGAATTATTAGAAAGTATAATTGTGATAACAATTCAAGAATTTAGTAGCAAATACGTACTGAGTTGTTTGAATCATTTGAGAGTTTAAAAGCAGCATTAAATTGCACAAAGCAGTGTTGAAGAAGTAACTCAAACTGAAAAAACAGATACCAATCTCAAAAGCATCAACGGGAGACACACAGTCTCATAATCATGGAATACTGTATGCCCATCCAATGGTCCAAAATTAAAAAAAAAATGAAAAGCAATCTTGGATTCTAATTGAATAACTCACTCACTTCCTTTTTGTGGAACAATCAAGAAATCGCCATCGGCATTGCAAAAAGCACGATCATCCATGGATTTATTGGCGGTATACCTAAACAAAAAACAAATTAAGTTCCATACATCCATTGTAACGGTAGAAATGATTGGTAAAACTATACATGCATACATGTGAATAGCAAATCCATGGCGGAGGAAGGAGCTGCCAGCTCCACAAACTGTATACAAGCCCTCAACAAAATCAATTGGTGCTGATTCTTCAACAGTATCTACTGGCTTTGGCTTCCACCGCAGTTGCGTGGGCGTTGTATAACTGTTTGATTTATCAAATTCACTCACGAGTTTATCGTGCCTTGGAAACCTTGCCTGAAACGGCTCGTGAGTGACCGATGGCTTGATTCTATATAACCAACTGATTTACCAAAACCAAAAAACAAAATTAAGATTAGTAATCAAATGATTAATTACATGATCTACGGAACAATTGAGGGAACCTGCGTTGGTTGAGTTTGTGAGGGGAAGTGAAGGAGGTGCCGGAGATCTGTTCTGCGTAGAGACCGTAGGGGCATAAGAGAGGGCTGTTCTGTCTGCGAGGCAATGATCCAGGGATGGATTCGGATTCGAAGGTGTTGCCGAATCCCGATAGATAATCATGATCGTCGGAGGGGAAATCATTGGTTATGGTGATCTGCTGCTGCTCCTGCTCCATTGGAATATCTCTTCAATTGATTTGTGGGGAAGAGTGAGGCCATCAACGGAATTAATTTTATAGCTCTTGTCTCTTGCAGAGAAGAGGATGGGGTGGATGATATTGACGTGGCATCATAATCTATTCGTTTTTGCGTTCAAATTATCTTAAAACTTCTGACGTAAGTTACTTAATAATACCATAGTTTTTAAACCCGGTCTGGTTTAAGACCCGGGTTCCAGGTTTTAACCGGATCATCGGGTTTGGCCGGGTCGGCCGGATCAATCTCTATTTTAAAAAAAATTCAAAACGGCGTTATTTTAGTAAAAAACAAAAACAAAAGTCAACGGGTTTTTGACCGGGTTTTGCCGGGTCAACCTGCCGGGTCGGCCAGGTCACACCGGGTCATGGCTTATCCTATTTTTTCATCAACCCGGCCCGGTTCCAGCCCCAGGTCGGCCCGGTCACAGATCGCCCACCGGGCCAGGCCGGGTTTCAAAACTATGGTTAATACTATCATATTGACAGATTTATAATAATTTTTATTTTAAATATAAAATAATATAAAACGAGATTTTAAATAATTTAAATCTAGCTACAACCTAATATTTTTAGGTTTGGCTTGATTTTTTAATTTAATATTTTTTATTTGGTTTCTTTCATCTATCATCACATTAAAATAATATAAAAATATTAAAAAATATTAATTTGAAGTAAAAAAATAAAATAAAATAAATTTTTTTAAAGCATTTTTTAAATGTAAAAACAAAAATGTTTTAATAAGAAAATTCAACCTAACCTGAAATGATAAAAAATTATCATCACCCAACTTTTGTATAATATAAAAAAGTCACATCAATTTATTTTCTCTTTACAAATTAAAAAAAAAACAATAAGAGAAAAAAATAAAAAATTTAAAAATAAAAAAATAAAATTAGAAATATCTTAAAAGGAAAACAATTAAAGAGAAAGAAATTAGTTATCTGTGTATTAGGCGTTGCTCTGTTATGTGTTATTCATGATGCTACTGTAGAAAATACTTTAAATATCACAAAACTCAATCTCCAATCAATCTAATATTAAAAAATAAAATTAAAAAAATTAATTTTTTAAAAGAAAAAACCTAAAAAAAGACTAAAATCAATTCGATCTAATCTTTAAACTCATGACTTGATTCATGAGTTTGAGACCAACCCCATAGGAGGAAAATCCAAAAAAATCGCAAAGTTATATATTTTCAATACGCTAAGGGATGAAATTGAGAAAAATAAATTCAAGAAAAAAGATAAAAATAAATAGCAATCAAAAGAAAAATGATTAAATTTGATATAAAAAATAAATGAAACTAAATGGTGAGGGATTAAACTAAAAAAAATAAAAAATAATGTAAAATAAAACAAATAGCAATAAAAAAAAACTATATTTGATAAAAAAATATTAGCTAAATATATTCTATAGATTGATTCAACTGAATATGAAAAAAAGGAATATGTGCTATAGTCCTTAATGTTTTTAAAAATTGACAAATCATACACTTAATCAAAATCAATCCCTAATCTTTTAATTTCTAATTTTACTCTTTTTAAAAATTAAATTAAAAACAAATGGGATAAAAATCAGGTTATGATATTCCTTTTTCATATATTCACTCAAGATTTTCAAGTCTGATTTCATTTCATTGGAATTTTTTTTTATTATTAAAACTAGGTTTTCAAATCATGGGATTTTTTATTTAAAAAAAAAATCCTTTTGATAAAAAAGATATTTTATCAAAATGAAAAAGAAATAAATGAACAAGGAAACTGATTTTTAATAAACTGTTTTCAGGGATTGGCTAATTAGATTTCCAAATTCTATACTTAAAAGGGGATTAGTGGAGATCATTATCCGTTAATCTTGAAGATGGGCCAATATATTTGTGGGCCAAAGCCATTTCTATTTCTTAATTGTTTGTGGCAGAATCAGACTTCCAACGTACAGTGTTGCAGCAGAGTTTTGGAGTCAATAATGGCTGGATTATCAAGTACCATTTATGATCTCTCACCCACGTGTCTACATAATTAACCACATGCTACAAAACTCCAAGAGAAGGAACCCCAAGACCGAGATTTCGACGTTTAGAAAAACAAAATTTTTTTATTATTATTAATCACGTAAATATTCAAGCTAATTTATATATATTTTAACTAATTTTATAAATTCTAAAATTATTTTAACATCTATTTACATGTACAAAAAAGAACCATTTGAATGTTAATAGACTTGTTTTAAAAGGTTTTAAACAATAAAAAGATTATTGTTAAAGTTCTAAAACAATAAAAAAATATTAATTATTTTGACACATATTTACCTGTTTAAGAATAAATTTCATTTGAACATTAACAGCTATTGCAATTATTAATAAACTTGAAATACATCAAATAAATATAAAAACAACTTTCTTTAATGGTGACCTTTACTAAGAGAGTTACATGAAACAACTCGATTGGTTTGTTTTTAATGGACAAGAAAAGATATTTTATAAGCTTGACATGTCATTATATGATTTGAAACAAGTACATAAACAATGATATGAATCATTGTAGATTTATCATTAATCCAAGCTTGACATTGTTTTTAATGGACAAGAAAAGATATTTTATAAGTTTGATGTATATTATAAACTGCACAAAACTATATATTACATACTCATTTAGCAAACATTGTAGATTTATCAATAATTCAAATATGAATCATTGAAAATCAATAAAAAAAATTACTTCAATATTTGAGATGCACATTAAATTATGAGTTAAAAATATATAATAATAACAAATGAATATCTAATATTAAAAACCTGAAATCCATTAATAAATATGTTTTTTGAAAATCTTCTGACATAAGATGAGAATAGCTAAATTTGTTTCTAGGCAGATTTAAATATGAATTTTGACACAATTTCTTCCGAATAAAATGGAAATCACATATTTTTCTCCCCGCTGATTTAGCTTTGATGAAAATCAACAATCGTACTTTAGATGTAAGAGTGAGAAAATTGATAGCACATTTAGGCATAAATTAAAGGTGGCTCGTCATTACTCTTGTATACTAAAAAACCTGACATTGTTCAGGTAGTTTTAAGCTCCTTCTCTTTCAACTTTATCTTTTATCTTTTTTTCTTTTCTCATTTCCTTCTTTTATTTTTTTTATTTCAATTTCATCTATTTTTTTTAGTTTCATCTTTATATGTTTTTTTAACAATTATTCAAGTTATTTTTTAATCTATAATTTATCAAGTCAACTGAAATAAATTGGGACAACTTCTACATGATTTACTTTTAATTCGAGCTATACAAGGAATCATTTTTATATATTGTTTTTTTCTAGTTTCATCCTTTTTTATAATTTTGTCTTCAGATTATTTTTACCGGTCAGTCAAATTGATTTTGAATCGATTAAGTCGACTAAATTATATTAAAGCAACTCTTATATGGTTTAATTTTAAATCTGAATTAAGCAAGAAGTTGGGTTAAAAGATTTTCCTATCAATTTCATTATTGAACTTTGTTTACCGGTTAATTATATTATTTTTAGACTGATCAAGTCAATTAGCCATGTCTAAATAACTAATAAATAATTTAATTTAGAAATCAGAAAATTTTGAGATTTAATATTTTTTTGCTATGTTTAAATAAGTTTTGATGTAACTCATAGCGTAAGGCAAACCTATAAATTGTTTTGAACTAATTATTTATTTTCGATCCCCTTGCTAAAAATTTGCTGGCAAATACATTCGGACCTCATGATCCAACCCAGAATCAGCAGTCACAAGTCAGACGACGATGCTAGCATCTTTTCATTAATGACTTATCCCTAAAACTGGACCTTTGTTTATTTGTTGACACGTTGTATTGTTGCTTGTTAGAATTAAAAAAGAAATTGTTGTATTTATTTATTTTATAATAAATTAATATTATTGAAATAACTCTCACACATAAATCTTTATATCTATTTTTCGGTCCGATTAAAAGTATGTTGAATGGAAAATAGAATATTATATTTAAATAATATGTTTTTTCTATCTGGAAAATTGAAAAACACGATTTTCCAATTTCCCCACTTAAAGCTAAGTTGAGGAGATATTTTCTTATGTTCTCCAAGATTTTCCCATTATAATTTATGTATAGGAACATACATTTGTATCTTTGAGTGTTTTTTTTTTTAATGATTGAACTTATTTTTCAA
>Ga0307515_10011303_pt1 | contig 16951 bp, 6 predicted proteins | sample 17_EM_MG_FD_194513 | JGI IMG/M metagenome (GOLD analysis project Ga0307515, IMG submission 194513) | Populus trichocarpa ectomycorrhiza microbial communities from riparian zone in the Pacific Northwest, United States - 17_EM | ecosystem: Host-associated > Plants > Roots > Unclassified | place... | reverse complement strand
AGCAAGCGCTACGAGATTTTAAATTCGCTACGCGCATCTAATCTCGCTTAGTTGCCGCTAGCTATATATAGTAATTATAGCAAAACCGTATGCTTAGCTGTAAGAACGTCGCGATCCCGCAGTGTTATAATCTTTATTAGATATTATGAGGTTTCTACCTATATAATATTACTAAATTTTATTGACCTCTCTGCAGAGACAGCGTTGTATTTATGTTTTAGCGGCTATAAGGGAGGCGTAGTTACGGGGGAAAAGGGGGAGAAGAGGAAGCGTATGTCTTTAATTTAATTCCCCTAGCCAACTAAGGCGTTTCTTTAGGGCAACTAAAAAGGTCCTTGCGTGTGGCCATAGCCGTTTGCTATAGGTACTATGTATAGCTAGTGGCAATCAAGCGAGGTTAGATACGCGTAGCGAATTTGAAATCTCGCAGCGCTCGCTTAAGTGGGGGGGCGAAGCTAGTTGTAAACATCACTGTAGATTATATATAAAAAACTATCTTATAAGGAAGCACGGTAGTACACTAAGCGCTTAAAAGAAGCTTAGACGGTAGCCTATATAAATCTAGAAAAGGCCTAAAAAGTAATATAATAGTAGGCAAATAAGCATAGGTAAGAGCCTAATTTTACCATAGAAGATATTGTCTGGGTTATAACAAAGAGCTAAAAGATAGAACAACCTAGCTATAAGCTAAACTATTAGATAGTAGGACCGTGTAAGGTTTTTAAAAAGATAGGTAACTTATATAAAGTAAAGCTCCTAGATTTAATTAAGGTTTACCCTATTTTTTCTTTAAATAAACTACAGAAAGCTATAAATAGCCTATTACCTAGATAAAAGAATAAACCTCCCCTATTAATCTAAGTTAGTAGTAATAATAAATAGGAAATTAAAGAAATACTAGCCTATAAGCTTATAAGGGAAATATTAAAATATTATATTAGTTAGAAAGGGTATAACCTAGACCCTACTTAGTACCCTATATAGAACTTTATAGGTAGTCCCTATAGGCTTTAGGAGTTTTATAGCCGTTACCCTAATAAACTTAGACCCCTAAAGTTCCTTAATAAGTAAATAGAGTGCTAAAATAGTAAAGATAATAAGCTGCCTATTAAGTATAAAGATAAGAATATCTTATAGATATAATACGGACGTATAAAGCCTAAGGGCAGGCTTTTTTTAGAGGGGGGGGGGTAATATTACGGCGCTAGTAAAAATTAGTAGATTGTAGCTAGTAGATATTAGTAGATTATGGCGGATAGTTATAGACAGTTTTATATAGTTTTAGATAATTGCTGTTACGTAACTAGAGGATTGTATATAACGTTAAGCGGCGCCACCCTCCGTCTCCTTTCCTTTCTCTAGCTTTAGATTCTCATTTATAGATAATCCAATTGTATAGGCTTACTGTTACAGACGCTTTAAGTACAATGTTACGACTACTTAGAGAAGAGTCGGAGGAAGCTAGTTAGTTAATTTAAGCACGGTCCAGGATGGAACTAATAGAACTATATGATGAGGAATAGTAGCTAAGGTTATATAATATGCTACGTATTAAACAAGAGGAACGGGAGGAACTTACGTACCTTATGTATAAGACGTATATTACGTATAAGAAGGATTTTATAGGAGTACGGTTGTATATTTAAGGACCCTTAGTCTCTACCTAGATAGTTCCTTCCTTATAGTAATTCTTAGAATATAATTAGAGTTAATCTATTGGGCAACCACTCCACTAGTTATTATTACGTTGTTGACTTTAATTTGCATTACCTATATACCTAGCCTATTAACGAACCCATCGTAGTACTTACTACAAGGTTCCGTTATATAATTACTACCTAGTTACGGTATTAAATATAGAAAGTCGAACAACATACCACTAAAAGCAGCTACTATAACGCCATTAACGGCGGCAACTACTTTAAGGTTAGGAGGAGACACTAGTATAGCAGACACTAACTTATAATAACCTATAACGGTTAGATAATTATAAGAGATAGTTAACTAGTTAATAGCAAACAATGCGGTAATAGAAGAAAGGGTTAATAGGATAGGAGCGGCAAGGATTAAACTACTATTAATTAAAAGGTACTCGGGAGAAAGATTAAAGTTTAAGGGGTTTCTTACGCAAATGTACTTTAAAGTTATATAAGAAGGGGCGAAGTTACTAACACCTATGGATTGAATAGCCTATGCAGGACTATCCCTATTAGAAAGAGCACTTAAGTGGTTTAAGCCTTACCTTACGGAAATACAGGTAAACGGAATGACGACCACTAATTAAGAAGTGTGATTTATATTCTTAAGCTAGGAAGGGTTTACGGAGTAACTTATATAAATATTTGGAGACCTAGAGGCAGTAACTATGGCAAAAAGAAAACTCTAAGATATTACGTAATAAACCTTAGCAATTAAGTATATAATATAGTTTTAGACACTAGTAATATAAGTTAAGTAAAATAATAAGGCGCTTATAGCACAGTATAAGTAAGGACTTAAGGCTAAAGTCTAGGACGCGATCATCCTAATAGAAGATGTGGACACCCTAAGAGAGTTAATAGATTAAGTAATTAAGATTAATAGTTAGATCTACCAAAGGGAACAGGCTAAGAAAGGTTAGGATAGAGTTCTATAGTTATATAAGGCGCAGAATACGCAACGACTAAAGCTAAATTAGAAAATATGGTACGGCGCAGAGCTAATAGACCTAAGTGGTACTAAAGAAGCCTATAAGAAATAAAGTAAGAAACTATAAAAACCTAAAGGTTAAGGATTTAGTAATTATAGGACTAAGGAGCAGAGGCTAAACCAGGGATCTTAGCAGCAGAAGACGTTTAGGTGGACTCTATAGTAAAGTTAATAGTTTAAAAACGGAGCTTATATAAATTGTAGGAAATAAGGTTATTTTGCAAGGGATTATAAAGATGGTTAGAGTTACTATGCAATAAAGGGAACTAGATTAGTAGTAGAAGGCATATACGTATAGAGGGACAATAGTACGCTGCGAGGAACAAAAGAATATTTAATTAGAAGTTTTGCGTTTTGTTATAATAACGCATGCTAGATTTATAAAGAAGCTAAGTATAGCGTAAGCTACTAGCTATAGGAGCTAAAATCTATAGAGTATAGAGGAACTAATAAACCAGTTCGCAAATCGGACATTAAGGACAATAAGTTTAATAAAGGTAAAACATTCCGTAATAATAAGGCGATAAAGGCGGCTTACTAGGAGCATATAGACCTCGGAGATATTATAATAGAGGTAGAGGATAATTCCACTACGGAATAGGGAATATTAGTAGGGATTAAGACCCCACTAGATATAATGTCTATCACTTTATAAGACGTAAGAGAAGTAGAATAATAAACTACTTTGGCACTTAATAAAGGCAAAAAGCTAAAGGGTTAAGATTCTTAAGATAAAATAAGAGATAACTAAGATTCTTAAGATAAGATAAGGTAGACTTAAGGACCTATAACGGACAGAAACCGATAGAGTAGGGCAGTAGCTTAGTTTAAAGATATATAAATAAGCTCGGGACAGAGTTTCCTACAGGCACAAGACTCTTAAGATAAGATAAGAACACTAAGCAAGCCTAGTTGAACTAAGGTAGAAGTAAAGCTTAAGTTAGAAGCAAGCTTAGGATTAAAAATCCTATAGAACTAAGATTTTAAGATATAAATAAGGACCACCGACAAGATTAGAGAATCTACAGTATAAATAGTAACTAGACTAAGAGATAGATATATAGACTTAGAGGACTTACTAGGGGAATATAGCGTTTAGCCTAAAGATTAGAAGACTAATACCAAGATCAAAAAGTAAGAAGACTTTAAGGATCCGCTCGTAAGACGCGAAAGAAAAGAAACCATAGAGGAGTTTAGAGCAAGAATTACCTTATAGTAAGAACAGAAACTAGACAAGAGATTTAGTATATTAGGTTATATAAGGGACAGAGCACCTATATAAAGGATTACTAATAGGCTAAAAGTAGGCATACTAAGAGCTAAGTGGCTTACTAAACTAGAATAAGAAGAGGATCTAGGGATTCTAACTAGATTTAAAGAACAATATACTAAGGGCTATTACGATGCAGTAATAAGAAGATACTTCCTTACGGATAAGCCGTATATACTCCAGCAGCTGTACTAAAAGTAGTATAGGCAGAGGCACAATAACAAGTGGGAAGATTTCTATATATAGTTAGATAAGAAAACTATCCAAAACTACCTAATTACAGAAAAGGCTATAAGTTATATTAAGGGAGCCTTAATTATAACATTAAAGGATTTAGAGGAATATTTAGAGGACTAAAAAAGTAAGAGACGTATCTTAGTACCTACGAATAAAGTTATAACGTTTAGATTAATATAATAAAGGTTTAAACTTAAGGATAAAGATAAACTCAGAGTTAACCTAAAACACTAAGCATATTATACGTTGGTGTGGATTATATATATAGATAATACGTGTAACATATATAAAGTACCTAAAGATAAGTATTAAAAATACCCTATAAGAATATATTAGTTAGCAAAAGAATAGAGGTATTAAAACGCCAAGTATATGCATAGCTGGCATCTAGTAGAAGTTTAGGAGTTAGGAGACTTAATACTTTAGCTAAAAAGATTCCTTATAAAAGAATATTTAGATGGATAATAGTAGTGGGAATACCTAAAGAATACATATCTATAATATATTAAAGATAAAAAGCGAACTAAGTATTAGCTAAAAGTGGACTAAGTATAAATGGAATTGGGCAGCTAATAGTTAGGAAAAGTAGAGGCCCATAGGACCAGAGGGAGCTAGTAGTAGAGCCTTAAACCCTTAAAGGAATTTAAGGTCGATACCTAAATTTATAAATAAAGTAGCAAGATTAACAGTTTGAAGTATTAATAGATAGTGGAGCAATAAGGAACTATATTTTACTAATAGCAGTTAAAAGAATGGGATTACTATATAGGAAAAAGGAGCACCCTTACCTATTAGTGATAATTTTAGGAGATCTAATAGCCTATAAAAAAGAGATTATTAATCTTAAAATAGAACCTATTTAGTTAACCATCAAAGGGAGATACGTTAAGATGTCTTTCGATATATTACTATTAGGGAATAATAAGGTAGTACTAAAAATACCTTAGTTACAGGAATATAATCTAAAGATTAATTAGGTTATAGGTTAAGTCGATATTAAAGATACTTAATAACGTAAGATATAATAACAAGCTAAGTTAGTATAGTACTAAGTTAAAGCGATATATAAAGAGACTAAGCGAGGCTTAAGTTATATACTAAAAAGATACCACAAGTATAGTAAGAAGCTATAGTTACTAGAAAGTGAAAATCTGTTAGAGTATATAGCATAGGACTATAAAATAGAATTAAAACTAGAAATAAGTCTAAGGTTCTTTCTGGTCTGTAAGCTCACTAAAGAAAAGGGAAGAGTATTAAAAGAGTTTATCCAAGAAAACCTATAAAAGGGATATATTAAACCATTGTAGTCATTAGCGGGTTATCTAGTGCTATTCGTACTAAAGAAAAATGGCAAGCTAAGGCTATGCATTAACTATAGGCAATTAAACAGCATTACTAAAAAGGATAGGTATCCTTTACCCTTAATTAGCGAAATCTAAGATAGGATAGGCAATGTGTAAATCTTTATAAAGATAAATCTAAGATGGGTGTACTATTAGATTAGGATTAAAGAAGGCAATAAATAGAAGGCAGCCTTTAGGTTAAAGAAAGGACTATATAAACCATTAGTTATGCAATTTAGGCTTATAAACGTACTAGCAACATTCCAGAAGTATATTAACAATATATTAGGAGAACACTTAGATAAATTTGTTATAGTATACCTTAACAATATTATTATCTACTTAATAACTAAGGAAGAATATAGAGAACACGTTAAATTGGTTTTAAAGAGACTATAGGAAGAACAGATGCTAGTAGCAATTAAGAAATGCAAGTTCTTTACTAGGAAGACTAATTTTGTTAGATTTATTATTAAACTAAGCCAACTTAATATAGACCTAAAGAAGATTAAGGCTATAGTAAATTAGCAGAAACCGGAGAATGTTACGTAGTTAAGATTATTTTTAGGGTTTTGCAATTATTATAGAAGGTTTATAGCGTAATAGTTAAAGGATATTAAACCATTTACGCGGTTAATAAAGAAAGAAGAACTATAGGTATAGGGAGAGGAACAGAGAGAACTCTTTAGAAAAGTTAAAGAGTTATTTACCTAGGAGCCAGTTCTTAAAATCTATTAACTAGGTCTAGAGACGGTTATAGAAATAGATGCATTAGACTATATACTAGGGGTATACTTTATATAAAAATATTAAGATAGATAGTACCTAGTGGCATACTATAGTTAAAAGATAACACTACTAGAGTTAAACTATAATATCTATAACAAGGAGTTGTTAGGTATAGTTATAGTATTAAAGGAATAGAGAGCATTCTTATAGGGTATAAAGAAACCATTTATAGTTAAAATAGACTATAAGAACCTAATAGAATTCCTAATAATAAAGGAACTTAATTAAAGATAGGTTAGATAGGCAGAGATGCTTATAGAATACTATTTTAAGATTTAATATACTAAAGGTATAGATAACACGCGAGCAGATGCTTTAAGTTAAAAAGCCGAACTATAGAATAACAAGAAGCTATTAGGGGCTTTACTATAAAAAGATATAAACGGATTAATTAGGTATAATTATCCGAAAATTACAGCCACTTAGGAAGAACTAAAAAGGATTTACAAATTACCGGAAAGCTTTTAGGTATAAAAAATTCTAGAAATATAGCTAGAAGATCTATAGATGGATATATACAAAAATTAAGAAGTAAAGTATATCCTAAGAAGTATAGCAGAGCATTTTATAGAAGATTTCTATAAAGGAATAACTTAAGGATATAACGGAGCCAGAGGATTAGTATTAAGACTTTAGAAAGAGTATATTATTAATAGAATTTAGGGCTTAGCGCGAAAAATTACAAAGGAATATCTAGATTGCTAAAGGAATAAACTAATAAGGCATAAGCTATATAAAGGGCTATAACCTATTAAAATACTAAAGAGACTATGGGAGGTCATATTATAGGACTTTATTATTAAGTTACCAAAGTTAAGAGATCCTATTACTAGACAAGATTATAATGCGATCTTAGTAATAGTAGATAAGCTTATAAAGTAGGGATACTTTATAGCATATACAGAAGAGATATTAGCAGAAGATGTCGCTAAAATCTATATTAAGGAAGTGTTTATAAGATACGGAGCACTAAGTAAGATTATATCGGATAGAGATCTAAGATTTATAGCAGCATTTTAGGAGGTATTTTTGGCGAAATAAGGAGTTAAAGTAGTAACTTCTACCGTATATTATTTATAGACAGACGGTTAAACAGAAAGATTAAACTAGATATTAGAGCAGTATCTAAGGCATTATATTAATTACGCATAGAATAATTAGGTATCGTTATTACCAGTTATATAGTTTATATATAATATAATATCTTAAGAAGGAATAGGCATATTACTATTTAAGGCGAATTATAGATATAAGCTAAGAATATTGTTATTACCAAGGTAAGTAAAGAAAATAAGTATTATAGCTAAAGAAAGAATAAAGACGTTAATAAATCTTTATATAGACCTTATAGAATTAGTAAAGAAAGTATAAGAAAGAATAAAAAAGTACTATAATAATAAGAGATCTAAGGGACCAGATCTTAAGGAGGGAGATAAAGTATGGCTACTATACAAAAATTTTAAGAGTTAATAACTAAGTAAGAAGTTAAACTATGTTAGACTAGGACCTTTTAAAATTATATAGAGGATTTTACCGGTTACGTTTAGGTTAGACTTACCAGCTAAGATAAAGATCTACCCTATATAATATATCGTAATACTAAAGCCAGCACACGGGAATATTAAGCCATTAGTTTATGAGGCAGATATATATAGAGGATAAGAAGAAGATAAATAGCAAGTTTTAAAGATTATTAGTTATAAGGACATTAATAACAAAATATAGTATAAGGTTAAGTAGATAGGCTATACTAAAACTACCTAGGAGCTACTAGAAAATTTAAAGAATGCTATAGGAAAGGTATAGGAGTATTAAAAGAGATTAGGTTAGGTAGCATTAATAAAGAAGAATTGCTAAAGAATAAGTCACCTAAGGGGGACCTAAGAGGAGTAGTTACTGAACTACTTGGATTTATTTCCTTCTCTATTAAAAGAGAATCCGTTCTTTTATTACTAAGTTCCTATAGACCCTATTTTATAAGTTTCCGCTTCTTAAAATAAACCTTCTTATAAACCTTCTTAAGACGACGTAACTAAGTAGACGCCGCAATACGGGTATCTAGGGCCTTTTATTCTGCATCTTAAGAACATTCTAGCTTAGTAAAAGCCTAAGACAGTTTACTATCTAGCCGCGTAGCAGTAGATTAAATATAAAACCCTAAAATAAATTAATTAGGGAACTAGACGACTATTAAAAATAATAGGTTACGTATATTTAGCATTAGAAGTAGAGCGAACGTTATAGGATAAATAAATATTTACTTTAGTATACTTTAAATAAAAGGACGGTTATTACGAAGATAGATTCGCTAACATAATATAAACTAACCCCTCTTTTACGCAGCAAGAATATAGAGATGGCATAATCTTACTAAGAGATAGTATTGCAGCAATAGTATAAGCACGACGTTAGGCGTATAAAGAAGAAATTGCTTTAGGTATAATAAGTAATAATATTAACTAAATTAATTAAACGGATATTATACCTCTAGTAAATAACTTAGAGATATTTAGAATCTTTAAGGACGAAGATAAAGAGGAGGGAGATAGTGTTACGGACGCTTTAAGTACAATATTATAACTACTTAGAGAAGAGTTAGAGGAAGCTAGTTAGTTAATTTAAGTATAGTTTAGGATGGAACCAATAGAACTATATAACGAGAAATAGTAGCTAAGGTTATATAATGTGCTATATATTAAATAAGAGGAACGGAAAAAACTTACGTACCTTATGTATAAGACGTATATTACGTATAAGAAGGATTTTATAGAAGTACGGTTATGTATTTAAGGACCCTTAATCCCTACCTAGATAGTTCCTTCCTTATAGTAATTCTTAGAATATAATTAGAGTTAATCTATTAGGCAACTACTCCACTAGTTATTATTACGTTGTTGACTTTAATTTGCATTACCTATATACCTAGCCCATTAACGAACCCATTATAGTACTTGCTATAAGGTTTCGTTACACTTACGCGACCCTTTTGCTATACTTATGCCTTAATTAACTAAGTCGCTAACATATAATTAATTATAAGTATTATAATAATTTAGTATTCCTAGTATAGTTCTATAAAACCTTTTAGTATAGGATTTAGTATATAGGGCCTTAGTTTGCCGCCGTTTTCTAACTATTAAGATATTAATCTGTAATATCTTTTTATAGTCCTCTATATTTGCCCTTAGGTTATTATATATAGTTAAGGTATTAACTAGTTAATTAAGTAGACCTATCTCCTAAAATTTAGTATATATGCTTCTAAATCTAGTGGTTCTATACTATATAATTTGTGTAGCTTTACTGCCTAGCAAATAAGGGGACACTTTATAATAGCATTTATAGCTATTATACAACTATTAGAAACGTTTGTAATGTTATTCTTTAATACTATAGTATTAATTAGGTATAATTTAACCTATATACATCTTTAATTGACGTCTTAGTTGCCTTCCCCTAGTGGTGTAATTAGTTTTTTTATAAGGAAGTAATAGTTAAATAACTTATACTTATATTTCCTTTTTTTTAAATAATGCTATTATAACGGAGTTATATTAGTAAGGTTACGGCTATTTACTAAAAGGGTATTAGAAAGTAAAGTATAAAGATACTTTACTTATTAAGCTTAATCCTTTTCCTTAATACTTTACTTTTCTATTATTAACCTTCTGTTACGGAACTTACACGTTCTTACGTCCCTACGCGTTTTAACGTTCTTAACTTATGCTTACGTTCGTCCCAAGACACCTACGCACGTTCCCCTACAACCCCTATATAAACCCGTACCTAACCTATTCTATTTCTATTCTGCATCTAAATGTCTTTATATTAACCACGCATAGTTATGCGTATGTAGCCTTCTTTAATTACTACCCCGTTTAGTATATTGTATTCCAGCTTATGCCTACTTCCGTAACACTATATTTAGATCCCTTTTCTATACTAATGAACTAGATCTGAGGATAAAGAATGAATATAAATCTATTAAATCTATCTACGACAAATATAGGCCTTTATATAGACCTATACCTACGAAGTCATAAGTAGTTGCTTATAGACGTCGTCCAAAAAGAAACCAAAGGGAATCTGCTTATATAAGCAGGCAACGAACGTAGAGGACTCTTCCAGCACCATCGTTACACCCCCTAGTACTCCACCAAAAACAGAAGCAGATCCTTCCTAAATTAGTATTAAACTTAATAATATATAAAAGAAACACCTTGTAATCCTCCGAGTGTATTATAGGTCCTATTTAACCTCTCCCTAAGCTGTAATCGATCACCCGTTATAAGCTCTACATCGTTCTCATCCCATTTAAAAGTCGTTAGCATTAGTCAGAGTTATCAAATGGCGTACCTTCCGAGGTTTTGCCAACCTATATATGATTTCCTACTTAGGTTTAATGTCTATATCGCATCGAACAAGGCCTAGCTATTTAACAAAGTTCCTAAACTAAGCCGTTAACAGTGGCTTTATAAGACCGTCTGCCACTATACTGCTCATAGGAACATGCTGTAGGTAAATTACGCCGCTTTAAACCTTATTACAAATGTAGTGCTAGTATAGCTCAAAGTGCTTAGTACGCGCGTAGTAGTCGTCGCTTTTAGCAAGGCTAATAGTTGGTTAATTGTCGCCATATAAATGTATTGGTAGTAGATCCTTTCCGGTGTAGCCTAAATTAGTAAGCAATTAACGGAGCCATAAGGCTTCCTTAGCCGCATGCGTCATCGCTACATACTTAGCCTCCGTAGTTAAGATTATAAGAATTAACTACTTACTTAATTTATATAAAACTAGGCCACCCGCTAGCTTGTAGATATAGCTAGAAGTTAACTTCCTATCAACCGCATCTGCGAATGCTGCATCGCTATAGCCGTGTAGCTGTAGGTCAGGTATATTACCTGGTGGGCTTCCGCTATATTCCCTATTGCAATTAGGGGTAGTATAGTCCGTAGCTAACGCCTCGGCAAAGACCTTCGGAGGTAGCTGCTGCCCTTGGGGTAAGCCGAATTCTATGCCTAAGTCAATCGTCCCTGCATAGTAGGCGAGTACCTACATCGCGGCGTCCATATATAGTTCGGTAGGGTTATATAAGAACTAACAGAGCTTTCCTACGGCCCAGGCTATATCGGGCCAAGTCTAATTATATGGATAAAGTAGAGAGCCTATTAACAATTAATACCGTTTTACTAGCTCCGGCGGAGCTTAATCCTTAAGCTCGCGTGGCTTAAAGTCTACTATAGATAGGTGGATTGGTGTAGAGGCCGGTACGCAGTCTTCCATATAGAACGTATATAGGATCTTCCTAATATAGGCGTCCTATACTAGTCGAATTAATCGCGCCTAGCGGTTCCTTATAATTCGAATGCCTAGGTAGTACGCAATTGGGCCTAAGTCTCTCACTTTATACTTATTCCTGAGTGCCTCTTTAGGGAGTTTAATCGTCCGTATATCTCATCCAATTAAGATAAGATCATTAACGTAAACAATAATAATTTGGCCGCTTTGCTGGCTAATAAAGACGCATAGGTTAGCTGGAATTGGCATGTATTTAAGGGTAATAAGGAAGCTCTTAAGCTCCTTATACCAAAGACGTGGGGCCTGCTTAAGACCGTAGAGAGCCTTAAGCAGTAGGCCCACAAGAATAACGCCATCCTTCTAATACTAGCGGTATCCTTCTAGTAGCTAAATATAGATGTTCTTACAGTCAAGCTTCCCATTAAGGAAGGCCGTAATTACGTCCAAGTACTCGCACTCTAGATCGTATACAGTAACTAGGGCCATTAGTAGCTTAAATATACTAGGTTAAACGACGCTTGCGAACGTATCGCCATAGTCAATTCCTAGGCGCTGCTTATTACCGCGTAATACTAGCTATACTTTCCATCTAAATAGGACGTTATTCTCATCAAATTTGTATATAAAGACCCATTTAACGGGTAGGGCCTTGACTCTAGGTAGAAGTTTAACAATCTTAAATAAGATATTAACCATTTAAGACTCCCATTCCTTATCCGCTACAGCCTTCCATTCCTTCTTAAATATTAAATTTATAGCTTCCTTCCAGTTACGAGGCTCTAGAGGTAGTCCCTTAGTTATCCTTATCCACTAAGGCTGTAATAGGGCACTTGCGAACGTATAGGCAAAGGACAGGGTAAGGTAGGTAGCCTTTATAGCCAGCTCCTTCCTTCCAGTTCTATAGAGTACGCTATAGTTAAGTTATGGCTTTAACCGTGTACGAGTATTTACCATAGGTTTAGCTTCCTCATCCGAATACTTAGTTAGAATCTGCTCCAGATCCTCCTAGTTAATATCCCCTAGGGGAGTCGCTTCCTAACGGAGGTGTCCTCCTAGATTAGGAAGCTCTTGCTAGTCAAGACCTGCCTATTCTTCGTCAGTAAGAGGAGGTCAATTAGGCTGCGGTGCGATATCGTGATCGCCAGAGGCACCCCCCGACTAAGAGTCATCCCCCAACTACAAGGCCCGAGAGACCTCATCTGCCTCCTACGGTAACCAAGCAGCCTCAGTTCCTTCCTATAGTGACCGAGCAGCCTCAGTTTCTTCCTACGGTAACTAAGAGACCTCTAGTATAGTGTCGTTAGTAGGAAGTTCCTTAAGTAGTACCTAGCAGATATCGCCGTCGCCACCTTCTTCCTTACTAATCGGTGTAGTAAAAAAGGTTCCTAATTTATTAAAGGTGACGCTGCTTAATCGAATAACCCTATTCTTATAAGGTAGATAGACGCGATATATATATAAACCTTTATAGCTAACCAATTGTCCTTTCTAAGCTCTTGTAATAAACTTATCACCCCACTACTGCTAAGGGTCTTTTTTATTAATATAGACGTAGGCGGGACAGCCATAGATCTTCTAGTTGGTGTACATAATTATAGAATCGGTGTCCCTTAGGGTAAGGGCTATTGCTTAAGCGGGCGGAGCTTTATTCTTATTAACTAATATAGGCAATATATTAAGCCCGTGTACGGCTACCTTAGCGACTTTAGGCCAGAGCTTTAGTAGCAATTAAGTCTTAATCAACATCACCTTAACCCTTTCTTTAACTAGGTAGTTGGCCTTCTCTACTATTCTATTTTAGTATGCAGTATACGGGGTAAAGGCCTTAGTGACTATACCTTCATTCTTAAAGAAATCGGTTATATCCTTACTAAACCACTCAGCAGCTCCATCTAATCGGAAGCAGCCAATCGTTATCCCTATTTAAGTCTTAATTATACAGATAAACTGCTTTAAGGTAGAGGCCGCGGAGCCTCTATTTAATATATAGTAGATCCATCTAAAGCGTGTTCGGTTATTAGTAAATAATACCCAGTACTTCTTACTGTGGAGGCCTTCGTGTTTTAATAGCCTAACTACGTTAATGTACACCTTATTAAATATGCAATTACTACGTCGTTAAGGGCGTCTTAATATTTACTTCTTAGCTTTTCCGAGGTAACAGTCCTTATAGTAAAATGGCTTATCCTTAATAACTATAATCCCCTTTATACTTCTAGCGAGGAGACGTATCTAGGCAGAAGGAAGGTGTTATAGTCTTTTATGCCAAGTCTCCATAGTAGCTTTGGTAAGCACGCCTTTCTTATAGAGGCGCGATCGTGCGGTAGCTAGAGCTATTATAAAAGGAACCTCTATAGGGTTATCTACTAATATAAACGTATTAAGTCCGTTAATATATAAGATATAGGCTATTTCTACCCAGTTTTTAACGAGGTTAATTATATTATAGAGACTATTAAAGAAGGCTCCCTTTTATCGTAGAATACTAAGCGAGACGACATTCGTGAAGAAGTTAGAACAGTAATATACTTTGGTGAATATAATTATATAGGCTAAGTGGTTAGTTCGGGCGACTGTAAGCTTAACTAATCCAACGCCAATGGCCTTCATTAGGCCTCCTCCCGTCTAGATTTAAATAGGTTTAATTTCCTAATACTAGACAAACTTCCTAATATCATTGCCTATGTGAATATTTAAGCAACTGTCGGCTATCTAAAAGTCCTTAATATTCGTTCCTAAAGCCATAGCTGCTAGCCTAATAACTTACATAGCAAAGATTAATCTAGTTGCCAAATTAGTAGCCTAAAAGAGGCAATTAGATGTCCCTTTAGAGGCCTTATTTATATTTAAGGCTGCTCCGTCACCTAAGCGCAGAGGTCATCTCTTTCCAGGTCTCCACTATTCGGGCCTTAGGTAGGCGTGCTTTATCTAGCAGCCTTCCTCGCCACCTAGATAACCTTACTTGCACTATCCGCACCTATTTAAAGCATCCTTGGCAGGACCTTAATTGCCTAATAAGGCACCATGACTAGCTCCCCTACCTCCGCCGCAACTATTGCCACAACTACAACCGTTGCCGCGTCCTTAACTAGACTGCTTATTTAAACGTAAGTTACCTGGTGGCTTATTAACCGAGGCGAAGCTCTTAAGTAAGTCCTTCCGCTAGGCCTCATCAGTAAGGTCAGCAATTAATTGGGGTAGTAAGATTGTGTGGCCGTCGCGAATCTTATTACATTAGATTTAAGCCTATATCGGGAAGTGTTCGTTAACGGCGTTAATAAATTAATAGTTAATAATCTTATTATCTAAGGCAAGCTTTACCTGCTTAACTCCTTAAACCGCTTCTTAGTAACGGCTTAAGAAAGTAATAACTGCTTAGTTTAATTAAAAGCGGAGCTTAACAAAAGTCTCCTATACGTTAGCCTCATAGATTAAGCCACGGGCCTCAAACATTTGCTTAAGGTAATTAATATAGTCCTTTGCCGTCTGCTTATGCTCTAAGGCAGTAAGGATTTCATTATTAATTATTCCAAGGATAACTAAACAGACTTTGCCGTTGTCCTTATTAAACTATTTAAACTCCTTTTGGTACTCGTCAGAGAGTGCCTTATTAGTTAAGCGGATTAAGTCATTAGTATCCGCAATAATTTAAGACCTCTTAAGGATCTCATCTCGCTCCTCCTTGCCAGCGTCCTTTAGTACTTAATTAATAGATATTATAGGTTTTTCTTCCTAGAGCTCTAGATAGAGTGGGGCCGTATCTTCTTAAATAATATACAGAAGGCCCTTACCATATAGGTACGTGCTAAGCTGCGTCCAATATTAGTGCCAATTTAAACCATCTTTCTTAAGGCGTTAAATGCCTGGATAGTCTTTACCCATAGCAACGCGTAAATAAATGAATTTAACACGTAAATAAATGATTTTTAACGCGTAAATAAACGATTTTAACGCGTAATTTTAATAATAAGGAATGACTTTGTACGCAGGTGTAGTAACCCTTAATACGGCCTATGGTAAGGCGTTAAATATAGAGCAGTAAGATATGACCTAGCACGGGTATAGTAACCCTTTATGCAACCTATAGTAAGGTGTCAATCTTCTAATATCGCAGCTTGGTAGCAACGAGTGCTCATAACCTGATGAACTGGATCTGAGGATAAAGAATAAATATGAATCTATCAAATCTATCTACGACGAATATAGGCCTTTATATAGACCTATACCTACGGAGTCATAAGTGGTTGCTTACAGACGTCGTCCAAAAAGGAACCAAAGGGAATCTGCTTATGTAAGCAGGCAACGAACGTGGAGGACTCTTCCAGCACCATCGTCATATACCTAGCGGGCCTATAGGCTACTGGTCGCGGAGCATACCTTTCTACGCCTACGGGGTAGAAACAGGAGCTGCTAGCTACGGGTAGACTAGGACGCTAGGGTTCTAAACTAGTACAACAAGACGCCACGCCAATACGCCTGTGGAATTACAACCTGCCAACAAAACTCCGCGCCGATACGCATACGGACCCTACACTAGCACCGTACTGCCACCCGACAAGACCTCGTACCGATACGCATACGAATCCGACAAGACCTCGCGCCGCTACGCCTGCGAAACGACCCGATAACCCGTCGTGCCGATACGCCTACAACCCTATCACTTGCATCGTACTGCTACCCGAACCGACAAGTCTCGTGCCAATACGCATACGGGTCGACAAGTCTCGCATTAATATGCCCTACGAACCTAATAACCTGTCGCGCCAATAAGCCTACAACCTAACCCGAACACGACTAGGTAGAGCCTTGCTCCCTAGGTATCCCTGCTAGATAGAGCATAGCTCTCTAGACCGACCCTATCGCTTGCATCGTACTGCTGCCCAAACACGATTAGGTAGAGCCTCGCTCCCTAGACACCCGAACCTGTCACTAGCATCGCACTACTACCCGATCCTATTAACAAGACCTCGCGCCAATATGCATGCGAACCGACCCCGTCGCTAACACCGTACTGCCACCTGAACTAATAAGCTTCGAGCCATACTGCTACCTAAACCGACAAGCCTTATATTATACTGCTACACGAACCGATAAGCTCCGTGCTAATATGCCTACGGAACCTACGCGAGCACCGTACTGCTACCAACAAGAACCTGCCACGACATAAATACTTCACCGCACTAATAAAAACCTACTAAGACACTGCACTGTACCGCACCGACCGTACCATATAACTGAAATCTGTTTACCCACCCACCCACCCACCCCTATACAACACACGACCTTACCTATCCCTACACAATATACGACCTAACCCCAAACGGGG
>Ga0307515_10011302_pt1 | contig 16951 bp, 20 predicted proteins | sample 17_EM_MG_FD_194513 | JGI IMG/M metagenome (GOLD analysis project Ga0307515, IMG submission 194513) | Populus trichocarpa ectomycorrhiza microbial communities from riparian zone in the Pacific Northwest, United States - 17_EM | ecosystem: Host-associated > Plants > Roots > Unclassified | place... | reverse complement strand
ACGTCTCCAAGAGCAGCACCATCTGCAACCAGTGCCATCTCCAACCGGCGTCGTCTGCAGCCTGTGCCATCTCCAACCAGCACTGTCTCCAGCTCGCGGCATCTTCAGCCTGCTTCCATCTCAATGTGCACTTCATTAATGTCTCTAAGAGCAGCACCATCTTCAACCAATGCTGTCTCCTCTCAAATAGCACTTCATTCACGTCTCCAAGAGCATTCCCATGCCGTCTCCAGCCGCAGCTGAGCAGAGTCACCAGCAGGCCATGAGCAGTGAGCGCTTCCTGGCGAACCCTGAGTTTACATCAATAGATAGCAAGATTGATAGAGAATATCAAAGTGCCATGTACACAATGGTGTGTACTATGGCAGAGAAGGCTATGAAATGATAATTGTTGCAACCGGGAAAGCTGTGTAAAAGCCTAAATGGCTGGGCCCAAGCCCGGCCAGTTATGTGCTGAAACTGTCCTGCCCAGCCCACTGGGAACTTGAACACTGCTACTGGGCTGCATAGATCCATAGTACTTCATAGTGTCCCCGCACAGATCACCAGATTGAGCTGTTGCCAATGCCCACATATTTGCCATTTCCCCATGTGCCCATGCTCCATAGCCACCATGTGCAATTGACAACATAGTACCAATGTTCACACGCAGTCCATAGGAGCTCATAGTACCCACGTGCAAAATTTCCGGTGGAATGCCGTCCGAAAAACCAGTTACTATGAGCTGCGCTACGTGTAAGGTCATTTTTGCCGGTGCAGTATGATGTTTGATATTATAGTACAGTCAACTGCTTGGTAAAGTTCAGGACTTTATCTCCCACTGGTCGACTGAGGTTTATTGTTTAGTCGGCTGGTTCACAAAGTTGACTTATTCGCAAATCAGTCGACTTATTCACAAACCAGCCGACTTATTCACAAAGCCGATTTCTTCGCCACCCAGTCGGAACATATATATGTAAGATTCAAAATACATCGCTCTTTCACTTCCTGGTCTTTGATTTATAATATCTTTACAATAGATTGAACAGCTGTATAAACCCACTCAAAAAAGCCAAAAATCAATATCTTTCCACCTCTGAACAATCAACATTACAGATATGGTAAATTGAAAACCACAAGGTGAAAGAGCGATGACATAGTAATATTCAATATAAACATAACATCACGATCAGAGTGAATGTGGACTGTGGTCATAGGCAAAAGTGCAAATCGACTATAGGCTGCGCTACGCGCACACCCGCACACGCGCAGCTCATAGCAAGCTTCCCGTGGACCCCTGCGCGACGCGCAGCCTATAGTCATCTATAGTCGATTCATAGAGATGTGCGCGTGGGCCTATGGAACTATATACGGCTGCCGGCCAGAGATGGACCTATACTTGTCTTTACTGCCTGCTGATATACCGGTACTGTACACACTATCGCTGCGAGTCTCCATGAGAGCCCACTGGCGATTGAAAGCCTGCGCTAGAGCCTGCTTGAGAGCCTGCTTGAGAGCCTTCTTGAGAGAGCCGCGCTTCGGGAGGAGTAGAGTTTTCCTCCGCTGGAAGCCTTTGGCCGATGGCAAACTCTGAGTTTGTGGAAGCTTTGGCTAATAGAAGCCTCTAAGTCTGTGGAAGCTTTGGCTAATGGAAGGCTCTAAGTCTGGAAGCTTTGGCTGATGGAAGGCTCTAAGTCTGTAGAAGCTTTGATGCTAACGTTGACGTAGCCAACTTACTTGTCTAAGTGCTTCTGGTACTATGATCACCATCACCATCACCATCACCATCGCCATCATCACCATCGCCATCATCACCATCAGCCCCTGCCCAAATGTGCACACATACGCCCACAATCTGTGGGAAGCAAGCAGCAGATTCCGCTGGAAAATCTGAGTCCGAGATCTGCTCTCCCCAAGATCCAATTGTCTGCCATTCCTACAGAATCTAAGGTTGCAATTGTCAACACCGTGGTTGTGAGACATCGTGAGATTTCGTCTCGGTGGGCGTGCTAAAGATAAGATTCAGACTATGATATAGACCGACGTCATGATTTCGGCCGCCCGCCACCCACTACCCGCCACCTGCCACATGCCACACGCCACCCACCAAACACTGCTCGCCACATGCCACCCACCAAACACTGCTTGCCACACGCCCCCTGCCTCACGCCTCCCGGTGTGGTAAAATGGCGGAGCTAGAAGGCAGAGAGCCCATCGTCAACACTCCGCCGCACCTCTCGCGGCATTCCAAAAGGAATTCATGAGAAAGAGCGGTTCTGGCTCGAGGAGCGTAGGAAGAGGGTGAGTAGATCTGATACCACCCGGCCGTGAGGATCCACGAAATCTCGGAAAGAGCGAGTGAGATCAAAAGATGGGAAAGATAGAGTGTTGTATAATAAGATGATATGATACAAGATGAGCTGAGAGTCTATCTACCCTGGAGTCTCCCGAATATATACTCCCCGTCGCTCTGTTCATCTCGGTTACCCCTGTATCTCCGTCCGCCCCCGTCGCCCAGTCCATCTCCGTTATCCCTGTATCCCCGTACACCCGCCGTAGCACCGACACCTCGACACACCACCTCACCGCTAGCTTTTGCCAAGCCGTGAGTCGCTGGCAAACCACAAGCCGCACCGTAAACTCTCTACGGCCTCACGATGCCTAGCGTCGAGCGCAATTCGACGACCGTAGCGCCTTGCGCAGGCTCATCCACCTCTAAAACCGTTCCCTCGAGATTTAATTTATTGCAGGAGATACTCGAAGCGGGTAATCAGTGGGATTCGGATCCCTCTTCTGGTTACTCCGATTACAATTTCAACAACGATAGCGACACAGTCGCTTCCTCGATGCTTTCCATTTTCGCCCAAGGTGGAAAAAAGAAGCCCAAAAAGAAGAAGGGGAAAGGCAAAGCGAAGCCTGCACTCTAGACGATTACGAGTTCGGGAGTCTCTCACACTCTAATACAACAGCAAATGAGTTTGCGTGAGCTGGCTTGCGCCGACGAGGGCAATGATCATTTAGATATGCCCCATGATATGGCAGAGAAGATAGTCGGAATGGCTGTCATCAAGGTCAGGGAGGGACATTTCACAAAACTCTACTCCAAAATCGACAACCTGAAGACGAAAGTGTTGATACTCAATACAACTGAGGCGAGGCTTGTGGAAGAAAACATATTATTTGGGTGAACTTAGGGGGAATGCGCCAGACCCGGAAACACAGCCATCAGTGACCCCTAGAACACCAACAGAGGATCTTAGGATCAGGCCACGACCACAATTACAACCTTGAAAGAGGGAGGATACACCGTTGGCTAGAGAAATATTATATCAGCAAAATGTAAAATGGTTTGGTAGTCGTAACCGAACAACTCAGCAACTCTGAACAGCAACACTGATTCTTCCAGATGCTGCCAGATACTCTCAGATAGGCTGAATGCAAAGCCATGTGCTCCCAGGTGCTCTAAGACTACATTCCCAGTGCTCCTGAATACTCCGGAAGTTGTGGAACAGAATCCAAGAATATCCTGAAACGTGTATAGTTGTCTTCAAAATGATTCCAAATCAAACTATTAGAATGTGCAAATTTCGGAGCAATTTGGAGTATTGGCCATGTCGCCAAGAGTACTCCGGTGCACCTCGAACCTGGAGCCATACTCTCCGGGAGTGATTATTATAATGTTTTTATCAAATAGTGCAATTCAATTCACTATCTTCTGCTCATCTTGATTTAGGCATTGTAACTTTATTACACAGTCCAGTAGGGATCTAATTCCACATGATAATTTTCATGCCATACACTATCGATTCTATCTGATGCAGCATTAGTCTCTCACACCAAATGTGCAGGTCCAACAATTGCTCTGACATGTTCAAAATTCATCTTATCAGTTTGTTTGACAACCCAGATGAACCCGTCAACACAATCAGCCAAACCAGGCGGTTCTTTGTATTTTGTTGGAATCACCACCGCATATTCTTGAGGTTGAGGAGGTAATATCCACTGTTGGGTCTTCTTGCACCTGTTAGAGAAGGTGGATATCGATTTTCCGGCAGGCAGGGGCTTCTGAAATTGGAGGATCTGACTCGGTGGAGTCCAGCTGCAGTATAATACAGGACAAGACGGACCTCGATGTTAGAATATGTTATCCAGGTCACTGTCCGTACATTGGACCCAGATGTTATGAAATTCAGGCATGATCCCTTGGTTGGCATCCATATATTCTACCTTGCAATGAAGTCCCAGATGCTCAACAGATGTAGGGCAGTGAAATGGTTGATGGTAGTACAACAGCCCATTCTGAAGTTTAATAAATACACTGTCTATGAGTACATTATGATCATATCCAAGCACCAGTCCACTAACATCATGTCCCCAGTAGTCTTCAATTTGTGTACGGAATAGCGGTTCAATGTTGGAAATTCCGAAATCTACTGATGCATCTCTGAGTGAGGTTGATTTGATACTTCTGCACACGCCGCGTACATGAGTTCCTCTCAAATGATGTACCTGTTGTGATATGTGGCGGAAAAATGGCTCTTTCAGACTATGCTGGAGGTGTAAAAGATGGGCACGGCGCATATCTCGCCGGCTGTCGGCAGCTGATAGAATGTTGAAAACTGTCACATAGTCAAAATCGTACCAGCCTTGAAGGGCAAGATAAGACAGTATCTCCTCCATATAGTCAAGACCGGTACACCGGTCATTGTGCGTGAGCATCTGTTGAATGTAATTGACTGTGTTGGTAGATCAATATGAGTCTTTCACATTGCCAATATGTAGCCGTTCAGAAATATCAGTGGTGAAATTGTAGCCAGAACCCATCGGCCGAATTGACTCTGATATGTGGCACACTAGATGCATCTATGGATATCGAAAATGGATTACACAATTTTCAATGGTGTTCCGGACCTCCTGAACGCCGATTGCCTGCCTCCAAGCTTCACACTCAACCAAGCAGATGGAGAATTCCGTTGTGAACTGCATCTGGTCTTTGGAAGTGATACCAAAAATCTCTCTCTCGAGCTGATTCACAACGCGGTCCATATCAGCCATACTCCAGGTGGTGGCTTCAATCTCAGCATTGGATAGACAGAGCTGAAATTGCACACGCTTGTCAGCGGTTATGTTTACTGCCCCATAAGCCTCTTCTGCTGCAGCAGTCTTCACTTGAGCAAGTGTTTTGGCGAATATGCTTCTGGTACCAGTTGCCTTAGTTCTGACTTTCTCCAATAGTTGTCGCTCCTGATGTTGGAATAATTTATCAAAAAGCTTGCATTTAGCAGGTGTCACCAGATGGATTTCTCGCTCCAATCGTTCAATTGCCCTCTGCCGATCAGCATCCGACCATATGGTTGCCGCTTGTCAGGCTCTATTCAGACGTAGCTGAAATTGTCTTCGTTTTGATGTAGTAACCTTTTCAGCCCCATTCAGCTGAACCTCCATTGCAGCACAGATTGTATGAATCTTTTGTTCTTGTAGATGATGGGATTCTCTTGCCAATAGTTAATCCACTTAGGCCTTCGCAGACTACAACATTTTCTGATCTCCAAAGCCACCCTTCTTCTTCCAAAATTGCTTCAGTGCATCATCTAGTGCTGCGAGGGATAGATCAGAGTGATTTTGTTGGCTGACAAGTAGAGAGAATCAACATAATGCCCGCACTACTCCCATCACCGTTTCATCAGTGGCTGTTACTACCGCAGTTTTCCCGGCATCCTGAGAGCAGTCAAGAATTGGAGTGCAATTCACTTCCAGTGTTCTGATCATGCCCCAGATGTCTTTTCCCTGCCAGGAGCCGCTTTTCATCAAATCGAATGATTTAGAGATGTGCTGGAGGTTTGAATATTGTGGTACTAATGTGAATCGATTGTCAAATTGATCTTTGAGATTTCTAGGTTTCAGGTATTTGGGCAGCCAGTGCAATAAGTCTTTAACTAAATCCCAGAGCAGCTGATACAATTCATCAGGCCGCCAAAGGCGATAGACCTTGCAGAGAGGGTATTGCCTTCACTGGCTGCAGATTGGGTGAACACCAAGAGTGTGCAGAACATCGATATCAGTTTCGTCTAGAAGCTTGAAGTAAACATGCTGATCTTGTGGGTTATCAAGTGGTTGAAAAGATGAATGCCTCATCGGTGCACCTTTAGCAATTTCACACATCGGACATGAGCCATATGGGACTTGAGCAACTCTGACTTGTTCCAGATAATCCCTGACCCATGCAGCCAAAAGAGGATAACATTGTCTCTGGAATCCATCAGCACAGTCCCATTTCAAGCCAGGGCCAGTGATATCGAAATTCCGGAGTGGGGACAGCACTGTTCCAACCGCGGAATGCCATGCCTCGTCAGTATTTTTGGCACCTTTCAGAGGGCAGGGGATCAGCCCCACAAGCATCCAGGGGCGCATTTTAGTTGTACAGCATATATCTTTTGGAATATTACCAATCGTGAGATACAGCGGCCCGGCATGCTGGTGGTCCAACAAATGTCAAGTGGGTTGTGTGGGATGCACAAATGACTGGCACAATTGTCGCTCCAGCAGGAGGCTGATCTTGCGTATCCCACCACCAATCGCCTGTGTTCAACTCACTGTATATTTGGCGACTTTCCAAGTCTGCAAAGCGCACCAGTTGAAAATTGAGGTGCACCTGAAATAGGAGATGTGCCAAAAGGAACTGTATACATTGAAAAATATCCCGGTAGTATGATGTTCCGAAGATGTGGATATGATCTTCAATCCAACTATCATTGCTGAGCCCGAAATCGAGTCTAGAGAGGAGCTTTGGTAGAGCGTCTGCTGATTGAAATGATTCGATGCTGAAGTTGTCCTGTGCACGCCTCAGAGGTTGATATATCCACGTTTTCATTTACTGGCTGAATGATTGAGCCTCTTGAACGTCGTGTGCTGACTGAAAAAGATGCCATGGAGTCCATTGTTCTGAGTACTTGCGATGCGTGGTGTACAATCCGGTTGCTTTGCCATATGCTTTCCCCCCCCCGCTTTCCACTCCAACTACCTGCCTATGAGCCCTCGTCTTTGTTGGATCATGGGTAAAAGTCAGAACAGGCTTCTGGGGATCTATCATTTCTTCGTCGGGTGTATCTTCAGGTGGTGGTGCAACAGGTACATTGTCGATGGGTAGATGAATTAGTTAACTAAACTCAACGATGGCCATTCAGGTGCACTGACTGAAGTCGAACCATGATGGCGCAGGTCGAATGCAGCCTGCAGTTGGTAAATTTCCGTGAGGTAATAACTCTTCATTCATCAATATTTGGTGATATTGTTGTAGTGAACCTTGTGTCGGTTCTCGTCGAATAATTTCCTTTTGCAGACTAAGCACTTGACATGTTCCCGGCGAGTGTCGACCATATTTGAGAAATGGTCACTGAACACGTATTCAGATGAATCTCGATGATGCTTGAAGGGGTGATACAGAGCCTCAGCAATCTTGGTTTGAAAACGAGCTGACTCAGGTTGGCATAACAGATTGACAGCCGCATCGCACCCCATCAAATGCGGGGGGGAGGTTTCTTTTGTCATCTCTGCAATCACCACAATCGGGCCTTATTCTACGTCATTGTGAGTTATACCTATGCTCGAGCCTCCGAGTAGGATCTTCATAATACAATGAATTGGTGAGTCTTCTAGCTAGCTGGACGTCCAGGCATTGATCATCAAGAACTGATAAGCCTGGTAGGGTGTTTGCTTCAGTAATGATCCTTGACTGGAGCGTGGATCATGAGGAGAACAATGACGGATAGGCAAAGAGCTCAATAGGAAGCAATGACTGTTGCTGCTCGACTCACAGGCCTTCTATTGAATGAAGTTGCAAGGTCGTACACGCATAACTTATGTGTAATATCCCTAGTCGTACAAACCTTCATCCTGGATGTAGTTCTTGTTGGGTTCCGGAAGATATAATCTCCTATCACTTGTATGACCTGTAAAGTCATCGATATGTACGAAGGTAAGCACCTCTCCAATACCCTAGTATATGAATTCGAGCATATAACAAAGAAAGGCGGGATGTGTGTGATTAAGATGTATTTTTCTCAAGGCCCGGGTTGGTTCATGGATCGAAGGTGTAGTGAAACACCACAAATCGTGACAACAGAATAGGATATAAGAAGCCCTTCATTCTGTTACAGGGGTATTTTAAGTCCCAATAATCAATACAACATTTATTACACTAAATACAGCCGCCAATCTCCTTGCCCTATTCTCCTCGTCTTCCCAGACTCAATCTCTTATTCCTGTAAGAATCGGAGCTGTCCCCTCTTCCTCATCGGTCCAAGGTAGCTCTTCGGAACACTCTTTATGAGGTAAAGCACTGGTAGTGATGTACCTGTGCACCTCGTATCCAACCTGTTCAATAATGGCCGAGTATGAAAGTACTCCGGCGATGGGTCTTAAACCCCGGGCGTTGTAATATTCAACAAGATCGCCGAAAGTTTCGACGACCGTCTGGTGTGCATACTGCAGATGTGTTGGTCTCCAAGAACTCACATAAAGTGTATTCTCGGAGAGAGAATAAAGACGTAATTTCGAATATAGGTCTATAGAATTCGTCATAATATTGTAAGGTGTTATTCACTGGTAATGTCTGACTGTGGATTGCTTTTTCAGATTGGTTGTTCTGATCGTCGGGGACAATGTGAGCTTTTTATAATCGGATCCTTAGGTCAAGCTTGCCTTCGGATTTCCTCATAATACGATTATTGCTTGATAGCATATCTCCGGATACAACTGGGGTGCGCCATCAATACTGCCACTAATTCCCTTAGCTTATCGTGTCCAGGCATGAGCAGTTTTAAGACCTTACGTCCCCATGCGGGCTGTCCTCATGATCATGATATCAAACACAAATAATAACAGCTCATAATCTCATGTTCACCATCTTCGTTCCCATTTGTTCAGAAGCTAGAACATCTGACGACCTTAGTCTTATCAGTGCTTATAGCAATATAATACTAATAGCTCTTCGCTATTAATTGCCTCCCCACAGCAGGGGTATTCGGCATTGCGTCAGAGATTTAATCGGCGACCAACCGATAATCCCATAACATAAAAAACGACATGTCAACCTTGTATCTGAGCTGAGTATGACCTTGTAACGCATACGGTCTTAACTTAATAAGCCGGTTTACTTCTGGCCTCTAATATTCAGCCAATGTCATTACTGCCAGAGTCACTGCATGCTTAGGTCTCGACCTTCCGTAGACCGGGGAGTGCTGTAAGTTCTCCCACTACTTAGCGCTTGAGCTTCAAAATCCCTCGTACTCGCATATTGCAATAATGTCTACTGCACACGTATTTCTGCGTAATCGCAACTTAACTATATGTTGTCCCGCTAAACCGGGTTTAATAGGTGTGGCCAATAATTATGCATACTGCTGAAGGTTTTTCCCTTCCCAGTTATGGCGACATCATTGCATCATCATAGTTAAATCCGATAGTGTGACCATAGTCTCCACTAATTGATCGACACGCGGCTCAAGTGTAATCCCGCTAATGATAACTTGACTGACAAACATGTTCACGCATTCGCCAGTAGGTGTTTTGCATATGAGCATCGTCAAAGATTTGTCACATGTACCTGCTACATTCAAACATGTATCATTACCACTGCTAAAGGGAAACCCCTAACACTACCTCCGTCTCTAGGACTGGTGACCCAGCGGTAGCTCCATTATAAAAGGTGAACAAAACATAAGATACCACTCAGATAGCGAAATGAAATAAATAACAAATTATAACAAAGTAAAAACTAAGGATTTTCTGTGCTTGCATGACTTTCTTTTTCCTGCGCCTTCGTCGTCTTTCTGTCTTGGCCATTTCTTTCCAAATCTCTTGTCTTTATCCATATTTGCAATCTCTGCACAATATTCTTCCAATAATCCTCTTGCATTTTGATCAACGTTATCCCACATTTCCCGCGTATTTTCCTCGTGCGAATAACCTCTCCATTTCACCAGAAACACATGCTTCGTTGCATCTTCATTTGAAGGTCCACTTCCAATTACCGTTTCCATTTCCCAACCGGCACCATCGGTCTCCATTTCGATAACCTCCCTCTCTGGATTCTTCCCTCGATACCGTTCCAGCAAGGCTATGTTAAACGTTGGCGGTATTTTCCATGATGGCGGCAGCTTGAGCTTGCAATATTGATCATTGTGGCCTGTCGATAAAATTTTGAAAGGTCCGTACATTTTATCATCCAGTGTCATCCAACGTTCTTTCCATCGTATATTCTTTCCGTTCAGCATCACTAACTCTTTCTTTGTAAACTTATCTATAGATCTCCTTGTCATATGACAATATTTGGCCTTTGATTCTGTAACCGTCTCCAATTGTCCAGATAACCTCTTATGCACTCCGGTCATATAATGACCGTACATTTCTGAAGCCGGGTTTCTGAGCTGAATATCGGTTGGCCAATTTGTTCGAGGTTCATATCCGTAGTTCGCATATAACGGTGTTATTTTGGTTGCCGAATGCTTCGAATTGTTCTATGCCAATTCCGCCATTGCTAACATTTCCACCCAGTCGTTCTGTTTTCTAGTTGCAATAGCTTCGTAGATACGCTTCGATTGCTTGGTTGATCCGTTCCGTTTGTCTGTCCGTTTGCGAGTGGAACACTGTACACATGGATCATGTAATACCTAGATAATTATATTGGTCCGTACAATATTGTCCGGTGAATGTCCCATCTCGATCTGAAACCACATCTTCTGGGAACCCATGGTACTTCCACACATTCTACAGATATGCCTTAGCTACTGATGGTGAATCGTTTTTCGATATTGGAATGAAATGAGCCATTTTAGTCAACCTATCGACGACTACTAATATCTTTGAGTGTCCCCACAATTCCGGCAAATCCGTAATAAAATCAGTCGAAATGTGCGTCCAAGGTTTACATGGCAATTCCAGAGGATGTAATAGCCCATGCTTGGCGTGCCTAGGAGCCTTCATTGGCTGGCAATTATCGCACTCATTGCAGTATTGCCTCACATCATCCTCCATCTTAGGCCAAAAGAAATTCCGGCTTATTAATTCCATCGTTCTGTCTCTGCCGAAGTGACCTGCAACTTTTGAATCGTGTTCTGATGTCATAACGTTTCTTCACATAGCTTTTGTTACATATATTCTTCCTTTCCAAGCAAGCAGCTCCTCATGTATCGAATAACTGGCATCAATGTTTTCGCCCTTTGATACAGCCCTACACAGCTGCATATACTCATTGTCCATTTTCGCATCCTGGCTGATAGCTTCTTTTTGATCTCAACTCAGCAGTGTTATTTCCAATGCTCCTAAATCAATGTATTCAAGAGTTTCATTCTTTCTTACTATTGCTCCGACTGCTAACCATTGATCTGGTCCTAGCATTGGTTTTTCTGATATCGCTGTTGTACCTCCCTGTGTGAAGGTGTACGCCGGACATCTGGATAATATATCCGCTTTTCGATTACAAGATCCCTTCCAATAAATGATAACAAAGTCAAATTCGAGGAGAATCTCAGCCCACCTAGCCTGTCATCTATTCAATTTCACCTTCTCAGTGAAATATTCGAGATTTTGATGATCCGAAAATATCGTAGTTTTATGCTCTGTTCCAAGAACATAATGTCTCCATTTCTGGAAAGCATAAACTATCGCAAGCATTTCCTTATTGAATATGTCGTAATTAAATTCTGCTGGTGATAATTTCTTTGAAAAAAATGTGCCCGGATGAATCTTGCCATCTTCGAACTTCTGAGAAAGTACTGCTCCAATCGCAAAATCCGATGCCTCTGTTTCAATCAAAGCCGGTCGTTCTTGATCAAAATGTCTCAGTATAGGTGTATTGCCGGATGTAAACAAAATGACGATTTTAAGAAATGCTGCTTCGTGTGCTACTCCAAAATGACAGTCTTTTCCATTTCCTTTAAGGACATCGGTAATTGGCGCTACTATTTGAGCATAATTTGGGATGAATCTTCGATGAAAGTTCCATAACCCTAATATTTGTTGTACTTCCTTCTGATTTGTAGGTGTGAGCCGGTCGACAATATCCTGGGCCTTGGCTGGTTTCTTTTCGAATAGATTGTCGGCTCACAATAAGCACTAAAAAGGAAGCTTCTGATTGTTCGAAGGGGCATTTGTCAATTTCAATATGCATGTGATTTTCGAGTAGTGAATCGAAAACCTTGCCCACTTGCTGGCGACGTTTTTCGACTGATCCCTTAATAGCGATAATAATATTGTCGATATATGCTACGACCAACATTCCTTCATTTTAATCATTATGTATTTCTGTATTCATAACGAGCTCGATTCCGAACACTGGTCTGAGACTTTGGTTTATTTCTTGTTGTAATGTAGCTGGTGCATTGTTCAAACCTAAAGGCATGACTGTATATTCGAACAATCCAAACTTAGTTCTGAATGCCGTATATTTTTCATGACCGAGTAACATTTGTATTAAATTAGGCCCTGCTGTAAGACCTATTTTCATAATACGATCTCCACCCTTAAGCCTGTCTTGCAACTCTTGCATTATAGGCAGTGGGGTTTCATCTTTAACAGTATTTTGATTAAGGTGCCGATAATCCACACACAACCTTGATCCCTTGCGGGTTGGTTTTGGAACAAATAATACAGGACTTCCAATCGGGCTTGACAATGGCCTAACCTTTCCTTCTTGTATCATTTTATCAAGATATTCTTTAAGAAGTCGTTCCTCTTCCAAAGTCAATTGATAAATAGGCCCCTTGCTAAGATTTTCTTGTGCCATTTTTACCTCTATGCGATGATCGCTTCCCTTATTATCTTGCAGTTTCTCGGATCTCTTGGGATCGAATAGAAGTAACCATCTATGATATTGTTGTGGTAGTTTCTTCAGCACATCTGGGTTATTGAATAATACTGCTCCTATATGAATAGCATCTGGTCTTATTACTACCCGCTTATCATAGGTAATAGTATATTCAGGATGTATCTTTCCATGTCCAATGCACTTTTCAGAACACATTGGAAAATGTAAACATCCCTCCATAATTCCCTGAGCCTTATGTTGATTTACATACCAGGCTGGAGTTAAAGCATCGTATTCCGATGAAGTCTTCATAACTTCGAACGAGTAATCCTTTTCATCAGAGGTCCTATGGTTACCAAACGATAATCTGAGTGGTATGGTAAACTATCCCTCAGTAACAATCGTAGTACCCCCAACATCTGAGGCTTTCGCTGGTATCGTTCTTTTGACCACAGGAATTCGGTATGCTTTTGCTGCGTCTGGAGATATAACAAATGACGTGCTGCCTAAATCCAGCATGCAGCGTCGAGGATAATATTTCCCCTCATTATCTATAAAGAACTTATAGGTAGGTCGTTTTCCAATTTTCGTTGAGGAGACTTTATATACCTTAGCTCCCTTTCGGGCTGCCATATGGTAGACAAAGTCCTTAGAGGTCTTTGGTTTTATAGGTATTGATGGAGCGAGCTCCTGGGTTGCTTTGGTTTTTAACATCGCTATCCTTTCGACAATAGTGTAACCAGAACGGGTTAATTATGGTGAAGTTGGTAGTTGGTAATAAATGGAGTGTTAATAAGATTATTGATATTGCATCTCCTTACTGGCCAGCAGTTTCAATGTTCTGGTCATCTACAGAGAAGAAAAATGTAACAATTTATTCTGCTGCCAGTCCTAATATATTTTTATTCTGATGACCAATTTGCGATCCTGTCAGAAGATTCCGTTGATCCATCTGAGCTCTCCGAATTGTCTGAACTCTCCGAACTCTCTGAGCCTGATGCGGTATCCTTATGCTCCTCACGATCAGATCGTTCCGTATACAGATCCTTCCGATCTTCTTCCATCTCACAAGCCCCTACTCGTAATTTCTGATATTCGTTTGCCTTAGGAATATTTGCTGTTCCTGGGTCTGTTTTTACCGGTCGATAACAATCAATCATTTTATGGTTACCCTTTCTATCGGCCGGCCATGCGTATCTCATGCATTCTCCAGCCTTCTTCCTTCAATCAAGTTCGCCCTGTGGTATGCCCTCAGTTTGGGTCGAAAATGTTTTGACCGATCCTCCATTCTGTCTGTTGACAAACTTGCTTTCTTTGAACTCACTTCGTGGTTTAAAGTCCATTTTTACCCGAAACTTATCCTTTGGTTGACACTTGGCTTTTTCCTTAGCTCTCGGAGTTCTGGTACTAATATTTTTCCTGGCTTCTTCCGATTTCTCAGCAGTTCTGCCTGCTTTTCTGATGATATTGATCATTTCCTAATCTGTCTTTCCGGTTAAGTCGACAACATGCATTTGTGACAATACCTTCTCAGGTAATCGATCTAAAATGAGTTTCTTAAGGCCAGCCCCAGTTATCTGTGGCTTATCATTATACATCTAGATTTTCGTAGACATATCTCAGATATCGCTCTCATTTCTGACTTTTTCCAAGTCTGCATAAGCTTCATCTCTGGCTTCCTTATCCTCGAAATATAGCATAAGATCATTCTGGTATGTCGTCCAAGATCTTGGGAATTTTCCAGCCAGTGCGTGTCTTTCCCATTGCACATGCCATGCTGCGGCATATTTGTTTAAAAACCCTCTGATCCAGTTAATTGTTCTTCTGGAGTCATCCAATTTCTCTGGCTGATCCTGGATAAACGTTTGGACAATTATCCACCACACATCAAAATCTTCTCCAGGTTTTCCTTCAACAGAATAAGGATCATCTAGCTTAATGAGCTTGACTTTTGCCCTTCACTTACGTCTTCCGAAAGGTTCTGGTGGTGGTGGACCCGGTGGTCCTGGCAGAGGTGGGCCCGCCAGAGGTGGACCCGGTGGTCCTGGTGGAGGTTGACCCGGTGGACCTGGTGGAGGTGGACCCAGTGGTCCTGGTGGAGGTGGACCCGGTGGTCCTGGCGGAGGTGGACATGGTGGTCCTGGTGGAGGTTGACTATTCTCCGGAATACTTGGATGTTGCTCCTCTGAATCGCTACCGTTCCCTCATGGTAATCCGAAGTGTTGTCTGGCGTCCTCCGGAGTAATTAAAGAATCTTCATACTCATAATATTCCTCCACCTGAGGACGTCTATCTGGATGCGTATAACTTGGTCCTGCTGGAATCGACCTTGCCGCATCTCGTGAATCATTGCTTGCTGGATTAACATCTGGCCTCCAACTCCGGAGACTGCTCCTTCTATCTGAGCTTTCTGTGTACATATTTGTACCTCTAGTAGCTCTAGATCGTGTCGAACAGCGATAATTTCGTCCTCTATTAGTCCCTTCTCCTCGTTGCAGGCTTGTACCACGTGTACCATTTGTTGTGTCAATTCCTGCAGCTTGGTTTGGACCGAATCTTGTTCTCGCATTTCCACTTCTCCTAGGCCTTGCTCTGCCTCTTGTGGTTCCCCGTTCTCTCGTATGAGACGAACCTGTTCTGCTGCTGCATCCAGCCTCTGCTGATATTGCTGGCAGCATACTGGTATTTCCCGAGCAGCTGGAGACTTGTCGGAGCTCCTCTTCTCTATCCTGGATAGTTTCTGGACTGAGCTCCCGCTCAAATATGTAAGCCTGCGCATCGGGGTAGCCATTTCTAACCGTAATCTACTGGTGATTAATCAGTATAGTTAATATGTCGACTTCGTATCTTGATGCTTCGTGATGTTCTTGGCAAATGAAGCACTCCCAATCTGCTGTCGGGCAGTGTGCTTGAGAGATTCTGGTAATTCAATATGAATTCTGTCCTTGGAACTGTCCAGTTTGTACCGAAATATAACAGCAGGCATCATTATCGCAACACCTGCGCTGTTTCTATTCAGTATCCTGTATGCTTCTTCATATAGTGCACCTCATCCAATCACAGGTGATTCTGCGGCAGTGGTCATTGCAAATCTTTCACCGTTAATAATACAACAGTACCTCTGTTGACAATCCTGACAATCGTTCAGTAAGCGGAGTCTTGAAATATTATACTGTTACAGGGGGATTTTGAGTCCCAATAATCAATACAACATGTATTAGAATAGATATAGCCTTCTATTTCCTTGCCCTATTCTCCTTGTCTTCCCGGACTCAATCTCTTGTTCCTCTAGGAATAAGAGCTTACCATTTGTCCTCATCGGTCCAAGGTTGCTCTTCGGACCACTCTTCATAAGGTAATGCACCGATAGTGATGTACTTGTACACCTCGTATCCAACCCCTTTGATACTGGCTGAGTACGAAAGTCCTCGGAAGATCTTGGTTACACCCTGCTCGTTGTAATATACAATGAGATCGCCGAAAGTTTTGACGACCCTATGGTGCGCGTACTAAGAAATTGTTGGTCTCCACGAACTCATATAAAGCGTATTCTCGGCCAGAGAATAATCACATACTTTGAATGTAGGTAGATACGATTCTTAATAATATTTTACTGTGTTCTTCGCTGGTAATGTGTGACAGTGGATTGCTGCTAGAGCTTGGTTGTTCTCATTGTGGAAGACGAGGTGAGCTCTTTATCATCGGATCCTTAGGTCAAGCTTGCCTTCGGATTCCCGTCATGACACCATTATTGCTTCATATCTGACGTCTGGATACAACTGGTGTGCCCCATCGATAGTGCCATGAATTCCCTCAGATTATCGTGTTCAGGCATGAGCAGTTTTAAGACCTTACGTCCCTGTGCGGGCTGTCCTCATGGTCATGATATCAAACGCAAATAATGGTAGCTCATAACCTCGTGTTCGACATCTTGCTTCCAATTTGTTCAGTAGCTAGAACATCTGACGACCTTAACGTATTTTACCGGGTGACCGCCCATGACCGGGAAACCGACCACCCGCGGGTGGTATTTATTGACTCAAATGACCTGTCTTAACCACTCTCCCTGACCTAGTCACTACTGGGGGTTGACTACTAACCCCTTCTCTCCCTTTTCCATGCTCCATAGCATCCTCTAGGTCCAGCATATCACCAATATATACAACA
>Ga0307515_10011301_pt1 | contig 16951 bp, 12 predicted proteins | sample 17_EM_MG_FD_194513 | JGI IMG/M metagenome (GOLD analysis project Ga0307515, IMG submission 194513) | Populus trichocarpa ectomycorrhiza microbial communities from riparian zone in the Pacific Northwest, United States - 17_EM | ecosystem: Host-associated > Plants > Roots > Unclassified | place... | reverse complement strand
AAATGGGAGGAAGGGTCTTCTTGACAGTCGGAGAAGCTGTGGATGCGTGTCTGGGCGCCAAAATGGCTGCTGTTTAAGCACGTGTACTTTTCTAATTCTGCTAGCTTTCGTCTATCTTGTGTGATCTAGTTCCTCTTACTGGGATATATAACAAAGCGATGCTTTCCTCTCCTCCTCCAATCCTAGGAGTACTTGCAGGTCCAAGAGGGAAAGGAAAGCAGCAATTTGTGCTTCTGCTGGCATTAAGTTGTGATTTTATGCATTAGACTATGATTTAAACCCTACCCTTTTGTTATGCGAAATGAATTATAGGTTTCTAAGACTAATTTCAAACCCTGAGTCTGGATCGAAATGGCCCCATGGATCATACATACGATTCCTCCGGCAGTCAGGATCTTTTTTTTTACTCTTATAGTGCCTCAAGTTTTCCATTTCACCATTACAGCCTTTATTTGATTAATTTGGGCCAAGTAGTGATTTTACTATCGCATCGTATCTACATGATATCATTTTAACGAATCAATATGGCATGAGAATGCAACTGTGAATCAACGAATAATTATCTGCAAAGATTTTCGTAATATTCGTTCTTTGCATGACAAAATATATCAATTATAAAAACTACGAAGTATATTTTTGCAAGATTATTTGTTCTGTCTATGACAGTACTCTTCGCTTGTTTATCAATATCGCTTCATATTGAAACGGAATTTGTCCTCCATTTCTTTCATGATTTATAAATTTATAAAGCTAAAGTAACTCTCTAGCCTGCCCCTCTCTCTCTCTTTTAATTTACAGAAGTTAAAAGCAATAGTTATGTCTGTTTAATTTGAATAAACACACCTTAATTTGCTTCTTCCAAGAAGTATCCACATATATTATATCTCAAGAGTTAAGTGGTGATTGGTGGATGCTATTTACCAGTAATTATACTCTTCTAAAGATTGAAAAGCAATATTGCCTTTCTCTTGTTATCAATGTCGACGTCTACTTTTTCTGATCAATCCCACTCAGTTGCCCTTTCAATGAATTCTTTTAATTCTAGTTTTCAACTCCCCAAAAAAGTTGCCATTTTGCCTCATTATTGTCTAGATTTATTGCGATGAACTCGGAAAACTTCAAATTAGATTTGGAATTTCCACCATTATTTCTTGGGGTCAAGTGTTTGAACGGGCTATTCCATGCATGCTTTCTTGCAAAAACAAATCTCTTGTCAGGGTAGTAGATTCTTAAATGCTTAAATGAATAGATTGCAGGAGGGAAACAAACTATATATACTAAAGAGAACAGAGCTTAAAAGAGTGAATATTATGTGTTGTTATGATGTTTTTTTTGTGGTCCTGAGTTGCCTTATGTGTTTACCTAGCAACTTAGTTATTTATACATCTGGATCAAATGAGCTTATATCATGTAAGCATGTTGTGGCAAACACCATATAGAGTAATTATGAAGAACAATTGTGGAGGTGTTGTTATGAAGGGAGGGTTAGGCGCCTTGATCATTTATGGAAAGTGTTGGTGTTTATTGGGGAGAGAGGTTAGCGGGGTAGCCATTAACAAGAAACGCAGAGGTCGTACTAATCAATGTTGTCAATTCCATTATATTAACAAGAAATTTGAACGTGTCAAACAGCTTTCTTGATAAAAATAGCCATAATTTTTTACTTGATTATGGGATTTAATTGAAATTTTTTCAAGAAGTTTTAAAGACCCTATTCCCTATAAGAGTAAGAAGGTAGCTTCATCTCTGTTCATGAATATGTCCCAAATTCAACCTGAAGGGATTGGGTTTCGACTGAGAGAGATAGAAGAAGTGAAAATGTATTTGAGTGAGGGATGTAGAGAAAAAAATAGGTGAGGGAGTTAGAGAAGGAGAATGGGAAAATGTATTAGGATTAAATAAATAAATGAGTATTTAGATTGGACCGTGCTGGGAATGGTGATCTCTCTCATAGTAAACAGTATTTTTCCCTTCCGAATTAGCTTATGTTAATATAAAAGGAAACCAAAAAAATTGGTATGAAATTGAAATAAAAAATAAAAGGAAGTTGAAATTTTAAAAAAAATAATTGTGACTCAACATTTCACAAATCTATCACAAAGAAAAAGAATTTGAAAACAAGATTTGAGAGCACTGAATCTATGCATGTAAGAGCATGATAGCATAGCAAGGGTGGAACAAACCTCGAGAATCTAAAAAAAATTGAATAGCTTCTTGTGAAAACTCCTTCAGGACTTTCCAATAAATTTCCTTCAGTGTTAATTCTAATGAAGCCAAAATCTGGAGCAATCCGAGAGATGAACTTAATTTACAATCTCCAATAAATTGCCGAAGGTGCTGGCGCTGAGTTCCTATTCATTGCTAAGAATTTCCCGGCATCTTAAAGAAATGCAGCCAAAATTATAGAATCTGCCGACTGATTACTATCGAATTTTTTATCCTTATGAGAAGTGTAACGAAAAACTTCATTGGTACTTGGAAGAAAAGCAACAGATTACATTTTAGGGATGGATTCCAACGTCGAAGATTAGTATATCCTTATGAGAAGTGTGGCGAAGAACTTCTATCACCAATAGGATTTTGATGAGAAATAACTATATTTTTATATTAGACACAAGTTGAGTTGCTTGAGAAATAAACTGGTGGATCATTGAGCAATAAATAAATCAATTAATTGAAGGAAGGACAGATAATCTTAGTTACAAAGATTAGATTTATGCTCTTCCAAGCTGAACCTTAAAGCCATTAGCCACTTGACATTTACAAGTCCCCAATTTCAAGCTGTCTGTGGAAAATTAGATTAACCAAATATATGTTAACAACCTTCTTCAGCATGGCTTAGTAAGTTGTTCCCATTTGTGATGATATCCCACGTTATTGGTAAGGCAGCCGTTCTCTGCTATCCAATGTGAACTTTCTTGTACGTTTCTCTTGATGCATCCATCTTTACCAAAACAGAGAAAGTGATGCAAAATGAGCAGTAAAACCCTTGTTTCTTCGCTCATCTGAACAAAGAATGTGAATGCTTGAGTATGTTGTTAAGAGATTTTGTCTCCTGGGCTTTGCACAGCAATTTTCTCACTCCTTCTGTCATCTGCTTTTCATGCAATTCATTTTCATTATCAGTTCATAGTATTACAGGTTGGACAATATTGAACATTAAAAGCAATGAACAGATCAAACCTCTCCCAACCTTCCCCTTGTATAGGGAACTGCTCTTTGGTATCCAAGAGTAGTTGGAGGAGATTTTCGGCAATTTTCTTCCCTACACACAAGTTTTCCATTACTTCTGCTTCGAGTTACCATTGTCGAAGGGTTGTGCCATTTGCCATTCATTACACTTGGAAGGCTTGATTCCTAAATCCATTTAGAACTCCAAAATGTTAACTATGATGTGTATATAATTTTATAAATACTTAAGGAGTGTGTCGTAAGATTAATTGGATATATAGGGATGATGAAGATTTTCAAGGTTACCACGAATAAAACTGCTGCGCAATGCTTCAAGACCTCCAGGTTCATACGCACATCTTCAAGACTCCTGTTTAATGCAGTTGTAAAACCATGATTACTAGTTTCTTAATAATATTGGTCCAGAAAAAAATGTCAAAGGACACACACGTACACCTAGTTTAGACAAGACTTATTCATACCTGTGTTTTTGCTGGCCGAGCCCAAAATAAGTAGCCAAAGTTGCCATCTAAACGTAAAACAAACAAATCAGGATATCAACATCTTCATGAAATTTTGTGAACACATCACGAAGCTGCACTTGCAAGTGCAGATCACATGATTGCTCAAAATTTACTACGAATGCTTGGTATAAATAGAAAATGGCTCAAATTTGATGCATACCTTCATGTTACCAGCTCTTCTGCCAAATTTTTCCGTCAGAACTCCTAAAGAATCAAACATTCCAACAGGCATTGGTGCAGGCCGACCAATCTCTGCAAATGCCTCCTTAATTCGGACACAGTCAAATCTTTGGATGTTATGTCCAGCCCATATTCTACCGTTCAAAATGGTAAATATTTTGTCAGCAACTTCCTCGAATGCAGGTGCATTTGCAACAGCTTCACGAGTTATCCCATCACATCGACCAGACTTCAATGCAACAGCAGACAAGTCCTCAGGTCTTATGAGTGTGCTATAACTATCTAGCTCAACAAGTTTCCGTGGACAAACTATTATTGCACCAAACTCCAGTACCCAGAACCGTTGTCCAGCTTTATTGGGCACCGTTGTTTCTAAGTCGAAGAACACAATCTCTGGTGTGCTTACAGGACTGGAGGCCTCCATTTCTTGTTTATTTGTATTGGTATATCTGTTTTTGGTTAATTCCGATTGTCTTCAATGGTTATAAATAGTGGGGTAATAATAAGAGAGAGCCCAAAAGGTCCAGGATGAAGGAGAGAATTCTTCACATGTGAGATTGATTGTCTTGTAGTTCACGTCAGGAGCTTAATTAGGCTTTCCATGGAGTCGTCTTTGTTTCTTGATGGTGTTTTGAGGAAATCATTTCCCTTTGGACAGGTACATCTTGTTGTAAGGAAGGACAAGAATCGCCTTCTCCGAAACCTTTATACGAGACCTGTGTAAAAAGTTGTGCACCTTTTTCACCCACAAGGCCATGCAAATTGAACGTGTGGAAACATTTGAAGCAAAGTTTCCTGCCAAGAAAAGAATTGATTCCCCGTTCCCTAACGCCATGAATCTTTTCTAACCAAAAGAAGGAAGACAACTAGAGGATGCCAGTCATGTGAATAACATAGATTTTATAGTCCTCGTTCTCTTTTGCCTCAATAAAGACAGCAAGCTATACCTCTACATATTAATGATGCCAGCCAAGTTGCACCTTTATTCCTCCCTGTCAAATATTGGACCAGCCCAACAAGAAGGCTTCCTTTGAGCCTCAATCCAAGCTTTTCTAGTGTTATAGTCTCTTTGTTTGTTGAGCATATTCCTGTATGCATGTATGACATGTCTTGCTATTTCCTACTAACTTAATGAAAGAGAGCTTGCCACAATTGAGAAACAATCTCACTGAATAAATACGAAACAAATGTCATCCAGATACAGATGCAACAATTTTATGGTGGAAAGCAAATACTGTACAGAGACATTGGAATTCTTCCACATCTTCCCTCAACAAGGCTAGTGCAAAACCAATGATCATAGCAAACAAATGACCCTCAATGACAATGGCATTTTATTTGTAACAATCAATAATGAAGTGCCCATTTTTTTAATCTCTAAAAGAGTACAACAATTGCAATTCATCTACATTACACAGGGACGGCAGACTTGAGTGGGAGAAGCGCTTTCTTAATTCTCTCTACAGCTGCCTGTAGGGTGGTCAGAGAAGCTGCATAGGATATACGTATGCAGCTGTCATCTCCAAATGCAACCCCTGGGACTAATGCAACCTGTAAATAAGCAAGCACAATCAAATTATAAAGATCTTAAGTAGTGCAATAACAGCTGCATGCCATGTTACTTAAACTGTAGCTTCAAGTTTCAACTGCATCATAGTGTTATCTAAAAATATTCAGCTTTCACAACATTGGTGAGACGAGTACTGAAACATTGCCAATCAAAGGTAAACAGGATAATCTTCTTTAACAATGGATACCTGGGCCTGATCAAGCAGGTAACGGCAAAGGGCGTCAGAGTCGTCAATTTTACCAAACCCTTCAACCTCTGCTCCATAGTACGAGCTGAAATCAATGAAAAGATAAAATGCTCCCTGCATGTAAAACCAATTAGAATTAGAAGCTGATGGAATCACTAGCAAAATGGGAGGTCTTAAGTATATAATAACTGAAAGGCAGTACCAGAGGTTCCGACAACCCAACACCTTCCATTTCTCCAAAGCTTTTAATCAAGAAATCTCTCCGCTCCCTGAATGCTGTCACCATGGTGGACACTGCTTCCCCACCAGCATAGCCTAGTCCTAATGCTGCAACTCCTGCCTTTTGCGATATGCTGCTGGCACCTGAGGTAAACTGGAAAAATATAGCACACGGATCAACTGGAGCTTGTACAAAGTCATTGTTTAGATCACAAGCATTACAGGAATAGGCATATCAATGCATTTTGCAAACCAACAAGGCAAGACACGATAATTCTTAATGAAAAGTAAAAAATCATCTAGAGTTGCAACTGCAGCCCCATGCAATCACCAGTATAGCGTCAACATTTACCAGGCCAAACTGGGCTATGAAAGCATGAATTATAGATTGTTATTGACTTACAAGTCTTTCTCATGTCAAGCACTTTTGTGATTAGTGAGGTCATTACATTTTGACGAGTGCTTAATCTGTAAGACAGATTGTGAGTAGAGGTCACAGGAGTATTGATTTCTCTCAAATGCTTTTGGGAGATATAAAATGGCATAATAAAAAGTACAGGCTTGACAATTTGGATTGGTTACCAGGTGCAAGTTTCATTTTGTGTCTTGTAGGCTTTAATCACAAAATAATCAGCAAAATCTGTCCATCTAAATTAGCCATTCATCTGCTTCTTTAGGAACCCTGAACTTCACCTTACCCCTTCCAATATTAACAAACTTTCTTTCCTCTGAGTGTCCAAACTATCTGAAATAAGTTCAGATTGGCTACTTCTACCCTTGCAGAAAATCACTACTATTTGATTGACAATTGAAGCCTATTTGATCCAGCATTGTATTTGGATGGTAAAAAATCTATGCGATTTTGAGATCTAACTTCAAAACATGACATGCAAATAGATAAAATACTAGAAAACTGGTTGTAACAATCACAAGTGACGCTTTGGATAAACGAAAACTTCAGAGTATGCATGATGGACTCAATTCATTTAAATTTCTGCAGATTGAAGGCTGCAAAGCGGGTCATAGAATACCTGGCTCTGTATCTTATTACATGCAGCAACAAAGTGCTTAGGGCCGGCAAGGTACCCAAGTCTCCAACCAGTCATTGCAAAGGCCTGCAAATTTCCCACTTTTTAAATGTTACCTAACTGAATGAGGTAAACTGCTTCAGGTTTTATTTACAATCACAACCACATCAAATTATGCATGGCATATCATATTATTGATGACAAGAACACAAAAGCAGATATTTAGGACCAATAATCAAATGTAAGATTAAGCTACCTTAGAAAATCCATTCACTGTCAAAGTCCTTTCCCACATGCCGGGCAAAGATGCAAAGCTTGTGTGAGTAGCAGGTGCATATATTATGTGTTCATATATCTCATCAGACAAGACCTGAGTGAAATACCAAAGAAGTTCAGCATTCAAATATCAGGAAAGCATAGGACTTGCAATTAGGATTCATTAATCATACCAGAAGCCTAGGATGTTTTGCTACAATTTTTGCAATCTCTTCAAGCAATTTCTTAGGATAAACTGATCCTGTTGGGTTAGATGGAGAGCAAAGAATCAGCAGCCTTGACTTTTCATTCAGTTTTGATTCAAGTTGCTTTGGGTCCAAGAGAAAATTCTCAGAGATTGATGTTGGAATAATCACCGGGGTTGCATCAGCCAGCCTTGCCATTTCTGGATAACTCACCCAAAATGGTGCTGGAATTATAACCTGAGGGTAAGACAGTTTTTATAATATGAGCTAACTTCAGAAATTAAACAGCTTCAATGGTAATGAGCTCCTACTGTATTCAATTAAGAACAAGACCTTGATTGCCTAAATGAAAATAAATGCAATTTTCACAGAATATGTAAACAAATAAGTGTAACACATGCTCAGTTATCCCATTTCTTTCACACACTTGCCATTAGGCTATTAGGCTGACAATTAAAGACATGGTAAATCATCCTGAAGCCACATACAAGCTATTTCATTTCACACATCAAGATTCTCTCATCTTTATTTCTTTCCTTCACCTTCTCTCTCTTGTCTTTTTTTACTATGAATTTACACTGCATAGGCATTTTAGATTTGACTGTATTTTTTTTAAAAAAAAAAAATCTTACAAAATTTAGAAAACCATAGATCTATATTCAACAAGTGTTAAGTTGATCCGGGGTTACAGATACAGGTAGCAAATGCTACACACTGCCCAACACTCAATTGTAAAAAGGCAGCATTCCAATACCAGTTAGTTAGTAGCAGAAATGCAGAATAACACCACAATGCTGATTATTTTGAAATAAAAGCTTCACCTCATCGCCAGGAGAGCAAACTGCAAGTATCGCTTGATATATACTCTGCTTGGCCCCATTGCTTACTAAAATTTGGTCAGGTTTATAAGATATACCATTCTCCTCTGCCAAAAACAAATAACAAAATCCATAAATCAAAAAAACAATGTTAGAAATCCCATCCTGGAATGCACCAAGCATATTAAATAGCTCACAAACACAAAATTGCTTAAAATATATATTTACCCTTCAACTTCTGACAAATTGCAACTCGAAGCTCCTGTGTACCAGCATTTGGAGTGTACCTTGTGTGACCTTCACGAATAGCATTTATACCAGCCTAACTTTTCCACAATAAAAAAAAAATGCAATCAGTTTAAGCAACCGGAATACACTTCAAACCATATCACAGACATGAATCAAGCACCAACGAGGAAAAAGAAAACGAATCACCTCTGCTATTACAGCTGGAGTATCAAAATCAGGCTCTCCAGCAGCCAGGCGAATAACAGGGACTCCAGCTTGTGCAAGCGCAGTCGCCTGGTCAGTTATGGCCACAGTCTTTGAAGGTTTTACAGCAGTCACCCTTGGACTCAAAGAAATATCGACTTGCATCTCCTCAGACCTACTTTCTGCCTTCACCACTACACTTACTCTAGACAACTGTGATTGTCTAGTAGCCTCCAATGATCTATCAAGATACACATTACAAGCGGTCAGAAAATAATTGTGATATAACATTACCGACAACAAAAGGCACAAAAAACAGAAAGACCAAAATAACTTCAAATAATATTAGTACACTAAACTTCACATAACAAAATTAGCAAGCTCTTAAATTTCATGTATGAACGTGGGCGCATTTCCTTGTATAAAGAAGCTGGCTTTATTAGTCAATATCAACAACCATTTCCAGTAAACACGAACTAAAAAGCTAAACAAAACAAACCCATTTTCGCCAAGTTGTAACACACAACTATCAATACAATGATGATTAGTTGCAAAATTAAATGGAGACGGAGGAATTGACTCACTTGAAGTAGAAACAGTGAGACCCAGAAAGGAAAGAGACAGATCCGGAGGGTTGAGAGTGGGAACCCGGATTGGTTCCGAGAGGTTGGTGGTGTCTAAAACCAAGACGGGAAATGCTTGAAGTTGAAGCAGCCATGGGTGACGGAAGGTTGGCGTTTTAGTTGGCGGTGGTAGTTGTTGGATTCTGATTCTCTTTGGCTTCTGTTTTAAATCTCCATGCTTCCTTTTGTTGTTTATTTATTTTAAGGTGGGGGGGGAGGGGGGGGTTGGTAGGAAATGGACAACCAGGGGGTTGTTCACGACATGAGTGGGGTTCCCATTTGGAAGACAAGTAAACCATCTGGGCCATTCTTTATTTGTGGGTCTTCAACGCAAAAGTGGGTCTACGGTTGTGATTGATCGATGGGGGTTGGCAAAGTAGAGAAGTTCAGTGAAACATGAAAGGATTCGAGTAATTCGAGGGAAAAAGAAAACATAAGAGAAATCTGAGTGGACAGTCGAGTTATACATTTCGAGTGGAGAAGAGGCGTGATGGTAAATCTCCACATTGAAGTAGATTGAGTCTGGTTTTGTGAAATCTAACGAAAAGCGATGAGGGGGCCGGTGGTGAGCATGCGATACTCTTTGAGAAATTTAGGTTTGGGCCTGCTCGAGCCACCTACCAACGTACTACTTGTAGTTGAGATGGTTGTTGAGGAATATGAATACATCTTTGGTACGCTGCCGTTCTCATGAAGTGCATTACTAGTTGCTAGTTACAGAATGATGGCAATGTTCATTGGTGAGAAGCTCACTTTCTATAAAAAAAAAACTTGATACAGATTAAATTATCAGGTCGACAGATCGAGATTTCTCCGATGTTAAAGCAAAAGGAAAAGAAAGTTATTTCTAACTTGAGATTACATCGACAAAATTATGTGAGAATTGCCCTTTGTTTTTTGTTTCTCTCACCAACTAGACAGAAGTGCTTGGAATCGATCCCATGTTGCAGCATAAGCATCGTGCCAAGACACTCTATGCAGATAGAAATTCCAAAGTCGATACCCACACAATTATGCAATCAAGTCAACGAGTATCCTCACAAAATTTTAATACCCTGCTTCCTTCTTCAAAACAGCTATAGTATAGAAGCCACACTTCGTAAATTGCTACTGTAAACTATTTGAGGTTTATATTGGTAACACAACCACAGCCTCACTCTAGCAAAGATGCTCACCTCCATTACAGAATATGTTAGGGGCTTTCTGGATTTTCTTCTGGGCTCATCTGGGATATACTGCCTTTGATTGTTCCCCTGCCAACAAAACTTCCACCTCCACCTCCACCTCAGTCAAGTAACTTCAAACACACCATACTCCTTACTTTGCAAGCAAGTTAATATCCAATCACAATCACAAACAGTTGTACTTGCTTTTCTTTTTTCCAATATGTAAAGAAGATGCAAAGGGAAGTGACACTAACTAAAGAGAAAATACAAACACCTCAATGAATCAACCAAAATATAATTTTGGTGCTCTCTTGTTGACTTATTATGCACTAAGGTCCTGCAAATCTCACTGTCACCTTACAGGTGTATTACTTTGCCAATCATACATCAGGATGAGGAAGATCAAGATTATACAATCTTAAAGTGGTGTTGCATCTCACATAGAAAAGCATCAAAACCATTGGATGTGTAAAACCTCATTCTCAGTTTTTTATTTGTTCTTAGCAAGTACACTAGCCTAAAAATGACTCACCAGCATGGCTCCAACTTCATTCCTTGCAAGCTTGAAGCACTATGACAGCTTGTCCTCTGAGCTTCCCACTGTGTGGAGTAAAAGGCCAGGCATACAAAAGTAGATCATAAGCCAAAGTTCTAAGTTTACACAATTTGAAAATTCAAGCTGGGTTTATGTCCAATCTGCAAAATATAAAAACTTGCACTCAAGCATTTGATGTCATATATAAGAACAGGAAGAACAAAAATAGCCAAAATACAACTGTCTCCAAGAATAAACCTTGTGCTAGTTCTTGGTTTATGGGGTTTAGAGTCAGCAAAGTATCAGAAGGAAAGGTTCTAGGGGTCTAGTTGATTGGTTGGTTAAAATACTTGTAGTTTGTAAAGGTGAACCAAGACGAGACAAAAAATTACAGAAAAAAGAAATATTATTGCTAGCTAAAAACATTTACAAAAATTTGCTTCATATACTTCGATTTTTTTATGCCATATTTATGTCTTGTAATACCAACAATAAGTCTAGATTTTTTTTATACAAGTTAGATTTAGTTTGACATGATGCCTCCAAAGAGCGTTTGGCGCATGGGACTGAACAAGACTGAATATGAAAGTAACCCTACTTGTATTGGTGTTTGGAACACACATTAAGAAAAAAATTTGTTCCGTCCCATACCCAAATTTCTATCCCACCTCCCCTTAAACAACCTTGACACATATTATCAATCACATTTGCTCACCAAACACACCTTTAGAGTGTGTTTGTTTGTTTTGAAGAACAAATGGACAGAACAAAATTACATAGGTGAAGGTTGTCCTATATGGAAGTTGGGACAAAAATCTCAGTGTGGAACATGACAAGTTACATTTTGTTTTGACTCATATGCATACCAGACACCAAAACAGCTAGAATTGTCTTGTCTAATTGTTTAGTCTCATCTACCAAATGCTACATTAATGCACTACATTCAACTAAAAACAAATTCGTTTAACATGCTTTTAACCATCCTCAATGCACTAATCTAAATTATAAACAAGTTTTGTTCAAAAGAAATTCTTCATCCGGGTGAAGTCTACTTTGCCTCAAGGAAGAGAAAAGAAATAATACTTATAGTAGCTTTATTTGAAATTGACATATAAATAATTCTAAAGTGCAGCTTGGAAATATACAAAGGCGTTAATGATGAGGCATAACCAGAACCAGCACATGCAAAGCAAAGTCTTGAATGCATTTCATGCTAGAAATAAAATATACATATATATATTTTTGTTTCTTCTCATGGTTCACTAACTAAAAACTACATGATGCATGACAAATTTCGATTTCCTACTTGCAAGAGTTTAATGGTAGGCTAAGATACAAAAGAATAGAAATTAAAAGGTTTGAAATTTAATAGAGGATGGATGCAAAGAGCTACCCACATCATAGCAGTAGGTTTCTAGGGATTACTCCAAGAAGAAGATCCTAAGATCACAAGATGTTCGTAGGAGTCACACCCAAGATTGCATCACACAACGTTTAAGCATAATTGCTAAATAATTTATTCATGAACTCTGATCCTGAAATGAAGCATTACAAGCATCAATATTTATGGACTCAGCAGTCTCCTAAAGCTTTATGTAGTTGAACTTCTAATTTAACAAAATTTAGAATCTTAAACAAGAAAATACAACAACCTTCATATTTAGAGTAGGAAAACCCTAAACAAGAAAGTTAATGTTTGAAAGACTAGCAAATATATATCGAGACCTATAAACTTCCAGAAAATATGAAAATTATAGAAATACCCCTGTGAAATTGATGTTAGAGAATCAAACCTAACTGGGTAATTCAAACAAAAGCACATAAAAGTTTATCTTTTTGTTGACAACAAGCTGCAACTTCAACCATCTAATCAACTATAATCCTCTGAAATTTCCTTATCACATTTAGACAACAAACATAAACTCAAAACCAGAGCTAAAACATTATGCTCCGTACCTTATAACAGAAATTTAAGCTGAGGTGGTCCAAAACTGCAACACATTGTAATGAACAGCATAAACATAGGCTCCGATGCTTAATCAACTAAAAAGAATGCCTTGATGATTTCTTCACTTGGTTTAAATAAGAATCTACCAACTTTATGAGATGAATTACGACAACCAGTTCAAATTAGAAGATAAGATTTGAAGTAATTCAAGTTTTTTTTTCCTCTAAACACTACATTACTGACGTTAATTTTAATCAACCATCCAAATGCTTAAAGAGTAGAGACACGTCAACATTTTTATTTTTATTTTTGTAAATTGAACAGGCCAGTAAAATGACATCCAAAGATGAGAATGCAAAATGAGCAAGTAAAAGATTCAAATCAACAATATTATTGAATGTACTAGATCCAAGTTACATTATAAAAGAGCAAGTCTCTTGAAGTAGCTAACATCTCCAACTGAACATGCTCAACAATGCAAGTAAAAATCATACATCCAAATCATCCCAAAACAACTACACAAGTAAAGAAGTTCATGTAAACTACCTCTCAAACCCGGGTACAAGAAGAATCAAAATCATCTGGAGCAACTCGAGCAATCCAATTACTAAGTGTCCGCTTAGTATCCGAATGATTAACATAAGCCAACTCATACATGCTACACAGATTAACAACAAGCGTCTCATTCAATGCTACGGTGGGCACTCTTTCCAGAGAATTCTCCAAAACCTTAATCGAATCCGACAAATCCCTCAAATACATCAAACAGATCGCCTTATTATTAATCGCCACAACATCCATTCCATCCCTCTCAATACACTCATCATATTCCCTCACCGCCGACAAATAATCCTTCCCCACCAAATACACCAATGCCTTATTCCTACTAACCAAATTCCTTAACCCAGACTCATTCTCTTCACTCTCACTAGACATTTTCTCTACCTTACCAAATGACACATTTGCCCCATCCAAATCCCCAATTTGCATCTGCACATACCCTAATTTCGACAACAAAGCAGGATCTAAATTCCCGCGAGAGATTAAAGCATTAATCAAATCCAAACAAACACTTAACTCCTTATTACTCAAATGCTGATTAATTATATGATTAACAACAAAAACCTCTCTCTTCCTCCAAACTTTGACTGACTCATCGTTTCCGTTGCGATTCAGTTTTTCACGTACAAAATCAAGTAACAAATAAAACCGATCTAAACCTTCTTGACGATTGCCTAATTTAATAGGGAGCAGCGCATGCAGCCACCGGAGAGAGAAAGGGACCATCGAACCGGACCGGTTAGGGTAAATTTTAGGGTAAGTTTCGTAGCGGTAATGGTGACTGTTAAAATCGTCGAGGGAATCGAGTTCTGTCTGGGCTTCTTGGAAACGGCGTAGTTTAGTGAAAGAGAGAACGATGTAAGCGAGGTAAGTGAGGTGATCGTGTGGGGTATTTAAGAGAGAGAGAGATCGAGCTCGATTTACTTTGTCGAGGATTGATAGCCAGGAGCCGCGGTTGGCTAGGTCTTGGAGAGAGGTCAGTTCGTGGGCTAGGTCGTTGAGGGAGGTGAATTGGTTGGTTAATGGATCGGTGGAGGGTGGGACTGGTGTGGGTTCGGGTTGTGGTGAGTCGGAGTCCATTGCTGCTGCCTGGTGATGGATGGATGATATGGGAAATGGGTGTTGTTAAGCTACCGGAGATTTGTTGTGGGAGTCTTGGGGGTGGTGTCTTTTTTTTTTTTTGACAGGACAGGAAAGGAAGTCAGGCCTAGAGATCTTTCACACCAAATGGATTCGGGCTAGAAAAATAGATATCAAAAGCCCATTGATATCAATAGTTTCAATTATCCGTGTTTAGGGGTCCGTGTGGTATGGTTGCAGATATTTTTTTTTAAAAAAAAAAAACAATTATTTACGTCACTTATTGTTATTCATATATCTTTATTCTCTTTTTTTTTTAATTTTGTTTTAGTAAGTTCAGAAACAAGAAAATGATAAGAGAAGGTTGTTAAAATCGTAATTTAACTCGTAATATATATTTATCATGCAGAATTATTTTATAAACTCGAAAATTAATAAAATTAAATTAAAATCAAGTAAAATTAATAAAATCAAGTAAAATTAATCACGATTTTACTACCCATTTTACGATTTCAACGCCTATACAGAGAATGGTAAAAACACTTTCTGCTCTGTGTCCTTTTCTAATTTCTGTCAGATAGTCAAACGGCTATATCTCCCAAATGTGTGTCTGCTGTGTACCATGAGGCAAGAGACACTAGTCTGCTTTGGAAAACCTCGAGGCTAGTTGAACCGTAACGTCATTCACCATCATTAGTAAACGTGACTAATTGCTATCTGTCATTGTTACTCATTTTCGCAATCAATGTTTATGAATAACAGTACTCATCTAGTTGAAAAATAAAAAATGCACAAGTGTAAGAAACCATTTTTTTAATGGTAATTTGTACGCCCATAAGCTTTTTTATTTTTTAAAGTATATTTTCTAAAATATTTTTAGATTGTTTTGATATTAAAAAAATTTTAAAAAAATAAAAAAAATATTTGTATATATCTTTAAATAAAAAACATTTTAAAAAACAATATACATCACATTATCAATCTGAATATAAAATATCTACATATCCAGAAAAAAAAAATCATGTTAATATCATGTTGTTTTAGTTAAACATCTTTGACAAGCAAAGATTTAATTATATAAATATTTAATATACTAACTAAAATGATCTTTCTTTTTAAAAGAAAAAGGATAAAAAACTTTTAATTTTAAGATACAAAACTAGACAAATTTGTCTAGTTTTGTCATGATTTTAGACAAATAAAATAACTTTCACTGTTACGTTTGATCAATGTTGTGCTTATTAGCTTGTATTTTTAGGATATAAGAATTAAGATTTTTAATCAAAAAAATTAAAAATCTAGAGAGGTTTTCCTCTTGCATGATCTCACTTGAGTGAGCATATACAACTTAGACTCGTAAAATATAAAATAGATCTAGAACAATAATTCAAAGAAGATAAGAGGATAACTTAGAACAACAGATTCGGTAGACACATGTATATTAATTGTGATCTCTGATTTAGTTTTGCGAGTTCTTTATGTATGAATTTTTATTTGAACCATGTATTTTAAGGTGCGTGAACTATGTATGTAAAAAAAATTCATTTCGATTTTACGATTTTACAATCCGTTTTTACGATCCGAGTTTATTTTATATTTTTCATGTCATGTCAAAAATGTATTTTTGACAACCTTGATGACAACCATACCAAACCAGTTACAAGTTATTTAATTAAAAAGTTTATTTTCTCGTTTTGTTTTGTTTTGTATGATATATTATTTATTTTTATTTTTTATGATAAAATTCCAAAAATCCAAGACGATTATGAATAGAATTTCCGGATTAGAATTTTCGAATTGGATAATTAATTAATTAATTGGTCATAACAATCTCATCCATTCTCCTTGACTAAAGTGGTTGATAGCTTATACTTAGTATTTGGTTGGCCCAGGTGGTTTGTGGCTAGCAGCTACAAAATGTTTCTTTTAATGGATGTGAGGACTCTTAAATGTTTAAGTATATTTTCTCAAAGAGAAAGTACAATAATATTCTAGAGAAAAATGCTCTCAAATATATATGCAATGGAGAATGAAGATTATGAACCATTATTTTAAAGGATTCATAGTGTATTATAATCCATAAGTCTTGTCAATTTATGGAGAGGAGGAGCTGGAGTGTAACTCTACTTTTATAATATTTTTAGTTGTATTGTGAGTTATATTTCACTCATTTTATCCAGTAAAAAGATATAGACATTGTAGGGTATGAGAGATTTTAATACACCTAATAATGTTGGTGGAGTATAGACTTGTTTAATTAAGTCTATTTGTTGAGAAATAAATTCTCTAAGATTTTATATAAAAATCTATAGAATTGATGACACTAGATTCAAATATTATGTTTGTATCCATAGGTGCAGCGAATTTGGTCATACTCAGGGTGCGATGATAAAAATCATCGGGAAATTCTCGGGTTTGACACCCTCGGATAACAAGCGTCAGGCCAAG
>Ga0307515_10011300_pt1 | contig 16952 bp, 3 predicted proteins | sample 17_EM_MG_FD_194513 | JGI IMG/M metagenome (GOLD analysis project Ga0307515, IMG submission 194513) | Populus trichocarpa ectomycorrhiza microbial communities from riparian zone in the Pacific Northwest, United States - 17_EM | ecosystem: Host-associated > Plants > Roots > Unclassified | place... | reverse complement strand
TATACTCCCTCTATAAGTATTTAGTTAAGCTTAATACTATAAAGGAGAAGCGCCTTATAATTAATATTATAGCACTTTATTAATCCTATAAATGGCAAAAACTCTTTAAATTTTAATAAATTAATGGTTAAAATAACCCGGTAGATATAATAATAAAGGTAAACCTAAATAAGGCTCTAGAAACGTTTATTAATATAAATACTCTATATATATAAGTTAAAGGTTAGGTTAAAAGGGAGTAAAAGTATAATAATCTACGGACCCTAATTCTAACTAGCTAATTAGGATTTTTTATCCCTAGGATAAAAAATTGCTATTAGCTTGCTTATAGCTAGCGCCTTAGCGGCCCTAACGGCCCTAATATAATATCTACCTATAATTCCTTAGTAAGAAAGCACCACGTGCTAAAAGGCAAATTTTAGGATAGTAAGACTTATATTATAATAGTAATAGTAAGTAAGAAGGATTTATATTTATTATAATAGTTAAGCAGTATTTATATATAGATGGTAACTATAAAAGAAGAGTTACTAGTGTTAGGAATAAGGTAAGTTGCCGTTACGTACGGTAAACTGCCGTCACGTGATCGCAAGTTGCCATCACGTGTCGCCGCGGCACTAGTGTGGTGAGGAGCCTTAAGTTCCTTGCCCTCCCTTATTTTATATAAGCAAGCTTTATTAACTAACATCACTGTAACCTACTTAAGTAGTTATTATTAGTAAGTTACCCTATATAACTAATACTTAGTAACTTAATAATAAAGTCCTATAATATAACCTCCTATAGTCTCTCTAGTATTTTAATAGGTTATAGCCCTCTATATAGCTTATGCCTTATTAGTTTATTTCTTTAGCAATCTAGATATTCCCTTATAACTTTTCGCGCTAAGCCCTAAATTCTATTAATAATATACTCCTCCTAAAGTCTTAATATTAAGCCTATTACTCTATTATATCCTTAAGTTATTCCCTTATAGAAATCTTCTATAAACCGCTCTACTATGCTTCTTAGGATATACTTTACTTCTCTATATTTGTATATATCCATCTATAAATCTTCTAATTATACTTTTAGAATTCTTTATACCTAAAGGCTTTCTAGTAACTTATAAACCCTCTCTAGTTCCTCTTAAGTTATTATAATTTTTAGATAATTATATCTAATTAGTTTATCTATATCTTTTTATAGTAAAGCCCCTAATGGCTTTTTATTATTTTATAGTTTAGCTTTATAACTTAGAGCGTCCGCTCTTATATTATCTATACCCTTAATATACTAAATCTTAAAATAATATTCTTTAAGCATCTCTGCCTATCTAACCTATCTTTAGTTAAGTTCCTTTATTATTAGGAATTCTATTAGGTTTTTATAATCCGTCTTAACTATAAATAGTTTCTTTATACCTTATAAGAATGCTCTCTATTCCTTTAGTACTATAACTATACCTAATAACTCCTTATTATAAATGTTATAGTTTAACTCTAGTAGTATTATCTTCTAACTATAATATACTACTAGGTGCCATCTATCTTAATATTTCTATATAAAGTATACCCCTAGTATAAAGTCTAATACGTCTATTTCTATAACTGTCTTTAGTCCTAGTTAATAGATCTTAAGAACTAGCTCCTAGGTAAATAACTCTTTAACCTTTCTAAATAATTCTTCTTTCTTGATTAGTCGCGTAAATAGTTTAGTATCCTTTAACTATTACGCTATAAACCTTCTATAGTAATTACAAAACCCTAGAAACAATTTTAACTACGTAATATTCTCTAGTTCTTACCAATTTACTATAGCCTTAATCTTCTCTAAATCTATACTAAGTTAGCCTAGTTTAATAATAAATTTAACAAAATTAGTCTTCCTAGTAAAGAACTTATATTTCTTAATTACTACTAGCATCTATTCTTTTTATAGTCTCTTTAAGACCTATTTAACGTATTCTCCATGCTCTTCCTTACTTATTAAGTAGATAATAATATTATTAAGATATACTATAACAAATTCATCTAAGTATTCTCCTAATACCTTATTAACACGCTTTTAGAACGTCGCTAGTACATTTATAAGCCCGAATTGTATAACTAATGGTTTATATAGTCCTTCCTTTAACCTAAAGGCTGCCTTTTATTTATTGCCTTTCTTAATTCTAATCTAATAGTACGCCTATCTTAGATCTATCTTTAACATGCGGATCGTTAGTACCCCCTAACGAAAATTTTGACCCGAGTTTATAATTAATAAGCCGATTAATTAACCCAAAGCTTTAATTTAGAGCCTTATTGTATAGAGCTTAATTAACATATACTAGTAGGTATGGATTTGTTTCGTAAATCCTATACCTCCGTCGTGCTTTGCAGTAGGGGGTAAGCTTTGGGCAGAGCCTTGTGTAGAGCTTTAATAGAACCTTGTGTAGAGCTTTGGTAGAGCCTCGCGCAGAGCCACGTGTAGACGTGTAGACGTGTAGATGTGTAGACGTGCAGACGTGCGGACGTGTAGACGTGTAGACGTGCAGACGTGCAGCCGTTTGTTCTGGCGATTAATTGCAGAGATATTTGTAGAGATGATTATATAGGCAATTGTATAGGCGTTTAATTGATCGTTCGTACGGGCGTTCGTATGGGCGATTAATTAATTAATTAATTGTATGGACGTTTGTAGAGCTGTGCGTAAAGTTATACGTAGAGCCATTCGTAGAGCCCAGTGATCTTCTTAGACTGGGTTAATTCTGGAGCTCCGTGGCGGAGCCGTCTTTGGATTGGAGTGGATCCTGTCAATTTGATTGGTTGGATGAAGTGGATTTGAAGCTGCGGAGCTCTTAGAGCTCCAATTCTCTTACCCGATTCGGTAGGTGTTATATAAGAATAGAACCAATCAGCGACGTCAATAATAAGATTCGATTCTAATTGGGTGTACGAGCTATATAATCTGAAAACTCTGATGTATACAAGTGTCTCCTCCTGCCCCCGTCGTCGTCGTCGTCGTTACTTTGATTGATTTATCCTCATCTTCTTACTGCCACCATGGATCGATATTTGTCAACTCAATCGCCCCCTGCGTCTAACGACGTAATTCTTGCGCCTAAGAGCTTTAACCTAAAAGCTAATAAGTTAAAAACGTTTAATGAGTTTAAGCTTTATAGAAAGCAATATATTTGGTATAAAGCTCTTACTAAAGCTCTAAAGCACACCAAGTAACGATCCTCATATATTTGGAAGTGGGGTGAGGATATCTAGTTGAAGTCCTCCACGGATCAGCGAACGTTCTTCTACTGCTATATTTGCGAGCGATCAAAGCATAAGCAAGAGCTCTATGTGGTGTTGTTAGGAAGATTAACGGCCATAGATTACCTTATAAAAGATTACTAATTGGATAAGGCAACGGGCGAGATTCTCTCTAAGAAGAAGGATAAGCCAGATTAGCCGATAATTAAGTAGTATCTAGAGGCTAGATCGCTTAATCTAAATCGCAACTTTAAAGGCTTTAAGGCTCTCCTAATTTAATGGATTGTTTGCTGCCATATTGCCTTCTTTTAATTTAAAAACGCCTACTTCCAATAGCTCTTATTTTATCTCTACCCTAGGCTCTAAAAGTTTCTTTTATAAGTAGGAAAGATAATTCGCGAATAGGTTATAAAATCGTTTAAATAGCGGAAGGAGTTATTAAGGAAAGAGCTTAAGAGCGCTCGCAGTATAATATTAATTTCCTTTAACTTGTGGACGTCACCAAATACGCACGCGATTATTAGGGTAGTGGGCCATTTTGTCAATAGAGACGGCAGGCGTTGCTATGTTGTTCTTGGGCTTCGTGAAATTATAGGTGAGCATACTGGTAAGAATATGGCGGGCGTCCTTATAGATCTATTTCGCGACTATGGGATCGCAGGTAATATTGGGTATTTTATAGCCGATAATGCGGAGTTAAATAATACGTGTATTAAAGCAATCCTTTATATACTATATCTAAATATATTAGTAAAGCTTCGCAAAGGACGCCAACTACATTACTTTGGTTATATTATAAATCTTTACGCCTAGGCCTTTATTATTAAAAGTAATGCGGAGGGAGTTTATAAAGAATTAGTAAGGGCCTATTACAAGATAGACTTTAAGAAGGTTAAGGAGTTGTGGAAAAAGCGCGGAGCCGTTGGATTGCTTTACAACCTTATATAATATATTTATATAACTTCTTAGCGTTATAGTTTCTTTCAAAGGATTAAAATGGGAGGCCTATTAGCAGAATTTAATAGCTTAGAGGTGAGTAAGAGATCTTATATAGAGCCTTAGTATTAAGTTTTAGTAGCTTAGCACCGGATTTTATTTTATCCGGAGAAAAATTAAAATTAACTCTCTTATATCCTTATACTAACCACCTATTAGCTTATTTAAAATAACTAGACGCGTTAAAACTTATTATTCTCGGCTATATTACGCTTTTTAAACTATAGGGAACGTATTATAAAGTTCTATAGTAGCTACTACTTAGCGGTAAGTGTAAAGTAGCTTTTTAAGGATAACCTACTTTAAGAGCACTATTAGAAACAACTTAAATACCTATATAATTACCTAGAGACGTTCTATAAGGCTACTATTATAGTAGAAGGTAAGTATACTAGCCTTACTAATTACTTCTAAACCCTAAACTGGCTTTTACTTAAGCTTAAGAAAACTAAGTATAGGTTTATTGAGCTCTTAAAGCAATTAAAGAAGAAGGCTAAGGCGTAAGGTTATCGCTACTTAGCCGCCTACGTAGAGGCTACCTAGTAAAAGTATAAGAAGTACTACGTTAAGGCTAATAATATAGGAGCTTACTATATAGCAATTGTTCTTAACCTAACGCTTAAGATATAGTGGTTTTATAACTAATAGGCGCAGTATAAAGAAAAGGCGGCTTAGATCTTAAAAGCGGAGGAGGTAGTAAAAGAGCTCTAGCTTAAATATAAAGGCAAAAGCTTCCTACTACTACTACCCTTATCTACACCAGTAACTCCACAACCGCTAGTTACAAGAGAGAAGATCTATACCTCCGCCCGAGTTTATAAACGCCTTAAGACGAACTACCCTAAATATAACGGCCCGGCGCCAATTAATCGCTTTAAAGAATATCTTACTACTAACTATATACTTCTTACCAAGAACTAATACTTTAACGTTATATAATACTAGCAGGATCGCTATAAAAGCCAGCTGGATCTTGCCCGATTTGCGCTTAATATATTAGTTATACCTCCTATAAGCGATAAATGCGAATAACTCTTTAGCAGCTATAAGATTCTTTTTAATAACCGGCGCTCCTAATTATAAATGGATATTATTAAGGTAAATAAGGTTCTTTAGCATGCGTATAGGCTACCGCTAAAGGGTATATTTAACAATAAGGAAGTAGATGACTTAGTAGGAGAGCCTTATAAAAGGGTGTCCCTTAAGGAAGTGGCAAAGGCCTGGCTTACTGCCGCGGTTGCCGTAGAGGTCTCTGCTTAGGTAGAAGACGACGTAATTAATAAAGAGGAAGGGGAGCTAGATAAGCAATATATAGCTATTAAGATTGACTATAAGACTGAGGTTATTAGTGAGGAGTAATATAGGTAGCTTTTAGTTAGTTATCCTATATCTACTCTTCCTTTTATAATACTATACCGATGCTAAGCCTTTCTATTTTTAGTATATAAATGTACTGGAGCTCTAAGAAGCTCTTAGAGTCAAACAATTTACTAGCTAGATAAAGTGGATTTAAGCCCAAATCTACTCTACTTTAGTCTAATACAATTACTAGTAGAGCTGTTTATAGAGATATTTATATAAGCGTTTAATTAATTAATTATATAGGCGTTTAGTTAATTAATTAATTAATTGTATAGGCGTTTATATAGGCAATTGATCTATTAATCGACCGATAGTATAGGTATTTATATAGGCAATCATGTAGACGTTTATAGAGCCGTTTATAGAGCCGTATATAGACGATTATAGAGCCTTTATAGTATATCAGTGCTGCGTATTAGTAGAGCTTTAGAGCTCCGTATTAAGCTTTAAGTAGAGTTTTAGGTAGAGCTTTAAGCTTAAGGGGGAGACCCCCTGGCCCCCCCCCCCCCCCCCCCCCCCCCCTTGGACTGCGTGCCCTATTTACCGCGTGGGCAGAGTTCTTATAGAGGCTTTGGTAGAGCGTTTGGTAAAGCGTTTAGTAGAGCGTTTAGTAGAGCTTTTATAGAGCTTTTATGGAGGTTCGTATAGAGCTTTTGTAGAGCTTTAGTAGAGCTTCGGTAGAGCTTCGCGTAAAGCTTTAGTAGAGCTTCGTATAGACCTTTGAAGAGCTTTGTACAGACTTTAGTAGAGCTTCGTATAGAGCTTCGGTAGAGCTTCGTATAGAGCCTTATATAGAGCTACATGTAGGCGTTCGCATGGGCGATTAACTGCAGAGACGTTTGTAGAGACGATTGTATAGGCAATTGTATAGACGTTTAATTGATCGTTCGTACGGGCGTTTGTGTGAGCAATTAATTAATTAACTGATTAATTATAGACGTTTATAGAGCTATACGTAGAGCTATTTGTAGAGCTATTTGTAGAGACGTTTATATAGGCGTTTAACTAACCGACTGTATAGGCGTTCGGCTGATTAATTGATTGATCGTATAGGCATTTGTATAGGCAATTAATTAATTAATCGATTGATTGTATAGGCGTTTATACGGGCGATCGTGTAGACGTTTATAGAGCCGTTTATAGAGCTGTTTATGTAGATAATTATAGAGCCTTCCTAGTATATTATTGCTGCGTGTTAGTAGAGCTTTAGAGCTCCGTATTAAGCTTTAAGTAGAGTTTTGAGTACAGCTTTAAGCTTAAGGAGGAGACCCCCTTAGACCCCCCCTGCGTACTACATGCTCTATTCACCGTATAGGCAGAGCTCTTATAGAGGCTTTAGTAGAGTGCTTAGTAGAGCTTTTACAGAGCTTTATATAGGGGTTTATATAGAGCTTTTGTAGGGCTTTTATAGAGCTTTTACAGAGCTTTATAGCGCTTTAGTAGAGCTCTATATCCTATACACCGTTATAAAAGGTACTCCTTTTCCTAAGCCAACTAGAGGCTCTAGATTAAATCAAGTCTTAGCAAAACTAAGCCGTAGATTTAATCAATTAATTATAACCTAATATTATAGTAATAAAGCTTAAATTTAATATATAATTCGACACTAGGTTAAACAAGGTCTGCATCATTGGAAGAACGTTTACAGCCCATCGTAGTGGTTTAATCACAATAAGAAGCTAACGTAATCCACCCCCAAGTGGCCCACACCCCCAAGTGGCCCACGCCAAGACCCCACCAAAAACCCTAAAAATCGTTCTTTAATATCTTAACAACAGCTTAATAATAAATTATAAAAATTTATTATTAGACTCTTATACTTATTTATAAACCTCTATTAAAGTTTTAAAGTAATTAGTTTAGCCATTATTAATATATTAAGATTTATTAAGATCTAGCTTAAACTTAACTATTATATCTTAAAAACCACTAATTAAATTACTTTAAAACTTTAATAGAAGTTTTAAAGTAAGTATAAGAGTCTAAATTTAAATTTTTATAATTTATTATTAAGCTGTTATTAAGATATTAAAGAACGATTTTTAGGGTTTTTAGTGGGGTCTTGGCGTGGGCCACTTAGGGGTATAGGCCACTTAGGGGTGGATTACGTTATAGAGAGACGCGTGTTAATGTTTTGGTGTTCGCGCACGGGCCACAATAAAAGGAGCACCTTAACGGCGCATCCCTTCGTGTGGTAAGAATTCATGCACTTTTTGTATATACACGCCTCATAAGCCAATCTAGAGGCTCTATACCGTATAGAGCTTGGTGTTGAAGTCTTGAGTTAGTACGGCTGCTTAGCAGCAAGGGTGCTGGCGCCTCATTAACGCTTAGATATTGCGGTAAACAGTAACGACATGGCTAGGAAGCCTATAATATCTAGTGTAGTTAATTAAAAAGCTTCAATATTGTCGCCATCTATTTAATCATTAAATTGTTAATAAAATATCATCCTTATGTCGCCTAAAAAACATTGTACTCTAAAGCCTCTAAAGCCTCTAAAGCCTCCAAAAGCACCTTAAGCCTAGGAGTCCTATTCACAATCCTTTCAAGCGACGCAGTATATACATAATAGCTTGTCGGCAGTGGCTACGCAAAAGGCAGTGGTGCCGATTAAGGGTATTAAAGAGGCTAGGCTAAGCAGCCAGATAGAGGATATTGAGGACGAATTAGGAGCCGTTTTTGAGGCCCGCGGCGAGACCGCTAAGGATGAGGCAGATAAGGTAGATAAGACTAAACTACCAGAGCTATTAGCTAAAGAAGTTATAAGAATAGGCCTTCCTACTGTTCCTACTTCATAGGAGCCTATGGCTACTATTCCTAAACTAGACCTTAAAGTTATTAACCTTCTAAATAAGTTAATATTCGCCGCTCGACGTGCTGGTAAGCCTATTGGTAGTATTAATGCGGACGTTGAATCTAATGACCTTCCTAATTAGGATGAGGATAGTGAGCGCTCTGCTTGCTATACACTAGTAGATCAAATTAGTATGGAGTCTAGTAGGTGTAGATCTAGATAGGACCTGCCGATTTAAGTATTTCTACTATTCTTTAGCATCAGTATATTTAAAAAGCTCGCGATTAATACAAACCTATATACAGCCTCTTAAAATGCTAGCGGATATCACCAATTAGGATAATATGCGGGTAAACGATTACGGGCGTGGAAGGAGACCTCTACTGGCGAATTAATGATTTGGGTAGGGCTTATTATCTATATAGGCGTCTTTAAAGGCACTTAGGTGCGAGATCTTTGGGCCGTAGATCCTAAATATCCTAGACACTTAATTAGCTTATTTATGGGCCAAAAAAGATAGGAGAAACTTAAGCGCTTCTTCTATATCTCACCACCTCCACTAGAGGGCGTTAAACGTCAGGTCTTTAAGAAAATTGAGCCGTTAACGACTCCTTTAGGCGAGGCGTTTAGAAAGTACGTTATACCTAGATCTATAGTTAGCTTTAATAAGATAATAGTAAGGTTTACTAGACAATCTACGGCTATAATTAAATTGCCTAGTAAGCCAGTACCTAAGGGCTTTAAGATAATAAGCCTTTATTAATATAGATATTACTATAGCTTTATATTCACCTCACCTGGCTACTTTTTTAGGCTTCCTTCTTGAACAGATTATTAAGATATCGTTCTCTCAAATACCTCTAAGTGCGTCCTCTACCTTACCCAACAGCTTCCTCTTCAGGCTCGCTGATTTTGCCTATTTTTGGATAACTACTTTATAAATATTCCGTTGCTCCAAGCGCTTCGACAGCTTAAAATTGCTACGGCTAGTACGGCTCAATTAAACTTAAAGGACTATCCGGAGGTGCACAAAAGGGCTAATAAAAGGAAGGAAAGGCTACCGTTTAATTTCATTACGGGAGTAGTCGTCAGCGTAGTTAATTCGGTGCTTTTAATTATATAGCAGGACAAGAATTTGGTACGGTTTTTAATAATAGCTCACTTATGTAGCAATAAAGACGTTAACGAGGTCAATCGGCGTAAACTATAAGCATATAATTCCTTCCTTAAGAAGCTAGTAGCTGACGTTTAGGGTAATAATCCGATTAAGAAGTTAACGCTTCCTAGGCTCTCTATTAACTACAATAACTAGATAGGCGGCGTTAATATTCATAATTAGCTTCGAAGCTACTATACTACCCAGATTACTACTATACGCACCTGGCTGCCCTTATTCTTTTAGGCGCTTAATACAGCTATAATTAATGCCTATATTATTAGTAAAAAGATCTTCCGGATATTAAGGAAGGCCTTCTAAACCTACCGCCGTTTCCGTATACAATTAGTATAGAACCTCGTTATTATAGGCAGTCAGCAGATAGGCCTAAATAAGCATAATACTGAGCGTCTTCTTTATTAAAGCTTACTAAAATATGGGCAATATCAACCTGGTATTGGGCCTGGTTATAAAAATATTGAAATAAATCAAAAAACCACCTACGTTACCGCTAAAACTCCACTACCTATAATTCGACAGTGTAAGACGCGAACTCACCGTTCTATTAAGAGCTTTATAAAGAAGCAAGGCTATAAGCGCCCACTAAAGTACTGGATGTGTAGATGGAAAGAGGCAAAGAAGCTTATAATAAAGATTAGGCAAATAGTATATGAATACGAGGCCTGCAGGCTGCCTCTATGCCTTCGGTGCTTTAATAACTTTCATTTAGTAGGCAACGACTAGGTAACTATTTTAAGTCCTCTACTTCCTTACGCCTCTAATATTAAGACTCTAAAGCTAATTAAGCCTTTACTATAGCCTCCTTCTTAGCCTCCTTCAAGCCCTCCTCTACTACCTTTAATTGATCCTCTATATTAAATAACCGCTGGTTAAACCGCTTAACCACTTATAGCACTTAATACACCTCATTTAACATATACAGCACGTCCTCCCTTATAACCTTAAGCTGGTCCTTTACTAGCTTATCCTTAACATTAAGAACACGTATAAAGTGGGTAGGTGGCAATAATTTAGGGGAGGACTCTAAGGGAGGATTTTCCTATATAGTCAGTAGCTGGTTAATAGAGGAAGGGCAGAAACCTATAGTTATGATGTTATATATCACGACTTTTTGCCGAGCTTCCTCAAAAAAGATATATATATAGGTGCTTTTAGTAGTGGCCTTCTGCAGCATTTCATCGGCATCGCAATATTGACGCGTTTTAGTAAGGCTTACTAATAAAATCACGCTAGCTAGGGTGCCCGCAGCATGCTAACCCAGGCAGGAGCGCCCAAAGCGCCCAATACGAAAAGTCTCTTTTGCCAAACAAAGGGATAGGATAGAGATTTGGTAGAGCTTCATATAGAGCTTCGGTAGAGCTTCGTACAGAGCCTTATACAGAGCCATATATAGGCGTTCGCATAGGTATTCGTGCAGGCGCTCGTGCAGACATTTACGCAGACGTTTATAGAGACATTTATACAAACGATTGTAGAGCCGTTATAGAGGCGTTTATAGACGTTTATAGAGACGTTTGTAGAGACGATTGTAAGACTTCCTAGTATATTAATGCTGCGTATTAGTAGAGCTTTAGAGCTCCGTATAGGGCTTCAAGTAGGGCTTTAAGTAAAGCTTCAAGGGGAGACCCCCTTAGACCCCCCTACGCACTACGTGCTCTATTTTACTGCGTAGCCAGTACACTAGGTGGGGAGAGGTGCTGCAAAGCCTTTAGTAGAGCTTTTGGTAGAGCTTTAGCAGAGCTTTGTACGGAGCTTCATACAGAGCTTTTGTAGGGTTTTGGTAGAGCTTAATGCAGAGCTTTTACAGAGCTTTAGTGGAGCTTAGTGTTTTAAAGTTCATTACGTAGATTCTGCCACAACTTACCGCGCGCGCTTTTTTATCTAACCAATAAGAAGCCGGCTTGGCGGGGGTTTAAATTCGGGTCAATAAAGATTTGCACGTTGCCTATCCTATTTTAGATTTCGCTAATTAAGGGTAAAGAATACCTATCCTTTCTAGTAATACTGTTTAACTGTCTATAGTTAATATACAGTCTTAGTTTACTATTTTTCTTTAGTATAAATAGTACCTAATATCCTGCTAATAACTATAATGGTCTAATATATCCCTTTTATAAGTTTTCTTAGACAAACTCTTTTAATACTCTCCCTTCTTCTTTAGTAAGCTTATAGATTAGAAAGAATCTTAGACTTATTCCTGGTTTTAATTCTATCTTATAGTCCTATACTATATACTTTAATAGCTTTTTACTTTCCGGTAACTATAGTTTCTTACCATACTTATAGTATCTCTTTAGTATATAGCTTAACCCTTTCTCTATTTCTTTATAGGTTGCTCCTACTTAGTACTATACTAACTTAGCTTATTATTATATCTTATATTGTTAAGTATCCCTAATATTAACCTAACCTATAATCTAATTAATCTTTAGATTGTATTTCTATAACTAAGGCATTCCTAATACTGCCTTATTATTTCCTAATAGTAATATATTAAAAGATATCTTAATCTATTTCCCTTTAATAGTTAACTAAATAGGTCCTGTTTTAAGATTAATAATACCTCCTCTATAGGCTATTAGATCTCCTAAAATTGTCACTAATAGGTAAGGGTACTCCTTTTTCCTATATGGTAATCCTATTCTTTTAACTGCTACTAGAAAGATATAGTTCCTTATTACTCTACTATCTATTAATACTTTAAACTATTAATCTTGCTACTTAATTTATAAATTTAAGTATTATCCTTAAATTCCTTTAAGGGTTTAAGGCTCTACTACTAGTTCCCTCTAGTTTTATAGGCCTCCACTTTTCCTAATTATTAGCTACTTAATCCTATTTATACTTAGTCCGCTTTTAGCTAATACTTAGTTTACTTTTTATCTTTAATATACTATAGACATATATTTTTTAGGCACTCCTACTACTATTATTTATTTAGGTATTCTTCTATAAGGAATCTTCCTAGCTAAAGTATTAAGTCCCCTTAGGTTTATACTTCTACTAGGTACTAACTATACATATACTTAGTATTTTTATATTTCGCCTCGTCCGGTGCCTAATATATTCTTACTAGGTACTTCCGGTTCTTATCTTTAGGTACTTTATATATATTATACGCATTATCCACGTATATAATCTATACTAATATATAATATACTTAATATCTTAGGTTAACTCTTAGCTTATCTTTATCCTTAAGTTTAAACCTTTCTTATATTAATCTAAGCGTTATAACTTTGTTCGCAGGTACTAAGATTTACCTCTTACTTCTCTAGTCCTCTAATTACTTCTTTAAATCTTTTAACGTTATAATTAAGGCTCCTTTAATATAACTTATAGCCTTTTCTATAATTGGGTGGTTTTAGACAACTTTTTCGTCTAGCTATATATAGAAATCTTCCTACTTATCGTTGTGTTGTTATCTATACCACTTTTAGTATAACCCCTTAAGTATATACGGCTTATTTATAAGGAAGTATCTTCTTATTACTATATCGTAATAGCCCTTTATATATTATGCTTTAAACCTAGTTAAAATCCCTAAATCCTCTTTATTTTCTAGTTTGGTAAGCTACTTAGCTCTTAATATACCTACTCTAGGCCTATTAATAATTCTTTATACTAGTACTCTATCTTATATATATCCTAATATACTAGATCTCTTATTTAGTTTCTATTCTTACCATGCAATAATTTATTACCTAAATTCTTTTATAGTTTTCTTTAGTTTTTGCCTTATAAGTAAATCCTTAAAATCTTCTTACTTCTTAATCTTACTTTATTTAATAGTCCTTATTCGTGTCTAAAAATCTTAGTCCTATAGGATTCTTAATCCTAAGCTTACTTTTAGCTTAAGCTTAGCTCCTACCTTAGTCTAACTAAGCTTAGGTATTCTTATCTCGTCTTAAGAGTCTTATGCCTATAGGAAACTCTATCCCGAGCTTATTTATATATCTTTAAACTAAGCTATTACCCTGCTCTATTGGTTTCTATCTATTATAGGTCCTTAGATATACCTTATCTCGTCTTAAGAATCTTAGTCGTCTCTTATTTTGTCTTAAAAATCTTAAGCCTTTAGCCTTTTGCCTTTATTAAGTGCCAAAATAGTTCGCTGCCCTACTTCTCTTATATCTCGCGAAGCGATAAATATTATATTTAGTGGGGTCTTAATCCCTACTAATATTCCCTATTTTATAGTGGAATTATCCTCTACCTCTTATATAACATCTCTAAGGTCTATATACTTCTAGTAAGCTACCTTTATTACCTTATTATTATTAAATATTTCGCCTATATTAAATTCATCGTCCTTAATATCCGATCTGCGAACTAGTTTATTAGTTCCCTTATATTTTAAGGGTTTTGGCTCCTATAACTAATAGCTTACGCTATATTTAACGTCTTTATAAATCCAATATATGTTATTATAACAAAACGTAAAACTTTTAATTAAATACTCTTTTGTTCCTTATAGTATACTATTATCCCTTAATATAGGTATATCTTTTACTAGTCTTATTCCCTTTATTACATAGTAACTCTAACTATCTTTATAATCCCTTATAAAGTAACCTTATTTTCCACAATTTATATAAGCTCTATTCTTAAACTATTAACTTTACTATAGAGTCCACCTAAACGTCTTCTACTACTAAGATCCCTAATTTAGCCTCTACTCCTTAATCCTATAATTACTAGATCCTTAACCTTTAGGTTTTTATAGTTTCTTACTCCACCTCTTATAGGCTTCTTTAGTACTACTTAGGTCTATTAACTCTGCGCTATACTATAGTTTCTAATTTAGCTTTAGTTATTGCGTACTCTACGCCTTATATAACTATAGGACTCTATCCTAACCTCTCTTAGCCTATTCCCTTTAGTAGATTTAATTATTAATCTTAATCGCTTAATTTATTAGTTCCCTTAGGGTATCCGCATCTTCTATTAGAATAATTACGTCCTAGACTTTAGCCTTAAGTTCTTACTTATACTATATTATAAGTGCCTTATTATTCTACTTAACTTATATAGCTAGCGTCTAGAACTATATTATATACTTAATTACTAAGGTTTATTGCGTAATATCTTAAAGTTTTTTTCCGCCGTAGTTACCGCCTCTAGGTCTCTAAATATTTATATAAGTCGCTCTATAAACCCTTCCTAGCTTAAGAATATAAACCGCACCTCCTAATTAGTGGTCGTTATCCCGTTTACTTATATTTCCATTAGGTAAGGCTTAAACTACTTAAGTACCCTTCCTAATAGGAATAGTCTCGTATATACTACTCGATCTATAAGTATTAGTAGCTTCGCTCCTTCTTACGTAACCTTAAAGTACATTTATATAAGAAATCCCTTAAGCTTTAATCTTTCTCCTAAGTATCTCTTAATTAATAGTAGCTTAATCTTCGCTACTCTTATCCTATTAACCCTTTCTTCTAGCGCCGCATTGTTTGTTATTAACTAGTTAACTATCTCTTATAGCTGTTTAACTGTTATAGGTTGTTATAAGTTAGTATCCGCTATACTAGTATTACCTCCTAACCTTAAAGTAGTTGCCGCCGTTAATGGCGTTATAATAGCTACTTTTAGTGGCATATTGTTTAACTTTCTATATTTAATACCGTAACTAGGTAATAATTATATAACGGAACCTTATAGCAAGTACTACGATAGGCTTATTATTAGGCTAGGTGTATAAGTAATATAAATTAAAGTTAACAACGTAATAATAACTGGTGGAGTAGTTGCCTAATAGATTAACTCTAATTATATTCTAAGAATTACTATAAAGAAAGAAACTATCTAGGTAGGGACTAAGGGTCCTTAAATACATAACCGTACTCCTATAAAATCCTCCTTATACGTAATATACGTGTGCTCTATATACTCTGTTATAGATTACTTAAATCTTATAAATTATACAGATCCCATTATATAACCTTAGTTACTATTCTTTATTACATAGTTCCACTAGCTCCATTCTAGGCCGTGCCTAAATTAACTAACTAGCTTCTTTTGACTCCTCTTTTAGTAGTTATAATATCGTACTTAAAGCGTCCGTAATAATCTCTATATTTTATAAGGTTACTAAATAGGCTTTTATTATCTTTATAGCGTAGATAGTTTATAAATTAGTTAATAATTACTCTAACCCTGCGGAGCTTTGCTGCGGATATTAGATTAGTATAAAAATAGGAAATATACGCTATGTTCCTTAATATTAGATACTAAGTTAGGTGTTATTTTCCCACCTTAATTACTAAGTTAATATTACCATATCTATATATTTCTGCCCTAGAATCTCTAGCTATTACTATAGATATACTTAGCTTAAAGTTACGGAAGTATCTAATATTATTACAAAAGTAGGTGTCTGCTATAGTATTATATCCCTAGGTATTAATTAAAGATAGATCTAGATAATCCTATAATAATATTAATAATAAAAAGGATATTATTATAGCAGCCGCTATAGCTTAGGGCCTATTTAGATCCTTAATCTTTTTAGTAATAGATAAAGTTAATATAGACGTCCTTAACCTAGGGCCTTCCCTCTTAATTACTTAACCCTTTTATTATAATACTGCTTATTTATTAGGACCTTAAGCCATTCCTAATACCTCCTTAAACACTTATTATTTGGTATAAAGTTCGGACCTTAAAGAGACTAAAACAGTTACTTATAATTCTTTAACTTATAGGGTAAACTATAAGCAAAGCACTTTACCTTAGGTAATTAAGAAGGTATTAGGGTAGTAAACGTTATAGAATCTATAGATGGCTGCCCTAAGAGTATAGTATAGGCGTTACGTCCCATATTTAAATGCTTATAAAGGAGGTTAAATTCCTTAATTATTATTACTATTTTAAGCTTCTTTAACCTCTTTACTACCTTTTAAATAAAGGTATAATATAAAGCTAGATAGATCTCCTTATAGTCCTAAATAAAGGCTTATATAACGCTGCCTTCTATTACCTCTATTAACCTTTCCTCTAGCTCTTTACTATTCTATATAATAGTAATATAAAGCTAAAGCTAAGATTCTAGAGTCTAACGTTTAGGCCCTTATTTCCATTTCTTAAAATTGTCTAATACTATTTACTGCAATATAGCTTAAGATAGCTTTGCTACCTTTTTTAGCTGCCTTAAAATCGAATATAGTATAGTAAGGTTTTTAAGATATTCTAAGAAGTGTTACGGTACTGACCTGACGTATATTGTTTTATACTGTCTCGTACTATCTTATACTATCTTATACTGTTTCCTACTATTAGCTAGCCCACCACTAGCGCCTTAGCGGCTGGCCCTACTATTTATATACAATACCCCCTTTTACCTTCTTCTCCTCTTTATACCACAACGTAGTTATTTAGTCTACTTTATTGC
>Ga0307515_10011299_pt1 | contig 16952 bp, 21 predicted proteins | sample 17_EM_MG_FD_194513 | JGI IMG/M metagenome (GOLD analysis project Ga0307515, IMG submission 194513) | Populus trichocarpa ectomycorrhiza microbial communities from riparian zone in the Pacific Northwest, United States - 17_EM | ecosystem: Host-associated > Plants > Roots > Unclassified | place... | reverse complement strand
GGCGGGGATTCCGGGAAATGAAATGATTTCGTTTGAACCCACGGTCGACTCACCGGAACGCATCGTCGATTACGGGGAGAGCGAGCTCGAAATTTGTCACGACTCTGTTGACTCCGCTGTGTTCAAGGCGGTGAGCGAGGGTAAAGAGAGGGGAAAAATAGGTGCGGCCGACACTGACATTCCTTCAACGACAGTATCCACTTGGTGCCTCCTCTTCGTTCCCTCTGCCTCCCGCCGATCGAACATGACTCCGTGCTTAACCTGTCCGCCGGCGCGTCATCGCCCGAAACAGAATTCGAATAAAAAGCTCTATTAGCATCCGAACGAAAATCTCGGAGAAAAGAAAAAAGAAAAGCTCGGAAATGCCCAGAGCCCACCTCCACACAGTCACAGTCCGAAAAAGAAGCAAAGGATGGGTTCGTTTTGGGCCAGGTTCGATGGGTGGTGAGTGAAGTTGCAACGATCAGGAATGTGAGGGGGGATAAGATAAGAGCCAAAAGTTACATCCGACTCGGATCTGGAGCCTATTGTACAGCACTTCCCAGTGATCATGGAAAGGTCCAGAACCACGGAGGGCTCATAATGGGGAACTCGGCGGCGGCGACGCGAACAGAGATCAACACACGCATCCGAGCTCACCTTGTTATACAGCCCACTTCCTTCAGGGTCAACCAACACAACCTTGATGCCTCGCTTCACGGACTTTAGGAATTGACCGACCCCGGAAATGGTTCCGCCCGTGCCTGTGAAAATTTGAGTGATCAGTTTTTTCTGCTTCCGTTCGAATTCGTTGCTCTGCTTCACGTTCGACGATCAGATGGAAACCTATGTAACGGCGGGCGAAAGAACGTCGTTGCAGGCAAATATGTCATGGGACAAAAGCTGACTCGAAACGGGGAACAATTGGGAATGGTGAAAAGGGCGGCCACGAGGCCCACGGACCCCATCTCGTCATCCCAATGAATGCCCGTTATGTGAAGAAGAAGAGACAGCAATAAATGTCACAACTCACCTGCCCCGGCAACAAATGCATCGACCGTCCCGTTCGTCTGACGCCAGATCTCGGGACCAGTGCCTTGGAAATGCGCATCGAAATTGCTTTTGTTCTGTAGACAAGAAAAGTTTGCCGCACAGCAAAGTTTAGCATCGCGTTTCCCAAGGTTTCCAGCTGCGTGTGATGACAACGCAAAATAACCTAGAAAAAGCAAAAAGGGGAAACAGGGGAAACCCGAAGGTGATGGAAACCGAAGGACAGTGCACTCGGCTCGCTGTCGGGTTTACGTCATGCGGCAGGGCCGGGTAGCGCGGACTACGTTACCCGACTGCCCAGATCGCAGGTTGCCTTTTGGGGAAGTGGGGTCCGGTGGACTGCAGCGACGTGCAACATTGACCGGAGCGCTCACAGGTTCCGCCATGGCCCAGAGGCCGTTTCGTAAACCGTCCTCGCATCTAGACACCGGATGCAGAACCATGCTGGTGAACGTAAAAGAGCTTCGTAGTTCGCCGGAAACCACCGAATCGTAGACAATGGCCATCAAATCAAAGGGGGGCCCTTCGTGGTACGGTCATCACAGAAAAGGTCACAGAATGAAGCCTCGTGCATCATCAACGAAAGAAAGTAAACCGTAAGGAGGCTGCACGCCACTGGACGTAAGGACCATCCACGGGCGGAAGAAACCGAGAGCACGAGGTGGGAGTGACTGAATTGAGGGACAACTCATGCTACCCTTTTCGGCCGTTTGGAAACAGTTGCCGTCACAGGGTAGGCATATTCCAGGATTCAAGACGTAAACGAGTTCGCAGAACAAACCCACGAGATCGCGCCGGCAGAACATGGGGGGGGGAGAAAAAACCTACCTCGAATTGATCAGCAAAGAAACCTCTCGGTTCAAACTCCAACTTCGCGTTGCCGCCTGAATGGTCTATCCCATCTCCTCGTGTAGGGACCAGGTCCATCGTCGTCGTAACCAATACAGACTCTGTGTTCTGGATTAGATGATGGCTTAACGGATCTTTCGCACCGTGTTTGCCAAAGTTCGCAGCATATTGGCGTGCGAGGTTCTATTGTATCCGGGTGTGGTCAGTTCCACTCGTGTCCGAGATCTGGGATAGACGTCGTACCACGTACTGGAGCCAAAAAGGATACGAGTTTCAGCATGGAGACGAGACAACCCGTAAAGGGGACGTACGTGTTTGGTGTCGACAATACTTGCGGGGCGAACGCGCTCGACCGTTGCGCCTAAAGACCTCAGAGCATTCACTTTCTCAAGCGCGACGTCGTCCGGCATGATGATCGCTGTCCGTACGCGGTCACTCAGGGGGTTGGGTCATTCAGGTATTCAATCGCACGCACTCGCATCGTACCCACTGCAAGACTCATCAACGGGTGTAGCTGAGAGATGACTGGATGGACATACCGTGCCTTGGCTATCGTAGCTATAGAAATCCCGGTGGACCCAACGGTTCCTTCAAAAATTCGAGATCCAGTATACGGGCGGATGAGACCTTGCTGTTCCGCGTCCTCGATAACTGGCAGGACGTGAGTGTACGGCCTCAGAAATCACCGGCTTAACCGACTTCTTAAAGCAACACGGTCTTTGACGCTTCCTCCAGGGTTCAAGAACTAGTTTGAGAACATGTCAGGGCATGAAAATCGGGATGTACTCTTCAACCACAACCTCCGCTTTTCCGAGAATATTCACACCCAAGGCGTCGCTCAAGGAGTTGATCCTCATCAAGGGTGTGTTTCCTGAGGCAATGGGTCAATGCATGCGCAATGCCTCCCAAGTACAAATTGATCTACCAATCAAACCGGTAACGCCGTGAACGATCTCATAGCTCCTCGGTTCAATCAGATGCGGTTTGGACCCGGACACAACCCCGCGTTGCCTTTTCTCCCGGTAGTAAAGAACGAAGGAGGCCGCGGTGAGGGAGAAGGAAAAGCCAAGAAGGATTCCGTAGACCAAGAACCGGAAATTTGCGGCGTTTTGTGGCTTGAACAAAGAAGGAACGAGCCGCCGCAGACCGTCCAGGTAGAGCGAATCTGACGAGAATACCATCTTCAGCAATACAAGTTTCCCGACAGCAGCGTCGGGTTCCGAGTTTGTTCTCCCGAGCGGGCGTCGCAAACGGTGGCACTGATGGGGTTTTGCCGCCGGATTGTTTGGCAAAAGCCTCTGAACCAAACAACCTCCTTGCAAGGTTTTCAAAAAGATGCCTTACAGTCACCACTCTCATTCTGGCCAATTCTGCAAGCACGCGGTGGACACTCTGGAGGATGTGGTAGCGGAGGCTATCAGACGAGGTTTTCGAATTTTTGGCTTATCGGAGCACGTCCCGCGCTTCAGGACTTCAGATCTTTACCCGGAGGAGGTAGGAGAAACGAATCCTTGACCTTATCTGCAGGCGTGCGATAATGGGCTTTCAGAACGGACTGACTCCGGAAGATCTCATGAAACAATTCGAAGAATACATCGAGGAGGCCCATCGACTCAAACTGGCCTATCGAGATGAAATAACTCTGCTCGTGGGGCTCGAGACGGAGTACATTACGTCGTTGGACCTCGATAACCTGGAGAAACTATTGGAGCGATTTGGAGAGAAGATAGAATATATCGTTGGATCCGTGCACCACGTTCGGGGCATTCCAATCGACTTTGACCTCTCCACCTTCCAGTCCTGCCTCGGAACCTTCGCCGGAGAGACCGAACACAAAAGGATGGAAGAATTTCTGTGCGCATACTTTGATGCTCAATATGAAGTATTGGAAAGGTTCCACCCAGAAATCGTTGGTCACATCGACTTGTGCCGATTGTACAACCCCCACCTGATGTTCTCGGACTACCCGAGAGCCCAGGAGAAGTTGGAAAGAAACGTACGACTTGCTGTGGACTATGGAGCGCTCTTCGAGGCAAGCGCCGCTCCCTTCCGAAAAGGATGGGACACAGCATACCCTGGGAAAGATGTCCTCAAGGTAGGGTCATCAAAGTCCAAGGCTGGGCAATCTCTTATATTAGTCTATGCAGATGATCCTCAAACACGGGGGTAAACTCGGACTTTCGGACGACAGCCACGGGAAACACGCCGTTGGGCTGAACTACGGCCGATTAGCCGACTATCTTAAGATGTCGGGCGTCACGGAGATTTATCACCTGGCGAGACGGGGACAGGAAGAAGGAGGGGTGGGGGTGAGGAAGATGCACCTCGCGCCCGTGGAGGGGGATTGGAGGAGCGATTCATTCTGGGATCAGCTGCACTGATCGTCGCATCTCGCCAAGTAGCTACGCGTCATTCGCCAAGTGCACGCCAAGTGCGCGTGGGCCGACCTTGGGGGTTCCAGCGGCTCAAAAAGCTCTCGGGCGGACTGACCCCAAGAGAGTTTGTAGGCGTGAATAACAGTGATGATAACCGAATAGGTTACAGGTACGCTGGGCAAAAACAGACGAGAGTGGGGTAAGTTTCCCCCACGTGAGCGGAGCGATCGACAGCGACAGACACATACGGCTTCTCACGAGCCCCTCCCTTTCGCCATCCCCCTCCTTCTCCCTTCCCCAGTCCCCTCCCATTATGATCCCTCTCTATCTGTCCCTGGCGGCGGTATCATGTCTCAGCTTTGCTGGTGCAGAGCCTTTTCACATACCTCTCGTGAGGAAGAGCGCTCCGGGAACGGAGTACAATTATGGTGCTGCTGCGGATGCCCTCAGACACAAGTATGGTTACCCTGATCGCTCTTCCGCCTCCAAACGCCAGAATACTGCGGCTATCCCAGTGATTAACCAGGTCTGTCCTAGCTTCTCACTCAAAATTCTCATTTATGTTTAACAATAATTTATAGAACCGCGACACTAGTTACCTGGGCGTCGTCCAAATCGGAACCCCGTGCGTTCAACACCTCTGACCGACTCACATCTTCTGCGCTCCAAACTCAAATTATCAAATAGCCCTCAATCATTCAATGTCGTCCTAGACACGGGCTCTTCGGACCTGTGGGTCACTGATGCAGGGTGTACAACTTGCACTCCGGGTAGCCCAACCTTCAACAGTGGCGCTTCGAGTACCTTCCAACTCAGCCGGGATACCACCGGTCAACCAGTCCGAGTCACAATCACTTATGGTTCCGGTTCCGTCGCTGGTGATCTTGTCCGAGACACCGTGGCTATGGGTGGATTTCAGGTTCAGAACCAGCCTTGGCTCCTGGTCGATCAGACCTCTGCTAGCCTTCTAGACGGTTCCAACGCCGGTATAATGGGTCTTGCATTTGACACCATTGCCAACACCGGGGCTGTCCCATTCTGGCAGACCCTTGCCCAAGGCGGCCAATTGACGACTCCCGAAATGAGTTTCTGGTTTACCCGACTCTTGGGTGATACAAGTGCTCAGGAGGAAGAGTTTGGTGGTATCTTCACTCTCGGCGGTCAGAATCAGACCCTTTTCACAGGCGACATCGAGTTCCTTCCGCTCGTCACTAGCTCTGGGCGCCAGACTTACTGGCTCCTCAGCGTCTCGGGTAAGCGCCCAGATCCCCTTTGTCCCTTCGACCGTTTCTCACCCGTATTTCGATTGTAGGGATCACTGTTAATGGAAGAACCGTTACCTTGCCATCTGGAAACCTCGCTGCCATCGATACTGGTACAACGCTCATCGGTGGCCCTTCCGCCGCCGTTTCGGCCGTCTATGCCCAGATTCCCGGCTCCCAGCCATTGTCCGGTAACCTCGCCGGTTTTTACGGATTCCGTACGTTCCTTTCTCTACTCGTCGATCCGGATCTTGACATTCCACATTACACTTTCTCTTCAGCTTGTGATACCACTGTTTCGGTCACCATGGCCTTCGGGGGACAATCATGGCCCATTGACGCTCAGGATATGAATCTCGGACGGGCCAGCGCCACCTCCGATATTTGTGCCGGAGGTATCTTTGACCTGTCCGCCGGTTCAAATATCGGTGAGGGTGGAGGAAACCCCAACTGGGTTGTTGGAGCCACTTTCCTTAAGAATGTTTATTCCGTCTTCCGCTCTCAGCCGGCCGCGATTGGCTTTGCTCAACTGAGTGACGCCGCGGGTGGATCTTCGGGTGAGCGTTGTAATCCGGCCTCTTCCTTTTATCGGGAAATGTGTGCCCCATAGCAGAAGGTTTCAACTGATTAAGGCTCCCCGCCCGTTGTTACTTTGTCTCGGACCTCTTCGACCTCTCCTCGTTCTACAGGCACTCCGAGCGGAAGTGGAAACAATAACAGCGGTGGTAGCACCTCCGGTGGTAAGCAAGCCAGTATTATGCACAAGCGCGATCGTTATTTACGAAAGTGTTTCCTCTTTCTACAGTTGCGGCTTCGTTCAAGATCTCATCCGCGATGCTCCTGACGGCTGCCGCCTCCCTGTTCACTTACCTGTTTTGAGTAACATCCAGTCAGCCATTTTAATAGTTGACCTACCCACGGAACCCTGACATTTGAGTGAACTTATATCCCTCTAGCCAACTCATTGGTTCTACAGCGTGGTGCTGTTGCTCATCTTCTTGGACTAATTCATTAATTCTGCCACTATTATTCACCCTGCCATTTTGCTCGTCCTATCCCTTCCTACATCCCCAGTGCCGTTTTTCGTGCGGATCTAACTCGCACACTCCCATCCAGTTGTTACCTCTGCGATATGCTCTCAACCCTACTGAGTACACATTGTTTGACCATGCTTCCGCACCTTTTTACTTCAGCCTGGATTTCAGGACGCTATCCGGATAATACGTACGTAGTAACATGGGATGAAAGGGTTTTTTTCTGTGCAATTTCAGGCATACTTTGGGTATTTATGTTGTTGATCGTGGATCTCCGTATGTGTATTATGCCAGGATACTGGACTCGGAGTGGCAAACATAGATGGTTTTTATTGTTCCACAGATTGTTGATCGTGGGGGGATCGCTGCTCGTTCATGATCTTCAAAAACGGAGGTAAATCAGTAAGATGGATCTACCGTCTAGATATCGCATGGCTATCGGGGAGGAAGTAACTTACATGATTGTCGCTACGATTCTGCGAGAGTGAGGCATGTGCCTAAATTCAGTCAGGTAGATACCTGGATATCCAGTTGAGTCACGACGTTCAGGGAAATAAGTGGATGGTGACAGCCGTGGTTATGGGTTCGGATGCGAAGGGGCAGGATGGGAGGAAGGCCGACCTTGCCATGTGCCGAGGTTAAGCTGCCCGTTGGTAATCGGAACAGAAATTGTTGAACCCAGGAGAGAAGCTTTCGTGTGTGAGACGCTGTCATGGGTTCGAGGAACGTGATCGCCTTCGACCCTGGATGTGGTGCCACAATCGTACTTACGAGTCACTGAGTAGAAAAAAAAAACGGATTCGTGAGGAGGGGCTAGCGGACCGGAAGGGGGAGGCTTACTCGGGACCTTCGTCTGTGTGCAACCAGTTGAGATCTTCAGGGACGATCTTATCTAGCGCCATATCCATATCTGGATCAAAGGAGTGAGTACTGGGGTGAAAGACGAGAGAGGGTGAGGAAGGGATACCGCTCACCTTTTCGAACGTCTGAAATCGATCCAGAGTACTCAGTGAACTGGTGGCGATGGGAGTGACGCTGTGCTTGCGAAGACTCACCGGGATCGTAGTTCTCGTTTATAGTCAACGCCGCGGATGTGTGTTGACTAGTTTACAGTCAGTCAGAGCCGTACGCCATACCTTACAAAACCGGATGAGGACTGAACATGAAGAGGAACAACATCCCCGCCTGTACGATTCGGGTGCATCGCAGTGTGAGAACATATGGATCCATCAGAGATCGATGCAAAAAGTATTCGGCAAACAGGCAGCTAAGCGAAATACCTCGACATCCTTTAAACCACCTCGGATGTGGCCCACTACTTCGGCCGTCACGAGATGACACCCCTTCGCTCGTCTCGAGAGCGTGAACGTCGTTTGCCAACCCATTATCCTTCTTCCTTCGGAGAGGGTGAGCCGATCTCTGGTGCGTTCTGAGTGCGGGGTAGATTGGAGATCAGAATCTGCAGGTAGGTATCACAGGAGCAGAGGCCCGGGAGAGTGCCGAAGAAATGGTGATCTAGGCAACGATGAGTTTTTGTCACGGTAGAAGCCGATTGGTTGTCTCTTGACCCGCGCCCCAGTGATCGGCTTGGGACGGCTTCGGACACCCGCCCTGTGGATTTGCTTGTCGGGGCCCGAGCCACCTTGCGCTAAATCCCTTGTGAACCTTGTGGTCGCCTAGGCGGTTTAGTTTTTTTTTCCCGCCTTCGACTGAATCGAGACTGGGGTGATGGCCATAATCACCCGTTTCTGCATAGTGACGGACGAGGTATCCCACAACACTTTGCGGAGCTTCGAGGTATTGCTAGACGACAGGAAACTGCAGCGGATCGCTGTCATCACCTCCCTTGTTTCGAGGGAGGTCTGGGGGCCTTTAGGTCGGAAGTCTCGAAACTTGGGCGCGCGACATTTAACGGTTTACGGAGCACAATGCGGCCGGTGAACGGGTGGCCACTGGAGACTATCCCTTGTGTTGCTGGGTGTGTCCATGAGGGTCGGGCTTCTACGTAATCCCGGTTATTCCACTGACCCCTATTTCCCGGCGTTCGCGAGAGGCCCATCGTATTGGCTTCAGGGATTTGGACGCTAGCACCCAACGAATTAGTTGGCAACACGTTCCAGGCTTGCGGAACAGAAAATTAATTCCCTGATCATCTGGCATCCTACACCCAGAACGCCGGATCTCTGTGCGCCAGCGCCCCCTAGCGAAAACTTCTACACGCTCTTCTGGACCCCTCCCTAACGAAACCAATCCGCGCTTGGGTATCCTATCTGAGCTTTTGGGGAACTCTCTTGGTGGAAAATGAAATCCTACCTATTGGGCTCGCAACGCCTTCTATTCATTGTTTGGAACACCTAGTATTTCATATCCCCAAAACAATGGGCCGTAAAGCGCTGGTTACTGGTACAGCACATTGGGAGGTCCACATCTGGGGTTTAGCTCCCGCTCCAAAACAGGGTTGAATTGGATTCTGTTCAGCATTCTTACAATCCATTAAACCTGCTGTCTTCCACCTTCGAGGACCAACATCCTGATGTGCGACCGAATGGAAGCGTCTCATTTGATGGTCCCTTCTTTCTCCCTCATCAATGCAAGAATTAAGCAAATTTCCACACTATTCCCTCCACGCTCTTTTCCCTGAGGCGCTTATAGTCGAACACGAGCTCAGTCTCCCTGAATTTTTCGCCTTCTCCCTCGCTGAGAACTCCCACACTCATGAATCGCATTGTCACAGAAGCTCTCGTGGAAGACTTGATGCACTTTGCTCCCGACCGTGTGAGCGTCATCTCTATTTGGTTGGCTCCGGTCGGGAATTGGTACTAGCGAAAAGTTTCCGAATCTAGTCCCGAGGCCTGGACTTAGAGAGGGCGTATATCTACCCTCAGGTTGGTTTAGGTAGATGGATCCAGCAAGGCGGCGGAGATTTCCTTTGTAAGTGCCCTGTAGCGCACGCATCAATGGTGGTTGCGAAATGCTCAGGGTCCATCTGAGCGTCCTAGAGGTCACAGGCAGCGGGGAATTACTCAACAATCACTCACCTAGAACGGCCTAGGAGTTAAATGGAAAGTGTCCAATTTTTGCACAGAGATGTACCGGGTGGTCAACTATGTCTGGTAGGCGGAGAGTTCCGAATCAACGCAAGAAGAACGTTCACCGGGCCTGAATATAATGGTCCTTTCCGACACCACGCTGCCAGGGCCCAGCAAGGTTAAGCGGTGGGTTCTGAGATCAAGGAAATAAACCATATGTCCAGTGGCGACTCGCGGACCATTTATGTTGCCGTGAACGGGCCAACCAAGGCCCCAAGCTCCAAGTCTAGTATCCCTGGGATGCCATCTATGATAAGGACCCATAGGCGCAAAGCCTCGGCCCCTCCCTGGTAATACGCGTGGGCTCGATAATTCCCACTGTGCGGCGTGCATCAAGTTGATGCTGGATGCACTCGTGGGAAAATCGGACATCGCTGCGAGGACCCGCCGCGGAAGGTTAGCTCCGAATCCGACTGAAAAGATGCTGAGGACTTCGCTCTCCCAAACAACCCAGAGGCTCCTCAAGGAGCAGCCTCTAGCACGAACACCGGCGTGCTTCCAATCAAGACTCTACGCGACAGAAGTGCCTTGGGTTCGACCGCCGTATCGACCAGCTCCAACAGAGCAACCCCCCGCAGAAACCTTCTCCTCACCCTCGAAGCCTCGCCAGTACTACGCCAGACCCGTACCGAAGCGAGAACTGCCCGTCGTCGAGGTGAATTCCTCCCCCCTGCAATCCCGCATTCATCCGTCGCACCGGTTGTTAGCTGACGGTTTCGATGATGGGGTTGGATTTTACCGTTTGGTAGCGCAGATGGCCTGCGTTGGTTATTCTCGGGACGTTGGGAGTCGCCGCTTGGGTCGCGTTCATAAAGTACGCGAATAACCAGGAGCGGTTGACCAGTTCCATTACGCAGCAGATCCTTCAGAACCTCAGGGACAGCCCTGAGGTTAATGAGCAATTAGGAGACGCCATCCGACCGGAACCAGTTTGGTATCTCAACGGGGACCCATGGGTAGACGGCGTTGTATGTCCATGTTCCTACGGTGTACTCGTTTGGTTGACGTCATCCTCACGCTTTGATGGGCACAGATAAGCATGCCACAGGGGAATGTAGACCTCACGTTCCGAGTGAAGGGTCACAAAGGTATCACTATCACAGCCAACTGTACCCGCGATTTTGGGCTCAGCTAATCTGTCATAGGTTCTGGAACAGTATATTTCACCAGTATCCGACGAGCCAAGGGTGAACCTTTCACGATCCGTATGTCTCTTTCCCGCCCCGCCCTGTGCTAGCTCCCCGAACTCTCATGTGATTCCGGTTCCACAGTCCGTTTCCGAATTATCAAAGACGATGGCCAAATCGTCAACATCCCAATCACACAACCCGGAAGCTCATCATAGCCTCGCCGCAGTCGCGTTTAGGACTTCGTCGCGATCTGGACGCCTTGGATGTATTATACTAAATTACTCTTCATCGATAACGTCCGTACGCTCGCCAGGATCCAGTCCACTACAATACACACCATATTCCCATCTCCCATTTCAAGACATGTTTCGCTTCCTAGAAGCTCTCCTTCTATCTCTCTTGATCCATTTCCACGCCAAAGTTTGTAATCCAAAGAGTATTCCAATAGGTGGTATCAACCAACAAAGGAGCCATACGAATCCTCCAGACTTGCGAGTGAGTTTGTTAATAAGTAGCTGGGTCTCTGTCTCGAGCTCTAATAGGGTACCCGAGTTCTCCACGACGTAGTCGGCGTAAGGTAGTTTCTCCCCAATGGGGAGTTGAGAGTTTAGTCTTGAGGAGGCGTCCTCACGAGTGGACCCGTCCCGTTTCGTTAGCCGTTGGAGTTGGATCTCAGCCGACCTAGAGAAAACAAACCATCAGTACCCATGGATTGACATTCGAGCGGGACGAGGGCGAGGGAGAGGGAGACAACTCACGTATACACAACGACGACCTTCCCAACCCACTTCCAAATTCCCGCCTCAATCAACAGCGGCACATCCAAAATACAAACCTTCTCTCCCCTAATCCAAGCCCTCACGACGCCAAGGACCATCGCTTTCCTCACAGCAGGATGCACGATCCCATTCAACTGCGTCCTCTTCCCCTCGTCATTGAATATCACGCTTCCCAGTTTTTTCCTATCCAGGTATCCGTCCGGCTGGAGTACATCCTCTCCGAACGTCTTGACGATAGCGGTATAAGTGGACGTGCCCGGGAGAACCGCTTCTCGAGCGAGTAGGTCCGCATCGACGACTGGGTATCCGCGGGCTTTGAGCAGAGATGAGACCGTAGATTTCCCGGTCGCTATACCACCCGTAAGGCCAACAACTGTGGTGTGTCCAAGTTAGAGCTTTTGTCGCGTGCATGCGTTCCGTAGAATGAGGACGTCATGGACGCACCGAGCATCGTCAGAGATCGAAGTTACCAAAACGGGGATCGTGATTCACTTGAAGTACGTCTGATTTAGCCGTGTATATGTCTATGAATGCGTGTACATGTGCGGACGGGAATGCTGCGAAAAACAATGGCCTTATACTCTTAACAAGGCAAAAAAAAACGAAGGAAGAAAGGTGAGTCCGAAAAGACGGCGACGGGGCTTCCGCGAACTGGGTATGTGGGGGAGCCAGGGATGGGGAATGTTGCGAGAATCGCGGTCGTAAAATATCCCCAAGCTCAGGATAACCTCGGTGTAGCAAAACTCATCAACATCTCCCTCTTCGATACCATCTCATCCTTCAACATCATAACCCTACTATCCAACCTCGAACTCAAATCCACCTCCTTCCCGGAAATGCTCATCGCCTTATCCAACTTCGTCGTAGCCTTCTTCATCGCCTCTTCCCACCTCTTCGCACCTGCGTGTGAGATCTCACCCTTGTTTGTTTCCGAAGAGAGCTTTCCCGCTTTCTCGTCAGCCTCGACCTCCTTAAGGTCTAGCACGGCTAACTCGAACAAAGCGACACCGCCGACCCAGGTGCTGCATTTAATCTGAGGGTGTTTCTTGACGGCATCCTCGAGGAATGCACGAGAAGTGGGGAAGTCCTCGAGAGTGCGGTGAACCAACCCCAGGATGAGCGATCGGATGGCTTCCTCGTCTGGGGTGTCCAGATCAACGAGGGCACCATTAGTCGGTGAAGCTGGGAGCGAGGAAACAGGAATGTATCGGCTGGAGATAGGAACTGGGGGAGTTAACTTGCTCATAGCCTCAACGTGAGCCCGAGCAATATCCTGAGAGATTCTGGCGTGCGTGTTCCAGACTGAGAGAAAATTAGTTCGTTCCACGCATAATATCCTTGATTGAGCTATGACGCACAAATCGCCATTTCTATGCAGTTCACCACGTCAGAACGGACAGGATAGAGAGTAATCTCCCAACTGACCTTCCGCAGTGCTGATCTTGATGCTTTCAGCGTAATTTTCTTCCGAACCCGTCCTCCGTCGTTGTTTCTCCTTATAAAACTGCACTATACCAGCAACGCATTTCAGGATGCAGTCATGACACTTGGTGGGATGAACGTACGTTTTCTCAAAATGAAGATCTCCGTCGGCAAATACTTGGTTGCTCCAATTTTCCGCGTTTCCATCAGGCCAGGACAGGCATCCAATAGTTCCTGAGCCTTCTTGCGGTTTCCCATATGAATGTAGCATCCTGTAAGATGATGAGACGGGTTGAGGTGGGAGAGTCCGGTTATGGGTCTCACCTGCAACGATGAAGTAGTAGGTGGCATGACTCCTGCGCATCTCATCAGAAAAAGGTATTCTTTCCCTCCTTCCAACTGGCGCACCATGAGTTGAGTTTAATCATCTTCATGAACATGTCAGCCGCCTCCCGATACCTCCGTTGACTCAGCAACGTCCATGCCAGTTCGAACACCAACTATCGAAAGCAATAAATTACGATCCAAGGACCAGAGGATGGAAGAGGAATTACCAGAGAATCTGCCTGCTTAAACCTGTTATCCTTCTCCACCCGCAATCCATCCTGTAATACCTTGATTGCACCATCTGCGTCATATGACATCCGCAAGATCTTTGCCTAGAAGAATGTTAAGATGGCCACAGGAGCATCTTAGCGGTATATTTACCCTATTAAGAATCCACAGCGAACCAAGCGGGAACCGACCCGCGAGCTTTTCAACAATGGCTTTATATTGTTTTAGGACGTGCGTTTCGTTCGCTTGGTATCCCACAAGCAGGAGCACGACGCCGTAGTAGGTCATCAACGTGAGTCTGCAAGAGACCAATGGCTCAGTGGTCTAATGTAAATCCGACGAGAGGTGTGTGGGGGTCCGACAGCGTACCCTGCGAAGATTGAATGGACGTCCGACTTTGCAGCTGAGACGGACAGGGCTTGGAGTGCAATCCTACGGTCGTGTTCGTAACCGAAGAAACCCACGACGGTCCTAAAGTAAGCGTATCCCATGAACGATACATCGCCGAGTGGCCCCAAATTGTACGCACTTCACTTTCCCCGGTAATAACGACAATACCAGATTGAATAGACCGTATCCTGGGCGGTGATGAACTCGAGGACTTCGTGGATTGATCTCAAATAAACCCACCAAATGCGGTCCCTGAGACGACCGCCTCTTCAGGCAGTCCGTCCGGATGGAGTGACGGACTGGGGGTCCTAGACGGGACGGTCAAGTTCGAACCGTACCCAAGGAAGCGACCGAAGAGACCCGGCTTCGATAAGGTGCTGGAGTGGGTACTGGGTGCGATGCTTGGTGTCGAAGACCGGGAGGGGGGTAACGATGATGACGGGGTATCATACTCGTCCAAGCCACCCGGGAACACGACCTTATAAAGCCTGCAATCGCTCTTAGTGTGTGTAGAGTTGTACCAGGCTAAGGGTCATACTTTGAGTACTTCGAGTGGGCTCTGGTGCTGCGGTCAGTGAGGAGCGACAGTCGCAGAACAACAGGACTCACGTATTAATCGAATATCTGGGATCAAACGAGCTCAGTACCAAGAAAGATAGCTCGCTAGGCAGACAATACTTACAAGCATTGAAGATATCCCGTGTACGACTCGCTAGCAATCGGGACCTTGAGTTTGCTTCCGCAGTCTCATTGAGCAGGAATAATTCACCTCAAAGCCTGGGTCAAGCCAACAAGGATGATACAATCGGCGTGCATGAGTTCCCATAGAGTGCCGGGTGGGAACCTGTGGGTATCCTTGTTGGTCTTCGATGCGGCCTTGAGTTGTTTCTTGGCGTGTGCTTCTGCGTTGGTCAATGCAGTATTGGCCTCGGTCATCAATGCAGACTTGATACAAACGTGAGCGATGATAGGAGCTCGACAGTGGCTTTCAAGGACAAACCTCCATCCCGAGTGATGCCTCGAGGAAGGCGCACACACCGAGACCTAGGAAATGGAACGAGGAATCATGTCTCTGGAAGACGGTCTTTGCGTCTTCGATCTCGTCCGAGAAGAGATGGTCGAACCCAACGGTTGCCTTCTGAAGGAGGTCCACGACTTGGTTGTAACTCTCAGACATCGTGGTTGCTGACTGAGAGGCGAAGCGTTCCGTGCCCACATGTTGTGATCGGTGTTCCGCCGTTGCTGGGAGGGGTTACCACCGTCCCGCTCGTCCTCCTCGATAGGTTCTGGAATAAACCGCTCGCGGATCGTGCCACAACCAGACGAGTGTTTGCAAATACTTAGCTACGGCAATAAAGATGGAGATCTAAGAGAACCGAATTTCCAAGCAGCTACCCAAGTATTTTGGTCTACAACTTCATGCACGCATCCGGCCTCCTCGTAATTTTTTGAGATATTTCCCTCGTCGTTTTCGGGCTGAGGTGAAGCGAATCTAACCATCGGAGTTTGTGATCGGGATGAGCCTGCTAGCCTCTTTCCCTCCACCCCGCATCCCTATGGCCATAGACTCTCCAATCAACGTCAAGTCCCTCCGCGTCCTCAAGAATTCCGTCATCGGTAACCCTTCGGCCAAAGCATCCCTCGCGCAAAACGAAGCCTTCGTTCGTGTGTCCGTGTTCAATCCTTTGAAACAACGTCTGGTCAAGGAAGTTGACGATATCGGTTCGCTTGCACCAGTCTCGTCGGTTGTCTTAACGAACCCGAATTGTATGCCGAACGCGAACCTGGGACATCCGCGGAGGCCATTCGGATCGAGGCTGCACATGTTATCTCGTCTCTTGCCTACGGTGAGTCAACCGGGATCTCTTCCTAGTGTTAATCACACCAATTCCGGTCGAAGGGACCCCATCTAGCGTACACGAGGGCCTAGGGTCGTTGCTGCGAGCCAACGCTCACCAGGCGTTCTTATACGCGCTCTCAAACTTTACCCCAGACGAATCGATCGCCTTCAAGGCAGCTTTCACCCGTGGGCTACGCGTTCTCGCTGTGGCATTTGCAGAGTGCGTCGGTCCTTCACAGTGGGGCCTCAAACCGGAATCATCGCAAGTGCGGCATGAGTCAAAGTTTGCGTTAGAAACTTTGTTCAAGGTGACTTTCGCCGTTCTATCTTCGATCGGTCACATGCGTACTGATTTGCTATCTCGTGTCCACAGACGGAAGTCTTAGACGTCTACCTCCCTTTATTAGAAGACAAATCTCCGCAAATCTTAATATCCATCGCCTTGATGCTTGCATCTACCCTCTGCACACAGATATATCGGACCAAAGTCACCGAATGGCTCCCACAGGCGGAGCGGGCTAAAGAGACCAAGGGGAAGCGTGGCTGGGAGAGGCCAAATCTGATCGATCTGAAAACGAAACAAGGAGGGGGATGGGTCGCGAAGAGACTATCCACCCTACTCCATAGCAAGGATGCAAAGGTTGTATTTTGTGTCACCCGACGACCTGATGCCTAATACTGACAGGACCGCAGGTCCAGGAAGCCGCCCTCGGGGCTCTTGGCTCTCTGGCCCAAGATAACACTGTCGTAGCGCTGACATTAGCAAGGCCCTTACCCGACAAAGACAAGCCGGGTTCATTGACCACCACCCTTCAAACCGTGCTCAATCTCTGCAAATCACGCATGACCGACGTCTCACTAGCTGCGTGTTTATGGTAGGAAACACCGAACTCCGATCCTCTGCAGTTTGTGATTGATCAGACTTCCCCAGCGCGACATTTATCATTCGGTCTAGCATCCAAAACAACCACTACTCGGTTAGCGGTGACCACACCGCATCCCTCACCGTGCTCCATATTTTGAACCGGGTGATAGGTAATGAAGCTGAGAGTTCTCAGACGAGGAAGAAAGCTTGCTTTACACTGTGTACGTCACTCCTTCAAGTTTCGTCATGTTCCAAATCTTACGAAAACTCAGACTACTTCGTGACTGACGATAAAGACTTGTGTATGTTCGCCTACGAACGTGGGAGTCTAAC
>Ga0307515_10011298_pt1 | contig 16953 bp, 4 predicted proteins | sample 17_EM_MG_FD_194513 | JGI IMG/M metagenome (GOLD analysis project Ga0307515, IMG submission 194513) | Populus trichocarpa ectomycorrhiza microbial communities from riparian zone in the Pacific Northwest, United States - 17_EM | ecosystem: Host-associated > Plants > Roots > Unclassified | place... | reverse complement strand
TAACAAAGGTAAACCCAAACAAGGCACTAGAGACGTTTATTAATATAAATACTCTACGTATACGAGTTAAAGGTTAGGTTAAAAGGGAGTAGGGGTATAATATTCTATAGACCCTAACTTAAACCAACTAATTAGGATTTTCTATCCCCGGGATGGAAAATCGCTATTAGCTCGCTTACTACTAGTGCCTTAGCGGCCCTCCTAATAAGATATCTACTTGCAACTCCTAAGTAAGAAAGCACCACGTACTAAAATGGTAAATTTTAGAATAGCGAGACTTATATTACAATAGCAATAGTAAATAAGGAGAATTGATATTTATTACGCTAGTTAAGCGGTATATATATATAGATGGCAACCGTAAAAGAAAAGTTGCTAGTGTTGGGAATATAGGCAAGTTGCCGTCACGCGAGGCAAGTTGCCGTTACGTGTTGCCGCGGTACTAGCGTAGTAAGGAGCCCTAAGCTCCTCGCCCTTCCTTAAGAAAGAAGAAGATAGAATTATAATTATTATACTGTCTACAACTTGTAGATACGTGATATCACCTTATGTAACTAACATTAGGGTTTAGAACGGCTCTACTTAATATAGCAACGTTAAGCTCTAGTAGAGTTATTCCTTTCTTATACTCCCTTTAAGTTAACTTTTATACGGAGGCCTCCTGCTTCTATAGATCTTTAGATTTTAATTAATTTATATTTTCCTAACTAAGGACTCTACCTTTGCTAAAGAGTCGCCTATTTAACTTCTTATTAATATAAAAGCTTTAGTTTTTCTTTTTTTCTTTTTTTTTAAATATAGGAGTTGGTTATAAAGCCTATTAAAGCTTTAAAAAGCTTTTTAAGATATTATTAAGTTGGGGTCTTAAGCAGGCCGTTAAGCCGCGTAGTTATTAATTTGTTAATATGGTTATATAGAGATTTAATTTCCCTTACAGTCCCTAGTGTCTTTAGAGTGCGTAAAGTAGTAGGTATAGTTAATTCCTTTATATCTTGGCTTTTAGGAGGCTCTATATAGGTAAGAGTCTTTAAGATAGTAGTAGGGTTATAAGGTAGAAGGCCTATAGCTTTTTAGGCGTTGCAGATCGTATTAGAGGTAAACGCCTATATACGCGCATTTGGGTAGAGCTTTAAAGAATACTCCTTATTAACGTATAAGTAGCTATATTAATAGAATTTATTTACTTACTTTTTATAGTAGTAAGAAAATAGCCTAAAATAACCTATATTTAGTGGTTAAGGCTTATAAGTTAAATAAGGTAGTAGAGCTACTAGGACGATCTTACGCGTAAGTATATACTTAATAAATTACCAGGTAAAATAGCTCGAATAATTATCCATTAAAAGTAGGTAATATTACTATATTCCACCATTGGAACCTTTTATAAGGTGTCTTATATACTTATTATAATATTTAATATAATATAGGCCTAAGGAGTTTTCTACTTACTTACTAGGGGAGGTGGTATACGTATATCCACAAAGGCCCTTATTTTGCTTACTAATTTAATACTATCCTTTTTAGTAGTATTGCGCCTTCTAAATTAAGAAGGCAGGTAGTAGAGAGCTATTAGCGCTAACTATCTTAATTATAAATACTAACTTATAAGAGCCTAGCTATATAACTATTTAATTTTTTAGCCTCTCCCTATACGTCTTACCCGATATAATTACTTAGGCTACTACTATAAGACCTGGCATTACTCCCTTCTCATTAAAGTTATAGATAAATCTTAAATGCTTAACTTAATATCGCTTATAAATAGTATAGAAGAACCTAAACTAGCTGCGTGTGGTTACTAAATCGTCATTTTAAGCTCTTTGGCAATTAAGCTAATAACTTAATAAAGTACTAAAACCGTGGCGTTAAACAAATCTTTGCCCCTATTAGCGACATAGTTAATTAAGGCACGAGCACAGCAAGAGGGGCACGCAAGCCTATATGATTAGATTGTCTATAAACGAAGATCCAAAGCTAGAGAAAGGAAGAAGAAGAAGAGTAGCGCCGCTTAATATTTTATACGATCTTTATATTACGTAACCGCAATCTACGGCAATCTATAGCAATTTGCTAGTACCGTAATAGTAAGCGGTTAGAATTCTTATAAAATCCGTTATTAATTTATAACATAGCTGCTATAAGGGTAATTGCCTACCTTTATTAAACTAAAATACTTATAATTAAGTACTTAAAGGAGAATATAATAAATTATATCTTTAAAAGGGTAAGTAATATATTATTTAAAGATAATCTAGTTAGTAAAAAAAGTATAGAAGGCTATCTATTTACCTTATTTGGAGGACTAATTAACCGGCAATTAACTAAGTAAAAATTAGTAATAAAATTAAGCTTAGAAGTAGAGCTCTTAGCTTTATTATCCCTTAGCATAGTAGCGTCCTACGAATAAGTAGTCCGTGCGTAAAGCTGCGAATTCCTAAGTATAGGCACTAAATTCAGCTCCTCTAATTGGCTAGTTCTTATCGATACTAGTAGGACGCAAATTACCGTACTAAGGGATATGCGGCTACTAAGTTAATTTAGTGGCAGCGATTTTTTAAAGAAGTCGAATTTAATACTACTAAGAAGTAAGTAATATATTGCGATAATATATAGATAATTTAACTTCTAACTAAAAGCAACGTAGAGCTTAATACTAAGCTCTAATACGTTAATAATTATTACTACTAGCTCCCTTAGTGTTACGGAACCCTACCGCAGGGGCCTCTATAGGAGAGCCCCGTGCTCTTGTGTATACCTCGCGTACAGCTTATATTAGCTACGCGTAGGTATATTACCTTTACCTTAGAAGCTTAGACCAAGAAATTGATTGCGGATATTGGAATATCCGCACCGTCCGCTAAGCTGATTTAGGACGGTAATCGTTTTCTTAGTCTGAGGGACTTTGGCGAGATTTATAGAAAACCTAAACACCGTTTATATAAGAAGACCTTATTAACTTTAACGAAATTGATCTACCCTCCTATAATACTTATTGATATAAAAATTATACTAAATTATAGAGAAAAGCCTACTTTATAAAGCTATGAGATCCTTAGCTCCTTATACCCGCGTGATGTTGAAAGGAATTCGTCGCCGTAGAGGCTCTAATTCCACCTCTGCACTATTAAGCTACGCAGTAAACACCAACGCTGAACGCCTATGCCGCTAGCCCTCTTTGTAACTAGCGGATATTCCATCTACTAGTTGGATAAAGATATTAAAGGAAGAGAAGGTTAATATTGTTAGGGACCTTCTATATTAATAGGGCTGGTTTTTTTATAGGCTGGTCTTTAAGTTCTTAGAAAGCAAGAATAGGTATAGAGGTAATAAAAAGAAGAAGAAAGTAGGGGACCTGCTTATTGCTTTACTAGAGGATAAGGAAATATAAGAAGAACTTGTTAATAGGGCTGATATTTATATAACGCTGGTAACCTATACTATCCGCTATATCCGGAAAGAGCTCTGCCAACTATAATTATAACGCGGCCCCTTTAATATATGGACTCCAGATATAAAGTTTTAGGATATTAACCTTAAGAATATAGCCAAGTTTGTTTAGTAGTACGGTCCGCTACTGTTTTAGCTTATTAAGGGGATGTCCGCACTAAATAGAGAGGAATATAGTTGGGATCCGCATGGCGGACGTATAGTTATAGTTGCTTCTATATTCCTCCTAGGGTTCGCCCAGAACTCCGTAAACGGTTTTACCCGTCTACTTAGTCTATATCTTTAGGCGCTTAGTATAAAGCGCTATATGCTATCTTTCCTATATAGCCTTAGTCTAATTAATAGTTATATAACTCTTAACGCTAAAAAGCTTGGGCTAGCTAAACGTTCTAAGGAAGGTCCTATTAATTCTACTGGTACTTCTAGCGCTAATAACCCTTAAGAAACTAATTAAGTCTCTATCTATTTATAATAATGTCTATATTGTTTATAATAACTTTAACTATTGCTAAAAGACTTAATATTAGGTTATTGGCGAGATTAGCGAGTTTAATTTGCATATTATAGGAAAGATCTTATGCGGAGTATATATGCCTAAAGGGGGCCTTAAGTAGTTAATATTAAACAACACCTGTTAACTTAAGTTAGATAAGATTATTAATACAGCTAAGAATAAGTTTAATAACCTCCAGAAGTAGATATCTATAAGTTTTATTGCGGACGCCATCTAATATGCGTATCCTACTGCGGTTAATAGTATATTTAACTCCAACGCGGATATTAAATATCCGCGTATACTAGCAGTTAATATTCTCCCTTATAAAAGGATAGAGTATATAACTCTAGGACCTATTCTAAATAGCGAGGCTTCTATTAACGGCAATTACCGCATAATAGAGAATATCTTCCTAGACCAACTATAATATAATTGCGAAACCGCTTTTAACGACTGGCTATTTCTAGTATACGGAGATTAGAAGACCGTAAAGCTTATTTAATTATATAAAGAGGAGCGGGTTAAGGTAGAAGGTGCGTATAATAGCTATAAGTGGGTGTTGCCTATTCTAGGGCTATGGTATGTGCGATTAAACTTCCTATATATGGTTATGCGTACGTTCTATAGGGGTAAGGAAGCCGCGTAGCAGTTTTTAGCGCTTTACGCCTATATAAACCACCTAGGACGGCGTAATATTCCTAGGGAAAAGGCCCTGTTTTATTATATGGAAGAGCTAATCCTCTAAAGCTTTAACGCTTATATTATTGCGTTATTCCTACTCTATATCCGCTATAAGTGTAATATTAAGGTAGATAGTAAGGCTGAGCGATATATATAAAACCTATCTCCGCAGTAATTTCTAGAGCATATTGAGGATATCCGCATAGCGGCTTTTTTAAGAGATGTATGCCGCGATGTAAATTAGCGCTTAGAGCCACCTACTAATATATATTAGCTAGCAGCGACGTCATCTTCTACGGGTATATTAAGCTCTACCGCTAATAACTATAATATAGAGTTCTTTAATTATATCCGGTTCCTATAGGTTATTAATACTTATAAGCTTTTAAAATACGCCATTAAGTATGCGGATATTAGACTACTAAAGCGTATAATCCCCTACCTTTGCTTATACTTTACTAGAAGCTTATTAAAGAACTATATATATAATATGCTGATCCTATAGCAACTAGTTAAAACAAGCGCTTATAATTTAGTACTTTAATAGGCTATCCTTACTAATAGTTTAGTTAACCTTTAAGGGCGGCTAGATAGCTTCTTTAAGACGGATCGCCTTAATAAACTGCTAAATCTTTAACTTAAGGAGTTGCTCTAAACGCGTAGGAATTTAACATTTGGTATAGATGAGCTGTTTAAATAGAGTGTTTTTATAATAAGTTACACTAGCGCGCTCCGCGATATTTTTAAGCGTATATTTGGCGAACGTATAAACAGCGAATATACAACTAAGTCTCTAGCGCTGGATATCCGCTATCTTATAGATTAGATTAGGAAGGATTTAATTATACAATATATACGGCGCTCGGCGGATTTTGAGGCTCCTTTACTTCTATAGCGTAGATATAAGAAACTTACAAAGGACGGTATAAATATATTTAACGCCTTTCTATTAACTACAGCCGGGTTGCCATTTAATCCCCTTATATATAGCTTTGGCAATGCCGACGAGAATATAGAGGTACTAGGAGAAGCTACTAAATATATTTACATAGTTTGTTGTCCTAATGTTACACCTATACCTCTGCTAATATATATAATAGTTAGTATATAAGTTGCTTAATAAATACTAAGAGTAATAGTAATATATTATTTTAATTGCGGATATGCTTCTATTATGCGTTAGCGTATATAGGATATTAGGTTTAAGGCACCTACTATTCTTTAACTTAGATTAGAGCGGCTCTTATAGGGCGGCATTACTAATTTTAATATACGGATGTCTTATATTAGTAGTTTATTATACGACCCTTATAAGGACGGATTTAATAAGGCTACAGATAATATGCTAGAGGACTTTTAAATACTTAGGCTTATAGTACGTTTATATCTTAATATATTAATTAAGTTCTTTTTATTAATATTAACTCTAGCCAGCGTATAATCTTTTTGGTGCGTAGTATATAACATAGTAGTGGGCTGTTTTATAGTGCAGATATATAAATATCTTTATCTTAGCTTATACGGATATCTTTATATTAGCTTATACGGATATCGTTATCTTAGCTTATACGGATATTATAATATTAATTAAGTATATCTATTAAATATAAGGTAGAGACTTAATTCCTATATATATAGTAGTAAAAAGGTATAAGCTACTATTTTATTATTATTAACTAGTAATAATAGCCAACCCGCAGTAATAGCTAACTTATATTTACCTATATTTAATATCTGGTAGCCTAGCATTGCGTATAAGTATAATAATACTACGCCTTAGGAACGCAAGCTTATCCTTTATCTTACTTAGAGAATTATTAAACTTACTAAACTGGCGATTTATAGCTTAAACATCTTTCGCTATATTAGTTACCTATTTATAAACTATATTAATGCGCGCAGAAATAGCAATTGCTAAATATACCCTAACAGATTCCGTGCCAGCGGAAGCGGTAGTAGTAACAGCAGCACCTAGCGTGCTAGTAATTGGTAAAAGAGTTAGAGGAGCAGCAGTAAAGTAGGTGCCTCTACGGCCGCGTATACTACTATAAGTAGGAGTCTTAATGGGAGGGAAGGTCTTAGTGGGGGGAGGCGTAGTAGCGTAGGCGGGGATAGTGCGAGAATAAAGCTATACGGATATTAGCAATATCCGTATTATTAATACGCGGATATTATACCTTCTTAGTAGGCGTTTCGGCTGGACTATTAGCAGAAGCTAACTTCGCACGTTTTTTATGCTAAGGTGTAACCGGCTCTAGATCTAGTAAACTTTCCTATACGCGTGTTAGCTAATAGAATAATAGTATACTATTAGTACGTACCTTTCTGTATAACCTACTACCTATACAATATCTTAAGTATATACCCCCAAAATAAGGCCTAGAGTCCTTCTTATAAACGTGATATTTGTGGCTATGCTTCTTATATAGAGTATATAGTGGGTTACATAGCTTACTAAAGCTACCCTTAATATTCTAGACGTGTGTTAATATCCACTAGCGGCTTTCCTTTATATTTTCCTAAACACTAGCTTTTAGAGTGTACCATTTATTCGCTAACAGCACTTAGATAGGAAGGTGCTTGTTTGTATTCGTGGTACTATAGAGATTATAAGGGCTGCGAAGATTGCGAGGACTGCGGAGATTGTAAAAGTTGGCGTTATTAAGATCTTCATCTTTACCGCTGTCTAAAGATTCGCTATCTAAAGAAACCTTATAAATGTTTAGGTTACTATAAGAGGTAAATTAGTGGATAAGATATTAAAACAGTATAACTAATATATACGATTTAATGGCTATCTTAGCCTTTAGATTCGTATCAGCAGCCTTTTTAGCCTACTTTTTAAGAAAAGAAGATAAACGAGCCTTATTAAGCCTCCTTTTAGAAGTATTAGGTGGCGGCAGCAAAGAAGTAGACGGCGAAGAAACTAATAGCAAAGTGGTTTATAGCAAAGATGCAGGCAACAGAAAGGCAGGCAGCGAAAAGGTATATAGATTTTTAGCAGATTTCGCTCTATCTATATTTTTATCGTCTACTAAATTCTATAAAGAACGCTTCGGTATATATTTTCTAAAATTATATTAGCTATAAGCACAATTTAGTATTAGAAAGCTTACTCTTTAGGAATAAAATCTAAAGGCTTAGTAAGAGCAGCTATAGCGTGCTTAATAGTATCCTCGTTTACTTCGCGTATATTAAGTTCCTTAACTACCTAGCTGCTATTATTCGCATTAATATTGTTTATAGGTATAAATAAAGGCATCGCAGATAGTAAAACGCCAAGGGATAGTAGATAAAATAACAATAATAAAGTTTGCGGTGCGGTGCTGTAAGGTAGAAGGTTAGTAGAAGAAGAGGTGCGGAGGTTAATTAAAGGTAAATATTTACGCTACCAATTTTATTAAATTAGCTCACTAACAAATAACTACTACTATAATAACTTACCTTAGTAATTATTAACGGTGCGGATATATAAATATCTTTATCTTACCTTATACGGATATCTTTATTTTGGCTTATACAGATATCTTTATCTTAGCTTATACGGATATTATAATATTAATTATATCTATTAAATATAAGGTAGAGACTTGATTCCTAAATACGTATATAGTAGTAGAGAGGTAAGAGCTACTATTTTATTACTCTAAACCCGTAATAATAGTTAACCCACAGCAATAGCTAACCGGCATCTACTTAAATTCTATATTAAGTAACCCGGCGTTGCGTATAAGTGCTATAATACTACGCCTTATAAACATAAGCTCATCCTTTATCTCACTTAGAGAATCTTTAAGCTTACTTAACTGGCGATCTATAGCCTGAATATCTTTTGCTATCTTAGTTACCTATTTACAAACTATATTAACGCGTACGGAAATAGTAATTGCCGAATACACCCTGACATTTTTCGTATTAGTAGGAGCGGCAGTAGTACTAGAAGTAGCACTAGGCGTACCAGGAATTAGTAAAAGAGTAAAAGGAGCGGCGGCGGAACGGGCGCCCCTACAGCTATGTATATCACTGCGAGTAAAAGTCTTAGGGGAAGGGGAGGTCTCTAAAGGGGGGATAGTGCGGGTATAAAGCTATACGGATATTAGCAATATCCGTATTATTAAAATGCGGATATTATACCTTCTTAGTAGGCGTTTTAGCTAGACTACTAGCAGAAGCTAATTGTGTATATTTTTTATACTAAGGTATAACTAGCTCTAGTCTTAGTAAACTATCCTATATACGTGTTAGCTGATAGAATAATAGTATACTATTAGTATATACCTTTTTGCACGACCTGCTACTTAAGCAATATCTTAAGCACGTACCTCTAAAATGCGACCTAGAGTTTTACTTATAAACGCGATATTTATAGTCTTGCTTAACGTATAGAGCGTATAGTGGATCGCGCAGCATACTAGAGCTACCCTTAATATTCTGGACATGGGTATATATCCGCTGGCGAGCTTCCTTTATATTCTCCCAAGCACTAGCTTTTAGGGTGTACCATTTATTTGCTAACGGCACTTAAATAGGAAGGCGCTTGTTTATATTAATATCCGACGTTATAGCTTAGGCCATCTGCGTACTGTAGAGCTTATAAGAGCTATGGAGATTATAAGAGGATAAAGGAGGGCTTTTAGGAGAGTCGGCGTTATTAAGGTTATTTTCTTTATTGTTATCTAAAATCTCTAATATTTCTGTTAGGTTACTATAAGAGGTAAATTAGTAGATAAGATACTAAAAGAGTATAGTTAATATATACGATTTAAAGGCTATCTTATACTAAATATTTTGCGTAGTAATTTTATTAGCCTGCCTCTTAAGAGAAGCAGAAGCACGATAAGGATTAAACTTCTTAAAAGTAGTAGGTGATAAAGAAATAAGCGGCTTAAAGGCAGGCGGCGAAGAGGTAAGTGGTAAAGAAGTAGGCGGCAAAGAGGCAGGCAGTAAAGAGGTAAGTGGATTTCTAGCGGATTTCGCAATAACCTTATTATGGTGCTCTGCTAGATCCGATAAAGAGTGCTTTAGTATATATTTCCTGAAATTATATTAGCTGTAGGCATAATTTAGTATTAGAAAGCTTACTCTCTAGGTAGAGATTCTAAGGGATTAATAAAAGAAAGAGCGTCCTTAAAAGCGTCCTTAATTATTTTATTATTAACGTCGTGCGTATTAAGTTCCTTAACTAAATAGCTGTTGGACGTATTTAGAGGTATAAAGGAAGGCATTATAGATAGTAGTATGCTAATAGATAGTAGATAAAATAACAATGATAAAGTTTATGGTGTAATGCTGTAAGGTAGAAGGTGCGGAGGTTAATTAAAGGTAAATATCCGCGCTATAGATTTTATTAAATTAGCTTACTAATAAATAATCACTATTATGGTGACTTACCTTAGTAAATATTAACTACCTCTTATATAATACTTAAACTAAATGGCTAATATAATATAGGTTTTACGGGTTTTAGGAGCTTTGGATACGAACCTTAGTATCTCTTTAAATAAGAATCTAATGGACTATTTAAATGTGTACGCGGAGATTAATACTTAATACCTAGATATTAATTAGAGCTCTACCTAAGTCTTAGTTAAGTTAATAAATAAGTGGAACGCTAAGGAATATTAAATACTAACCTGCTGAAGCTGCGTTATATCTAAAACCGAGGGCGGAGATTAAGTACTAGGCTGCAGGTTCTAAGCTGCGCTTAGTTTAGAGAGCGGAGATTAAATACTAGACTATAAATTCTAAGCTACACCCAATTTAGAAGGCGGGGATTGAGCATTAATACGCGAATTCTAAATTGCGCCTAGTTTAGAGGGCGGAGATTAAGCATTAGCTTATAAACCCTAAGCCTTAGAGTTTCCTAGGAGCGGAGATCTAGTATTATAACTTAAATCCTAAGCCTTAGGATTTTCTAGGAGCGGAGATCTAGTATTGTAACTTAAATCCTAAGCTTTAGGATTTTCTAGGAGCAGAGGTCTAATACTACGTTATGAATTCTAAATTTCCAGATTTCCTACTACCTAGGAACTGGTGCTACGCCGCGGATATTAAACTTTGGAATTTTTCGTAATCGGAGATCTAATGCTATATTGCGAATATTAAACCTTAGGCTTATCTAAAAGTTAAGACTTAGTGGCGCACTATGAGCTCTAACACTTAGGCTGCCCTAAGGATTTAAATTTAATGCTATGCTATAAGCTTTAATATCTGGATTGCTTTAAGGGCTAAGACCTAATGCTGCGCTATAAGCTCTAATATCCGGCGTTTTGGCCGTAGCCTATTTATACTTATATTGCCACTAATATTAGTAAATGGACGTCTTTGCGTCTTTTTTAAGGTTATACTGCTAGCTAGTGCAGTACTAGAGGGAAGGATTGGCTAAAGAGACTGGCTTAGAGTCGTATTGGCACTAGCTATATAAGTAGAGGTAGTACTTCTTACTTAAGCAGAGCGGCGGTAAGTGCTAGATTTACCTCCAGTTAATTTTACCTACTAGAAGGGAGCTAACTCTATAGTGGTTAATACATTAGCCCGTAAGTCTGCGCGTTAGGATAAGCTTCCTAACCGCACTAGTATACGGTTGGTTAGATAAACTATTTAAAAGCCACTATAAGCGACGAGCTTAGGTTAATAGATAAGCTGCCGAACCACTATACTAACCCTATAGATATCCGTCTATACCCGCCGTATAAGCTAATTCCCTTCTAGTATCCTACTGCTGAGTTGCTGTAGAGGGTGCCGTAATACGGCAGTTTGCCGTTGCCGTTAATACTAGATTACTGTAGATTACTACTAATAACGGACTATTGCTAGCAGGATTATTAATAAGGCTATATTAATTCGTAATAACCGCACGTAGAGATCGCTATGGAGATTAAACACCATATTATAAACTAGCGCTACCTATATTTAAGCTAATAATACTATTAAACCTCTACTGCGGAGCTTAAGGGCTACACCGCGGACTAATACTTAGGTTGTTCTAAGATATAAACTAAAGCAGTAGAGAATTGTAAGGATTGTGCGGAGCTATATTAAGAAGCTGTTGGGAACAATAAAGGCGCTATAGGGAGTTATTAGGATGCTGAAGGATAAGTTAAGGGTTTTATAGATATGCACTAGACGATTTTTAAGTAGGTAGCCGTATATCTAGAGTATACGGATATTAAACATCTAGCTGTTAAGATGACTGTAATAAAGTAGCATACGTAGTCTGGGACCAGTTCGCCTATAAGTCTTAGGTTAATATAAGCTAAGTTATTTAAGACTTGGTTATATCCGTTTGCGAGCTAAATACTAATAATAGCTATAAGGGCGGTAATACTTTGGTTTACAACGGTTGATTAAGGCCAGTACTCTTTATAGTTAATGCACTAATAGGTCCCTATTGACCTACTAATAGTAGAGGCGTCTATAACGAGCTTCTAGATATAGTAATATGTCTACTAGATTGCGACGCAGCCTATAAGACGCTAGTACTAAAGTATCGCGTTCCTTCCTTATAAATAAAGCGGATAAGTGTATCTACTTTATCTCCTAGGAAGCTATAATCCTATTTAGGTAATATCCGCTTAAGGCCCTTATAAGTTAGCGGAGGTTAGATATAGAGTATGCGGATTTAATTATCGGATATAATATAACTAGAAATTGGACTCTAAACTACATTTTAGTATATTGTATTAAGCTATCCTTTAATCCACTTCTTAACACTTATAAATAGATCCTTTAAGTACTTACTCTTCGCAATATTCCTAGTATATAGTGCGATAATATTATACTCCTTATAAGCCTATAACGAATTATTGTAATTAGAGTAATAGCGTAAACCTCTAGATAACGGACTTATCTCCTTATATAGCTTAAGTAGAATATTGCATAGATATCTAGTAGCTTTATTTATAAGCTCGTATAATATATCTAGAAGTGCCGCCCGTTTCTCTATATTAGTCTTTACCCTCTTTTATTTTTCTATATACTTAATCGGCAGGGCTAATAATATTATATTCTTATTAAGTATTTAGTCCTCCTCCTCCCGAGCAGATACCTGTAAGATAATATTACTGTTAATTATAACGAATAAAGCTAGATCGCTAGCGAAATCCGCTGCCCTATCCTCCTATATTACTATCCTAGTAGTAATAAAGTTACGGCCGAGTCGGGTAGATAGAGGGGCTATAGGTTTTCGAGACTTTTGCTTTAATAGTGCAATATCCATAAGAGCGCCCTTATACCAGTCTTTAATAAGGATAATTATATATCCGGTAATACTATTATGTTAGGCGGCCCGTCCGAATTGCTGCAGTATTATATTTAGGCTTTTATTAGAATAATAACCGTATATAATAAAACGGATAATATCTAGAATATCCGTATTATAGGCTAGGGTGTCTAACGTAATAAGAATGCGGGTAGGTAAGTCTTCTGTATAGAAATTTTAATACTCCCTACTTTTATTACATTTAGATAATGTTGTATAATAACTCTGCACTACTATTTTAGCCTACTTTATAGTATAGCCCTTAGTTATAAGCCACGAATGGATTATATTTAGATACCTACGGATATAATTTTTAGTATAAAGAAAGATAATTATCTTAGGAATTAATTCGGGGCTTAGAACCTTTTATCCCTTTAGCTGTATAATGCCTCCTACTAGATTTTAGATCCGCCCAACTAGTTAATAAATAGAGGTAGCGGGTATTTAACTAGAAGATGCGGATATCCTACTAGGCGCTATGGGCGTTTGGCTGGATAATACGGATATTTCACTAGACCCTATAGATATCTGGCTAAGGGTCGCGGATGTATAATCCTCCTCTACTACTACCTCCTTAAATGCCTCTTTAATAACAAAGAATAGTGCCTTGTAATTATTCTTATCCCTCCTCTTAATATAGCCCCTAATAATGGATAGGTTAGGCCAATTAATATTTATTTATTTAAGATCCGTTATACTCTAATAAAACCCCGCTAGCTTTATTACCTTCGTATATATCTCCTTATTAAGTATTATAGTATATGTAAACCACGGCACTATTAGACTAAGCAGTAATTAGACCTTAAAGAGCTATACATAATAGGGCTGGAAGCTCTTACCCTAGTTAGTAACTAGATAATACTTATTAATTATAACTAAGGAAATATATAAGCGAAAAGCGGGCTAAGTAAGGATATAGTGGAACCGTTTACTTAATAGTAACTCTGGCGATACTAGAATATGCGTAAACTAACCCGCCTTAATATGTTTTAGGATATCCGCATACACTTTTATTACCTCCGTATATATAAATACAGGATTTACTTTTAGGATAGCCTATATCTTTAACAGCTGCTCCTCTTTAATTGCGTTTAGAGGTAATATAATAATAGTAACGGAAGCTTAAACTAGTAATGGAATCGCCTGTATTATTATACTCTTACCCTATAATATCTTCGCCGCTAAGAATAAGTCCCTCTGCCTATATATTACCCGTCTTAACACCTTAATTTAACTAGGTTATCCGCTGTACGGATATAGAAGCTTAATAGCTCTATCTATTGCGCTTAACTGTTCGTCCTTACTTGCCTCCTGTAAGGCCAGAAGCTTATCTTATATATTCTATAACTGCCTCTTTGCTAGGAATGTAAGATCCTCCTATATACGATTATCTAGCTCCTATAAGCTCTGCGAGACCTACTAGCGTTCCTATTTAACTGTAGTCTTCTAACCCCGATGACTAGTGTTTTTCTTCTAAGCTATAGTGGTTTTCTATGCGGATATAGCGTCTAGTAGTAGTGGAGGCACTTTAGGCTAAGGGAGGATATTTTTAAGAAAGGACCTAACTATAGCACCTACTAGGTGTTGCAATAGCTTTGAGTAGTAGATATCTATATATCTATATAGTTTTATCTATATTAGTAGACTATTTAATAAGATATAATACGTGCTTAGGCTTTTAACAACGCGTTTTTTAACTTTAACGAAATTAATGTTAGGACTAAGTGGTAGCCGTATAATAAAATTTATACTATTTAGAAGCCCTAAGTCTTAAAAAAAAAGTAACTACGGGGTTTAATAATAACGCGTTATGTGAATAAATAAATTAGATATCCGCAATCTCCGTTTTATGGATTTTGCTTAGGATTTTAACAAATCTCGCCAAACCCTCTCAGACTTGATTTTGCAATTCGGAAGACGGCGTAGGTTATTCCGATACTAGCTAAAAAATCGCGTCTAAGCTCGCTGAGGTAAATATCACCTCCTTACGCCCTCGACCCTTACGATCAATCGCGCAACGTCTTGTAGACTCCTCGAATACATACGCTTTGTAGCCACTGCCCTCGTCCTATAACACTTAGAAAGGTTATAAAGAAAGGATTAATATTAAATAGGTCCCTAATACGGATATAACGGTAGACGGCCTAATAAAGGCTCTGCCTTATTAAAAGCACAAGATAATTATTTAGTAATTAAACCTCATTAATATTAAAGATCTAATTTAATTTAATTTAGATGACATTTAGGTAAGGTAATGCTATAGAAGATTTCTTTAACTTAACACTAAATTGCTATTATAACTTCTTTAGTATTTCTATAGCAGCTTAGAGGGCTCTATATAGTTAGAGGGGTATATTAACCTAAATTGGACTTCTTTACCACTATTATACTATTGTCTGTTAACCTATATCGTAGTAACATATAATATCTTAGCTGTCTCTTAACTTATAACTAAATACCGTCTTTCTTAATATTGAATGTCTTATTACCTATATTATCGACTAAATAACAACGTTGTTATTATTCTATTTGCCACCTATCTAGTGTATATAGTAAGGCTCTAAAGCCTTTTGCAATAAGATAGAGTTCTTATTTCTAATTATCCGTTTAATAAATGTTAAGGAAGAAGAGGACGATAGACTGCATTAACGCTAATAAACTTATTAGGTTTAGCACGTTAGTTGCTGTAAAACCGGCCTATACTAGTGTGGAGTTTTTAGTAGTGTAGGAAAGTACAATAAAGGAGGCGCTAAGATATACGTATGTCTGTAGGGTATTAGTAGAAGCTTGAAAAATATAAGGGGTTTGTATACTGCTCCTATAATAAGGGTACCTTAAATAGTTAGATCTGCACTGTATAGATTGTTAGGATTTCCTACTATAATGCCACCGAAAGCTCGTTTTATTAAACACTATATATATCTCGCACCCTAAGGTAATGGAGCTTAAGGGGAACGAGCGGGAGCGGGCGAGGAGGATTTTAGTTAGCTTTTCATCGCTGCAGAAGGCTGCGAAGTGGAAGGGTGTGCCCTGGGGGAACTGGCCTGGGTAGTCGATGATAGGGTGATGCTAGCTCATGTCTGCGGACAGCTCGGCGCCGGCTTGGAATGGGAGATTTGCCGCGGGCTCTTTATCGTCGTGGTCGTGGTCGAATGCGACAAGCCAAGGGAGTGGTGAGTCTTGCACTTGTCTACCGTCTACATCGTGGGCGTTCGCTTTTGCGCGGTGCTCGACAGTACCTGTCCGTTTACATTAGCAGTCTCTCCAAAGATACCGACTATCACATCCCGGAATACCTCTAGCACATCGAGATGCCCTCCCTTGCTACAGAGAAGCAGAAGAGACTCTCCAAACTGGTTCCGAAAATTCGGATCAGCACCCTTATGCTCTAACAAATATTTGGCAAGCGCTCTACCTCCATATATAGCCGCCGATTGAAGGAGGGAATACATATGCTCCTCGGAAACCCTGTGCCTCGGGTCCCCGATCGTAGCAAGGAAATCCTTTGAGCAAATATACTCAGGAGGTTGAGTATCATAGAAATACTGGTTATAACCCCCTCTCCCGGTGCTCTTATCAATATTCAATATCAGTATGAGGCCGTATTGATATTGATATTGAATATTGAATATAGTACATAGTAGGCATGGTGTTTTGATTGAAAGTAGGCTCCCCCCCGGGGTCTAGTAGAGCTTCAAAATAGCTGCTCTCTCGCGACTACCCTCTTATTCCTATCGTCACCTTCGCGACCCTTGGCGTGTTGTAGTAGATGTCGGCTGCTCTCTAGATTCTGCCAAGGCCTCCGAAGCCTCTTGTACCACATCCGTCGCCATAAGCCTCCCTCTGGCGGTGATATTACTTAGCAGCCAGCTCTTTAAGCACTCCGTACATTCAATATTGGTACTCCCTAGGATCACGGGTAAGCTGCTACGTAGAAGTAGCTAACTGGCGCCTTTTACGAGGCGACTTTGGGGTAGTGTATTTAGTGTAGAGTCGCTTAATGCGTCGTCGCCGCCAGAGTGGGTAAACCGATTAGAATCAGGTTCAGAAATAGGATAGGATATATCAC
>Ga0307515_10011296_pt1 | contig 16956 bp, 12 predicted proteins | sample 17_EM_MG_FD_194513 | JGI IMG/M metagenome (GOLD analysis project Ga0307515, IMG submission 194513) | Populus trichocarpa ectomycorrhiza microbial communities from riparian zone in the Pacific Northwest, United States - 17_EM | ecosystem: Host-associated > Plants > Roots > Unclassified | place... | reverse complement strand
GCCTCTGGCTGCGTAGGGATCAGGGTGGTAATATAAGAGATACGGTTGCACACGTGGCCTCGAGTGATCTTAGGTGTAGAAGTGTAGGTAAGATTATCGGTGAGGATCTAAGTCCTCACGAGCCGTCAAGATAAGGTTGCACTTACCCGCCCGCATTACGTGCTCGCCGTTGCAACCCTAACCTCTAGTACACGACCTCGCCATTACAGCAGTGTTCCTAAGCGGCCATAGCGGCGGATTTCAAATGAGGGCCGGGCCGGGCCTGCAGGCTTTTCCGGCCAGCCTGGCGGCTTTTCTTGGCGGCCTGCAGGCTTTTCTTGGCGGACTAAGCCTAAACAGAATATTTTGTTCGAAACATTCTCTGCTGCCTATACTAAGAAAGTCACCAAAGTACGAAACATGTTCTAGTCAGTCCGCGGAGTAACCGGTTAGTTCACGGAGCCCCACCTTCCATGAATGAACCAGTCAGATCAGTGCTCCATGAACTGACTGGTGCTAATTGTGCTCAAACAAAAGTAACAATTACTCTGATTGCAAAGTGATGTATACATGAAATATGCGTAATTTATCGCTCTTTCACCTCCTGGTCTCCAATTTACCATATCTTTATTATTGATAGAACGGTTGTGAAAAAACACCAATTTTCAGCGATTTCGGCTGTTTGTTTTTAAAGCTGCTCTATCAGTTTTCAAGATATTGTAAATCGAAGACAGGGAGATGAAAAAGCGATGAATTATTCATATTTCATGTATACATCACTTTGTGATTGGACCGATACTTGCAGACTTAATTGGACTGACTTTTTGTCATTTTTGTCAAGTGCAGCTGAACAGAGAAAAGACAAACTTTTTTTTTCCCGATTTTCCCTGTATCACTCAGCCAAGTGACTGGTCAGCTCATGGAACGTGTAGGCTCGGCGAGCTGACCGGTCAGTACACGGAGCCCAGTTATTCCACGGGTTGACTGGTCACTCCACGGACTGACATACTCCGTGAATTGACTAGAACAAAACATAAACCATATTCAACTCAATCATCGTAGCCCTGCAATTGCCGTATTCCATCCATCAACCAGACTAAGGCTTATGCAGGCCGATGCAGGCTTTTTAAATCACGTGCAGGTCGGGCCGGGCCGCCGCTAGCGCAGACTTTCAGAATGGAGGCCGGGCCGCTTAGGAACACTGCCCCTATATTTAGATCATTCAAACCCAAAGAAAGAGGTTCAATTATCTATCATACACAAATGATTACCTTACGAACTATCTAATGAAATCTATGCTTTTATATACATGAAGAGTCTGGAGATCCCGCCGAGATGATAGAGTGGCGGATGGCAAGGGAAAATTCTATATAAATGACTACTATGTGTATGAAACTTTCCGGCGACTCATTGCATTAGCAACTACTTTGCACTGTCTAGTGCCTTCGATAGCCTTTGGACTAAATATTGAGTTAACACTCTAACTGCATTCTTCGATGTCTTCAAACACCACTAACTTGCGTCCATTTACATTCGGTCGCCAATGGTTTGTCATTGCTAATTCATACCAGCGATCACCTTTCGTGGTGTGCCAGAACCTGAGCGCAGAAACCATTCCGCGCAAAATAGACCCCGTTGAAAATATTTCGGGAGTTGTATTGGGCATAAGCTTGGGGACGACAAATGGAGAACTCTTGATTTCAACTCCATCCTGTATTGTCAAGCTATACCTAGAATTTTCTTCTGCGTTGCACATGTCCCCTGTGTTCTGAGATCCTTCCCATCTCCTAACGGAGACTGGATTGTGTAGTTCCCTACTGGTATCTGAATTGCTGTCATCTCCGTCCTCCAGGTCTTTGTAACCTCTGTGCCAGGGTTGTCTTCCCGCCAACCAGTCCCAGATCCTCATTCCACTGCTCTTGCCACCTCCTCTTATATCTTTTATGTACGGCGTCGATGTTCGACCTGACCACTTTCTCTCTCTGCATATTTCCTCGTCCAAAAATCTGTATAAATGAGGCGCTGAGAAACCGATTGCCCGGAGGTTATACTGTGAGATATACCGGGATATTTGGCTTTCGTCATCGTTTGAAGCCATCCTGCCGATCAATAATTCTAGGAACCCAACAACTAACCAGCTGACTACACACACGACAGGGATGCAAACCAAAGTTGAGAATGATAACGCGGCGATATCTTTGCTCTCTAAAATGAAGTCTGCGTTTTCGTATGGGACCGTTCCGGACTTGTCCGCTGCAATGTTACCCAGTTCAGTGGCGTTGCGTAAGCTCGAGTACTGTAGTACGATGTTCCGTACCACGTCACGAGAGGATACGAAGCTGATCTGGGCGAGCCTCTCAAGATCTTTCTGGGCACTGCATTGCCGTGCGGCTATTCGTGGCGCAGCTACCATGGTGTCCATGGATGAGCTTAGCGCAGCATATCCAAGATTGTTGGCGAGTTGGATAAATGGCGGCATTGAGAATTCTCGTTCAAAGACGTCCTGTAAGAAGGTTGAGAGGCGCATACCGGGAAGACTGTTGAGGTCAGACACGTTGGCGGTTTTGCGATTTGCTAGAGACCAAGTAGTATTCTGCCAACAATAGAATGGTGGCCGTCCCCGTCGAACTCGGTGTTGCAGGTCTGAGTTATCCAATGAGGGTGTGGGGATTTCTTCTGTGAGATACCATGGATCGTTCGTTTTCAGTGTCCTCGAGTTCCGATGCGAGATGCTTGGGACGATAGCAAACTCACTACCGGGGCCATGTACCATTTCCTTGGGTTTAGGAATGGTATTGATCCAGGGAGGGAACTGTGCTTGTAAGTCGAACGGTATCTTGGCCCAGGTCCTGTTGTCCGAACTGCCCCACAGAGGATAGTAATCGTAATCGTCCGTTCTGTGAGTGGTGCTAACCCAGCTGTACTCGGTCCGGCAGGTCCCATCAACAGAATACTTGAGTAAGGGCGTTAGTTGAAGGCCCATCTCCGAGCCATTAATATGGTAACTGTAGCTGAATTCCAACGTTGGTCTGCCAAAGTCGTCCATTGAGATTATACTTGACGACTTGACCCTCTCCTGCACCTTGTCTTTCGCTCCCGCAACTCTTCCAGCGGCTTGAAATGCGGCCGCAGCTCTTATCGGTTGCACTAACTCATACGCTATATTGTAGTCTGGGCTCTCTGGTGTCGGCAACAGTGGATAGTAAATGGCGCCTGGATTTACTCTCGCCGCATTTCTAACTATTAGTTGGCCACCATTGACTTGGAACTTTAGGAGATTGTCGACAGCGAAGAGTAATCCTGCAATGGAGGAAAGAATAGACCACCATCGAATCGTGCTCCAGTTAATTGCCCAACCACGTTCCTCATGCTTGCTGTCGAACAATGCCTTGGTTGCGAACTGGCTGATCTTGCCGAGAGCCGTTAACGGACTATCTGCGTTGTAGTAGGCGACGAGCATGACGTATAGATTGCCGTTCCGTCCTAAAGGGAAGAAGGCAAGAACAAGAGCGGTAACCAGTTTTGCCACTGCCGCAAAGATCCAACCGACGAGTATTGTGTAAGCGACGATGCAATATCTGGCTTCCTGTGCTGAAACAACTACAACTTGCTGGCTAGAACCGTTTTCCATTGGCATCTCAAAGCGACTGCGAAGCATTCGAATGGGGTTGAGAAACGACTCGGTATGATAGGTAGTATTAACAGGTTGGTTGTAGAACTCCATCGTTATTAAGGAACTAGACTGTTGTTTTGAGGCAATGTGTTGGTCGCAAATGTTCCGTTGGTTCTCGTTTCTTTGATGTCTGGCAGATATTAGCCTGGCGAGAAATTTGAGCTGTTTCCCCGGCGGCCCTTTATATATACTAAAGCCAAACGATATAAAACGATGCGTACAACATCTCGATACTAGAATGAGGTACTGTGAAAAGAACGATTAGATCCTCTGAACGAAAGCTGTGGCTAAATCGAGTACTTCAATCGAGGCGCAGACCCATCCGTAGCAGAACCAGTGTTCGGCGATATCGCGCAAGATATTCAAGTACATCCACACCACTGAGAAACGATCGGAAGGAGGTGCAGCACAGCGGTGATACAGATTACCAGGGATAATGCAGGGCGAGATTGGGGTGTGCGGAGAAGCACTGCCCTTCCGAACCGCTGACACTTATTTTCAAAGCTAAATCGTTTTAACAATCTCGCAATCTCGCAATCTCAAACCTGGAGTGGTAGGTATCTTTCCCGGCACCGCCCTCAAGTAGTTGGGTTCACCCTGGAAGATTTCATCCAATCATCCCATTGAATCACAATGACTGGTGTCCAGTTTGAGATACATCAAAACCCTTCCATATTCAATTGAATCGGCGAGTCAGAAAATCAATTACCCAACTATAGCCATAGTTTTACGACTTATTTGTTAAAACATCAAAATTTGGGGCCTTTGCTCACACGATTATGAAATTCCCCAAGTAGACACCGCCTCAGCTTTTGGGTTGGTACCACCAGTGTTTACAAACCATATACTATTATCTATAATATTAAACCTCATTCAGGCAAAGCGACATAGAAACACCGCCGCATCATATTCGTTACTATGCAAAAAGTTAAGCATTACCACAGCACATATTACTATTTATACAATTGGCTGTGGTGTCTATGCATCCATTGTGCGCTTGGATGCGCACATGCACAGACTGCGCATGCAGCTGATCTCCAGCTGCATCTCATCAGTGCAGCTGAGCACGTTCGGAGCAGCTGAATTCCTCTGAACACCCCTGCAATTGGCGGATATGATCAAAACATATATGCAACAACCTAATCTGGCTGCATCTGGTCCGCATGTTCCGATTCATTTTCGTTCATGGGGTGGAGTGTTTCATGCATTCTTATGCATGTATTACCAGCATCATATGCCAAAGCCTCTCAAAACGCGCTAGTGCGATTCTGGTTAGTCGTGAGGGCCTCGTTTGTTTTGTTTATTTATACTGTCGTGCGGGCCTCTCCAAAGTCCGAAGGGGGCCTATTCTATTTCCGGAGCCACCGGAAGAGTGCCATTTCCGCAGAAAAGTTCGTAAAATCACATCAGCAGTCAATACACATATGTACACAAGTACTCCATTCTTCCACAGTATAGTTTACTTCGTTTTCGGAAAGGGATATATGTTAAACGGTTCGTTTCTGGTACTTGCGTTCCCTACCCTCGTCAACCACGGGCTCGTGACAACTTAGCTGCAATTACTACCATAAATCGAGTGGATATTTGGTAAGGAATTCGGCCCCCTCGCCGTTGTGGTGTTCCGCCTTTCTGGTGCATCGGTGTCCAACATTGTCCAGCTCCCGCTTACTATATGGACACCTACGCTTGAACCGACGGCAGAACACTATGGAAAGTTGCTGCGGCGGGATGCACTGCCTGACACTGGCTGCAGCTGGGCACATTGTGTGGCTGTTACTGCGGCTGAACCCAGTGTCTGACAGTTGCAGTGGCTACGCTCATTATCAGACAGTTATTGCGGTTATTGACACAACAGTGTTTAAACATACAACAGCATTTTGCACCTGGAAAGGTGCCCTATATAACGTCTGTTCTACGGCGTTTGGGAATGCTAAGGCTCGTCCATTGTCCTTAGTAGTATTTGCTTGCCAGTCTTTTCTATTACATCATCTATCAATCTTTCGAAGAATCGCATCTCTCTCTATCTTCTACATCGATTAACAAGATGAAGAGCCATTCTCTCTCTGTTGTGGTTCTCTCTTTTCTCTCAGTCCTCGTCTCTGGACAGGACATGTTTGATGTCCTTAATCAAAATGGACTCACCTCATTCGCTTCCGATTTACAGCGTGACACCGCCCTTATCGCCAAAGTTAATCAGCGGAATGATATTACAATATATGCACCTACCAACCTTGCAATGGCCACTGCACCGAACTCGGGAAACCATAAGCTCAGGAAGCGCGCAAACGAGGCGTCAAATAGTTACCACATAAGCCATTTCGGGCCGCCCCCCTACCCGATGACAAAAAGACACAATAGTGCGATTAGAGAAAGCGGTCTCCTCACGTTGGCGACGTTCCTTGAAGATCCAGCGCATGTCAATCTTGGACAAGGCCAGCCAGGGAGAGCTGTCCAGAGTGGTCAGGAGGGTTCAATTGAGATTTCGAGCGGAATGGGTGCTATTGCCCGTCAGGTTGCGGGGCCTTTCCCGTTCGATGGAGGCAACATCTATGCTGTCGATGGGTACGTCCGAAGTGACATCGCCGCCACTCCTTGCTGCTGCTAACGGTGACAATAGCGTTTTTGCTCTTCCGGAGCCCCTATTTGAATCCTTGCATGCCGTCGGCCTCACCGGATTTTGCGACGCCATTAATACGGCTGGGCTAGGAAATAAACTCAGCGAGACACCAGGGGTAACTATCTTCGCATTCGAAAGCGCTTCGTCCGATACTGCGGCCACAACTGTAGCGGAACATACCATTAGCACAGGCTTTGAATTTACGCCGGATCTTCTCAACAAAAGGTCTTTCCGATCCGACGCTGGTACGAAACTTGAGATTACACGTCAGGGCGGTACTACCTTCGTCAACGGAGTGCGTATCATTCGGTCGGATATCGTCATTAAGAATGGAGTTGTTCATCAGCTCGAAAGGGTATTGTTTTCACCACTATTTGATAGAGAATGATCGGTGCTGACTACTCTGTGAAGGCGCTTCCTCACTAGGCAACTAGCAATCCCTCTACTTCATTCCCTCCTATATTGGGGAAGTAGTGCGGTTTGACCCATGGTTAGCATGACTCCGGTTATGAGTTGGATGGGATTTAGATTTTACAATTGCGTTAACCATTGACATGAGTTTAAAAATAATGGGAGGAATTTGGGTATTAATTGACAATGGTACCATAGATAAGTTAGATTGGTCAGAAATACAACTTTGAGTTTATTTACTCTAGTCAAGTTCGCATCATGCCCAAAGATTACACTTATTGTGCACCGTTTCAAGGATTTTTTTTTTCTTTTTGAGTACTATTAGAACTGTGCTTCAGAACATATGCATAAAGTTCTCATTTCGTCTGTTTACTTATACCGTGCATTTAGCCGTGTTGTGCTTCTAGCAGCGGTGTACGGGTATTGTGCTTGGAGCTGTGTTGTGCTTGGAGACTTGAACCGATCCAATAGGAATTTAACATGCTTCAACGTGCATGACAACCAACAGCTCCGCACCACAAAATACAATTATTAGAATCGCATATCTCGGACCTCTGGGTGAGACAGGGATGGTCACCAGACCATACGGCCAAACACGCCGGTGCTCAATACCAAAGATTAACTGTAGCGGATTCGTTTTGGGCTCACCAACGCACGTCAACTACAATTCAGCCTTCACAGATTGCGAGAAATTCTGTTATGAAGAATCGGAACGGTGCTTTTGTATCATCCGATGTATACACACAATTAGCCTTCGAGGTCTCGCACTGAAGGATCCGGAAGTAATGCTGAAAGCAAGTGATCATCACTCGGTATTACCTATCTCCTCAGTCAGTATATCTTTTGATCTCTAGTGTCTTACCTTGATGGTTGCTATACATCGCGCACAATTCGATGTACATTGGAATCGCTCTGTGCCTACGCTCGGTTATTCAATAGGCTATGAGCCCAGACCAATAAGCATTGAGGTACTGATGGCATTAAAAATGGATCGTTTTGACCGATACGCCTGCATAGAGAAAAAGAAGGCTAGAAAGGAGACACACTATATCTCAAGAATATTCGTCATCGTTTCTCTCGATTAATGATAACACTAATATTGTTGAGCGAGATAGGAACAATAACCCCGAGAAAATCACTTTACGTGACTTTAGCTAAGTCCACCAACAATTGCCACACCCTCCGAGCATCGCCTCACTCCACTGCAACGGTGCCATTCCCCCGAAACCACCTCGCTGCTATCAATTACGACTACTTGCTCTTGGGCGCTGAGTATGCCCATCAGCACTAGATACCACACCACCAGTGTTCTTAAGCGGCTTGGCCGGCCGCCGGGCTTTTTAGCGGCCTGCAGGCCCGGCCCGGCCCGGCCTCCATTCTGAAAGCCTGCACTAGCGGCGGCCCGGCCCGGCCTGGGTCAAAAGCCGGCCTCGCGTGATTTAAAAAGCCTGCATCAGCCTGCATAAGCCTTGTTCTGGTTGATGGATGGAATACGGCAATGGCAGGGCTACGATGATTGAGTTGGATATGGTTTATGTTTCGTACTTTGGAGACTTTCTTAGTAAACAAAATATTCTGTTCAGGCTTTGTCTGCCAAGAAAAGCCTGCAGGCCGCCAAGAAAAGCCGCCAGGCTGGCCGGAAAAGCCTGCAGGCCCGGCTTGGCCCTGATTTGAAAGCCGCCGCTAAGGCTGGCCAGGCCCGGCCTATGCAAAGCCGGGCCGGCCTGGCCGCTTAGGAACACTGCACACCACAGCAATTCATAAAGCAACTACCAGTCTCTACAAATATTGATTCGAGGCTACCAACTGCGCAAAATGACTATTGCAGTATACCGTGCTAAAGTCTCACCAAGCCTGCCAAATTACGAAAGCATTAGTAAGGGACACTACGGTGTTGCCACACTGTAGCTCACTTCGATACAGAGGTACGATACTACAGTGCTGGAGCAAGACCCTTGAAGCAGGAGAGGGAAAGTTGGCCCCTCCGGACACATGCATGCTCTGCACTGGAGTATAACATATGTTGTCCTAGCAATTGATGAGTTATGGGACAATAAGTACGCACAGTCTTCCGAACGATGTATTTATGATGCGAGTGCTGACATTGTGACCGAGTGATGACCTCTGACATACCAATCATATCTACTGTACACCCACAGCATTACAACCCACCCAGTCAAACCCTACTCGACAAACCACTACCGGAGGACTCACCTGCCTGCCCGGGGGGTCTAACCACCGCAAAACCCACGGTTAATCAGTTACCCTGACACTGGCAGTCCAGTCCAGTCAGGGTTATTATCAGGTAGACTATACTCTTTTGGGCGCAACATCACCGCCCCGTTCGAGGTCTGACTTTGGTAGATTAGTTCGTTTTGGAATGTTGTCTGTTACCCTAGGGGCCATACAAATACTGATAGGTGACTGGTGGCTACGGGGAGTTGGAATTCGGTGGTTGTGCTGGTTATGCGCCATAAACTGAAATGTAACGGTATCCTGGGCCGTAATTTGTGTAGCACTTGGCTTTGCAACTACCGGTATTGGGTACTGTAATTTTAGGGGCCTTAATACCAAATAGAGTATAATACATAATGATTTCTACTTCTCGTACTTGACTTTCGTATGTCGCCACATGATGGAAACCACTAGGCCCTGTAGATATAAAACGATTTGCGGCCTAGTGTGAACCACGAGGTGAACGTGGGACAATAATTGTTCTGCTGTGAACTATGGGATGGTAACGGGACTGGATTCATGATACATCATCCCATCCCGCGCGGTATTGAGCGGGATTTCGTGTGAGTCGTGGGTTCATGTCAATTAGACAAAAGTGGCCGCTATGTAAGAACAGCTGCTCCGGTTTAAAATAAAATACAACGAGCGTTTACATATCATCGAGTAGGCCATTTGACGTTTGAAAATCCTGCTTTTCGGACAAATATTCGTCAAGTTGGCATAGGTGGGGATGATATATCCGTAGGGATTATTAGACATCAAATGATCTACTGGATGAGCCCTATTAGCCGGACGTGTTCGATCTTAAATCGGACAACCGTTCAGCCATGTCTGTGGCTTGGGAGCGTAAATGACCCGCAAAGCCAGATCCTCGAAGACGGTGATTTAGCCGGGCCCAGCGAAACCCCGTCTTGCCAGAAATACGGAACGGTCCTGAACTGACTAGTCACTCCGCGGAGCATTAGCCTGCACGAATTGACTACAGCTGCATGCATCGCTCGTGAAACAATGAATCTTTGTACGCAACTGATACGTTCGATCATTAAGTATTAGCTACATTGTTGGCAAGGTTATTAATAGGTCTCATAAGCGTTGGTTGGTACGTGAAATAGAGTGAGTGTGTCGGAATATACCCATTGTGATGAGCGAGATGCGATAAGCACAGGCATTGTTTGGACCCGACTACGTGAGTGTGCCTCGGGGTGAGCAAGGGTGGAAGTGCAGCTGCAACGGCCAGAGTTGGTTGAACCGAGGCTTGGAATTGCAGTGAGTGCACAACACATTCCGTCCTGACTTTTATTACATAAAATGCGACATTCCAGGCGGTATTGAACGGGATTCCATGCCATTTCGCGTCAAATTAACAAAAACGGCTGCCGAGTAAGAACGACTAATCAGGATCAAAATCAGACACGCGGGGGTAATAGAGCCCATCAAGAATATCATTTGACGTCTAACAAGAATCCTTATCGGATGAATATTTGTGGAGTTGGCATGGGTGGATCATGGGAGTTGATGGAATCCTCCCCGCTGCAAGCCCCCGCACTATCCACTCATGGCAACTCGACCAATATTTGTCCAATAAGGACTCTGGTTAGACATCAAATGATCTACTCGATTGGCTCTAGTAGCGCCGTTCGTCAGATCTTGCTTTTTGGCAGCCGCTGCTACCCAACGGTCGTTTTTGCGTTTTCTTAGCGGTAGTGGAGCAGCGGAGAACATTCCGTACACATGCTGTCCATTTGACGGGCGGGGAGATATCCCGGCTTGACACTCCCGTGGGACGGTTTTTGGACGGTAATCCCGTCCCGTGTTTATCCCGTGGTTCACACTAAGTAGAGCACCAGTCACGTAATACCTGATTCCAGACGAGAACTGTTTTCAGACACGATTCCCATTCCATTTTCATCCCATGCTTCAGCCTACATAAACTGTAGACCATATATGTCTGTCCATATATTTGGACCTGCAGTCATGTAACGGCGACACTTAACCGGGCGGCCGGTTAGGCGCCAAAGTAGATAGTCGCTGTCATGGCAATTAGATCTGTACCGAAACTTTATGAAACTACACATCCATGATCACTCGAGTTCAAGTTAGCAACTGTATCATGTCCATGTACGTACGTTCCCGTACTTATCGGTATCCGCCTTTACACACTCGTGCAACGATTAGCACCTAATTAACATCCAACGCAGTACGCGAATTTACGAACGGGTACTTGCCTTTATACTTCAAACTTTGCGCGGATATAATTGCTACTACATATACACTGTAACTCACATCTTCACATTTCTTATTAAAGACGGATAATGAATAATAATTGACATGTTATGTGTTTGTTGTATCTGTCTACGGATATCTGAATTTCTGTATGCAGCATTCACTATTTGGATTAAAAAGAGGGAAAACAAAGGATGACACCTATCTTCCTCTAAGTTTCCGTAATCTTCCAGAGTCAATCTGGCTAATGAAGAATAAAATATACAATGTAATCCATTTTTTCCGTACAGGACCACTAGTCACCTAGAGTGCAAGATTATTACCAGCCCACAATCCAATGCAACAATTGCAGTCAAGCCAGGTATTTGGATCCGCCTCCAACGTCATGCCCAGCGATTTAATCATCGCTATGGAAATAGTGATACAGTAAACCACAAACCACACTGACGCCATAAGATTCCCAGCTTCGCCGCCAAAGCAGCCACGAGGGACACAGCATCTAACACAGCCATGTACCTACGCAAAATGTTCCGAAGCCCAAACATCACCACGGAAATAGCAAGAAAACCCAATAGTTAGCATAGAAAGAAGCGACAAATACCAGACAACCAAACGATTCCTATCCTAGCAGCAACAGCAGCAGTGAAAGTAGCAGCAAGTGCGGTACCGACAGAGCCGACAAGAAAGAGGGTAATGAAAAATAGGTCCGTTAAGAATCAGATGATAGAAAAGCAATGATAATTCAATTTTACAACCCTAAGAAGACCAAAAGCACTCCCACGGTAGCAGCAAGAGCAGCACCAAGATAGATTAAAACTAGAACTGTCATGTGTCTCTGCCAAAAGCGACCGGTGGAATGGTCTCGTATGAAGTAATGTACATCTTTGAGCAGAGCTGGCACAAGTCTCTAGTTACCATTCTCGGATGCGTATTGAATCGCCAGTAGCCATAGTGTTGGATGTGGTTGCCCGGAATTATCCAATTTGCAGACGTTTGTTCATCAGTAGCCACACGGTCCGTTTAAGATTCCATTTACATGTCGTTAACAATGTGCTAGCTCGAAATCCACCAAGTTTTCGCTGGAACCGAAACAGATCAATAAAGGCGTATCGGTAAACGCATACTGCAGAGCCCAAGATCATTGCATCGGGATGGCTGCATTCCCCGGGGAAATGACAGGCCGAAATAGTCAGCGACCTCGGCTGACTGCACGCGCCATGAGATGCTGTGCGCGTATACCAGTTTGAAACAGCATACTCATAAGTGGGAAGGTCATTCCAATTGTTGATCATGTGAATAATCTGTAGACTTGGTCAAGCAGATTCTGGGGAACTGACAATTTCTGAACAGAATCTTTGTGACTAACAGTTACCAGAGTGCATGATCAATATGTTGTAGAGTATCAAATGCTCTTCATTGGTTGGACTATTATAGAATACTTTGTACACTTCAAGGATATATCTAAGCCTGCAAACTCAAGCTGTCCTTGGGTTGAACAATATTATAGTACAATCAGTGCCTTTCTTCAATATTGTTACAACAAATCTCTTGTAATCTTACACAGTTATCATCTGATTTCGATGACAATTGCTGCAATGAAGATGGTGTCTTATGGTGCTTCACAATACCTACCGGGAATGTCAGACTATGTAAGATGGAGCCTCCAATTGATAAGTGAAAAACTACACCCACCTTTATTGCTGCAGCCCAGGCTTAGATGAAGTGGAAACATGATAACAGCTCTGTGCTTTGTACCTCTGCTACAACCACCTCAGCGTGGCTGTGTGGGATGTACATTGTTGACATCGATGCATCTGATGACATTTCGCACCGCAGCGTCTATCACCCCTCGAGCCATTCGTTTCGCGAGTATCAAAGATATCTCAGCCATGGCCGTCTTCAACATTAAGCTTTGATTGCGTGGTACCAGATATCCTGGAGTGATGAATGGGTGTCATCAGCTCAATGCAATCTAGTCTCCGGATACTCCAGGAGTGCCTGAGAGTCGTCGGAGCATCATGCTACAATTGATAAATTTCGGAGCTGATTGGACTCTTTCAGTGGCTTCCAGTAGCATCTGGGAGCACCTGGAAGCACTGGTGAGAAATCTGGGAGCACTTCGAAGTACTGTAGAGCTACCTGGGAGTACGGACATATTCTTTGGGAACGCTGCCGGTACACCTAGAAATCGCTTGAGCGAGAACTTTCAGTTACTACCTGTAGTTGAACTATGGTAAAACTCACGCATTTTGTTGGTAGTCTCATCTATGTATCTATCTAAGTATCTAAATATCTATTAATGTATACACGGTGGATTTGGACTGGCTGTAAATTATACTCAAGCGAACTCGTAGGTGTGCCAGCAGAAAGGCTCTCTTGTGTGCGAGGATGTGTACCTGATGACGTTCCGGGCTGCACTTGGATAACGAGATTGAGCGAACTTAGATATGCACTGGGAGGCCGAGATAGAGCAAACTTGGAGGTGTACTCAGTGATTCCACCAGACCAGACAATCCCGGTCCGCGGTAGGGCTCAGTCCAGTCCGGTCTAATGGGAATGTCGGACTGAACCGATCCACAGACTGGCTGGCTTGGACTGGACGGTCTTGGTCTGGACCAATCCATTTACGCATATGATATTGACATTGCTTTTGAGCCAAGTACTAACGAAAACATGACTCATCCTCACTGTTTATCACCACTCACCCCGGAATACCCACTCTGATTGAAATTATATCACTTCTGTCTAAATATTCGGCTCCATCGAGATATATTTTGTCCATTAAAAGACTAATAACCGGGAGAGTATACCCCAACCAGGGACACCTTGAGGGATCGGTCCGGGCCCAGCTCAGTCCAGTTTGTCAGCATCTAGGATCGGTCCGATCCTAGTCCGAAAACATCCTGGACTGGACCTGGACTGGACTAGACGGTTCCGCTCTGGACTGATCCATTGCTGGACTGGTGGAATCATTGGGTGCACTTGGCGATTGTGCTTCCTGTACTTGGAGATGGCGATCCAATGAACGTGGAGATGGAGATGGAGCAAACTTAGAGATGCATTTGGAGACCAAGATAGAGTGAACTTAATTGGGCTCAAATTTCCCGAGGATTTTCGTGTTCCACTGGAGTGTTTTCCGCAGAGAACTCTAAAAGTCACCTCAGTCAAGTATCTCTGAGCCAGAATCGGTCGTACTTTCTTACACAGTACTTGAGCTCGACTTCAAGTCATGGGATATGAATTGGTGACCTCTGAGAACATATTTTTAGGACCGAGATGTTACCGGTACTGCGTCACGCCACAGCCACATGCGGCCTACAGGATGGAGCGGCAACCAACGTCAGCCGAGTATGCCGCTCACAGTGTAAGCTAATGGCAGTGGGGGAGTTCGAACAGATAGATATCGCCCTCAAATGAATTTAAGGACTAGACCCGGACAAATCGGTGTGCCTACCTACAATTGAAGTTGTGGTAAATGCAGGCACGAAAATGTTGGTCCACCAGCCACAATCTGTGGTTAGTGAAGCTTCGCTTTGCTGGCACCTATCACCGCAACACATTCCGTCCCGACATTGGATCTGTGACATTTTCTTGTCCCCTATATCTCAGGCTACGAGCTTCGCTCCCACCACGCTACTCACTAAACACTCGTACACATACGTTAAGCTTGTTGCGGGTGCAACTTCCTCCTATCCACTGCGAGAACCGTCCTCTTCAGCATTGTTGAAGTAACTGGTATAGGTAATTGCTACACTACGAGATCACACTATTGGGCAAAATCATTCCGGGGCCAGAACGAGGGTGCAGTATTGCCCATACAAGGTCCACCAGTTCATTCCTGGCCAAATTGTGGATTACCAGCTCTCTCGTAAAGCTATGTAGGCCGGTTAGGTATTCACGCTTTTCCAGCTTCCGAAGTAACAAAGCATGCACCTGCCCAAAGGTTCCCGCGTCAGTGCTTCCCCATGTTGAAAGCTTGCCCAGCAAACAGTCACTGCGAGGCCAGTGCCAGTTGCATATATTGATACCATGACGCTGCGTCCATAGACTTCCCCCAATCTTGGGACTACCAATTAGAAATTGCCCGTATGCATCTGTACGAACTGCCATATCATGAATCGGCCACCAGGGGGATGTCTGTAATGGCTACTGTTAGCAACGGTTTAGGACCGTCACTTCGGATCCGGATCCGGGTCCAAACCGAACCGTTGCGAAATTGGCGGTCCGGGTTGTCAATGAACCCGAACTGCCCACTCGGGTACGGTTCCATGGTAAACTCCTACCCTGTCTGAATTAGGCAGGTTGTCAGCGGGTCGCCCAGCGGGTCCATCTATAGATTCATAAACGACTCTTGAATTTGCAGTGTGCTAATATGATCGTATCAAAATCGCGTTTTCAGCAACCAAGAATATGCCTTGGCTTGTTCAACAGTTTGCAATATTGAGTAATTTGGTATCTGTGTTTCACCTTCCATATATGGTATTTTTGCGTAGCAACGCGGTCAATAATACAGTTATGCACGCGATGATCCGCGCGATGCCTCGATTACGAAACATGCAAGTCCTAAAACTGTTGACACTCCGTTGACGCTCATTTTCAGGATGCTGCAGGGAGCATGTCGCTGTTGTTTTTGCCAGTACAGGCTGCCAATATCTCATATATGGATATCCGCAACCAATTGGAACATAACTTACTCCAAATGCAAAGCTAAAAATCATTGACGCTCCGTTTACGCTCAGGCTAGGAATGGGGCGGTGACCATATTGCTATCTGTTTTGCCAAAAAAAGCGGCCAATACGTTCGTTATGCATAACAATAACCAAGTCACTGGTGAATTACCATACTTACAAGACCACAAATCGTTGAGACTCCATTGACACTCATGCTAAGAATGGGGCGGTAACCGTGTTGCTATCTCTTTCGCCATATAACAGCGGCCATTACGTCAGTTATGCATAACAACGACCCAGTCACTGGTGAATTACTGTACTTACAAGACCACAAATCGTTGACGCTCCGTTGACACTCATGCTAAGAATGGGGCGGTGACTGTATTGCTCTCCCTTTTGCCTATAAATGTGGCCAATACGTCAGTTATGCATAACAATGACCAAGTCAATGGTGAATTACCGTACTTACAAGACCACAAATCGTTGACACTCCGTGGACGCTCATGCTAAGAATGGAGCGGTGACCGTGTTGGTATGCCTTTTGCCTATACAAGAGGCCAATCTGTCAGTTATGCATAACAACGGCCAAGTCACTGGTGAATTACCGTACTTACAAGACCACAAATCGTTGACGCTCCGTTGACGCTCATGCTGAGAATGGTGCGGTGAGCGTGTTGCTATCTCTTTTGCAAATAAATGCGGCCGGTACGTCCGTTATGCATAACAATGACCAAGTCACTGGTGAATTACCGGACTTACAAGACCACACATCATTGACACTTGGTTGACGCTCATGTTCAGAATGGGGCAGTGATCATGTTGCTATCACCTTTGCAAATAAAAGCGGCCAATACGTCCGTTATGTATAACAACGACCAAGTCACTGGTGAATTACCATACTTACCAGACCACAAATCGTTGACGCTCCGTGGACGCTCATGCTAAGAATGGGGCGGTGTGTAACGGGCGGGGTCGGGCGCAGGTGATGTGGATGTTGCAGGACTGAACTCGAAGTGCGTATCGAGGAACAAAGATCAAGATATGTTTCCAAAGTCGTACTATTGCTTGCTATACAAGAGAACGAGTAAAGAGAGAAGAAAAGGAAATCCTCCAACACCAAAACACTCTCTTTATATACAATTCGTCTA
>Ga0307515_10011295_pt1 | contig 16956 bp, 7 predicted proteins | sample 17_EM_MG_FD_194513 | JGI IMG/M metagenome (GOLD analysis project Ga0307515, IMG submission 194513) | Populus trichocarpa ectomycorrhiza microbial communities from riparian zone in the Pacific Northwest, United States - 17_EM | ecosystem: Host-associated > Plants > Roots > Unclassified | place... | reverse complement strand
CCAGGGAAGATTTGTGTTTTAGGACAATGGAAAGTAAGAATAATATTGCTAGAAGAAAAAAAGATTAATCTATTAGTTTGAATATATATAATTTATGTTATTTTTAAAATTTGAGAATCTAAGTGTTATTTTTTACATAATCTCTAGCACGCCATCCATATTTTGTATCTTTTTAATTTTAGTCTATATTTTTTCAATTGCAAACTTACCTAAGAAATTCAAATTAATTAGCCTTCAATTAGGATTAAACCATCCAAAATAAAACTTAAAGAATCAAAATGAATTATAAAAAAAATATAAGTTTTGTTTGTATGAACAGTATCAAGTTCATAATATACAATCCACACGTTTTAATATTTTTATTTAATTATCAATTTAATTTCTTGAAACTTGTTGTACAACACTATTTGTTTTTTTATTAATAAGAATTGATAGAAACGTGATGAATTGACAAAACATAAATCATCAATATTACTTGTCATGTTCAATCCTTTTGATATGTATTTTTGATCGAACCCACCAAAGATAGAGGGTCGTTGGAACATCATCATGTGCTATGCTAGATTTCACCACCTAATCTAGGACTCTAGGAAGTATCAATCCCAACAAATATATTAACCTCGAAAAATAACATACATTTTCTAGTTAATTTGAATATCAATCGACATTATATTCTACTTCTGAATGATATATATATATATATTACTCATAAAATAAAATAATTATTTAAAATAAACTTATTTATTCAGATCGGGTTGATATCCATCAAGTTTAGATAAATTTTATCTACTCTCAAATAAACTTATTTAGATCGCTTCAATATGCTTAATTTTATTTATTTAATTTGAAGGATTCTATTATGTTAGATCAGAGTCTGAAAATTTCCATGTATGATTGGATTTATAATTTAAAAATTTAAATTATTAAATAAAATTTAATCTGGCAATTATATAAAATATTATAAATCTAATCATAGATGGAAATTTTCATACTCTGATCTAACATAATAGAATCTTCCAAATATGCGTTATATATATATATATATATATATATATATATATATATATATATCTGCATCATCGCATCTTCATACTGTCATCATTAAAAGCTTTTGGCAGCAATATTGAGACTGCGAGCTAACCTTATCTCAATTATTTTTTGACAATGGTGTTCTTAAACTCAGATGAGAAACATACAACCATTTGAGAATTCAGTCCAAACCTTATGATTTCCGACCCAAAATTTGTGTCATCTGTCTCCCTTTTTGTCCTACACACATGTACTGTTCCATATGTGTATGAATTCAATGAATGACTTGTGTTGAGTCAGCCCCACGTCTGATAGGGTTCAAAAGTGCTTCGCAAACGTGATTAAGCATGTGAAATTAGTGGACGACATAATTTCTCTTCAACTTTCGAGAGAAAGTTTCTCAATTTAGTAATGACCAACTTAAGCTAGTTTAATCTTTGTAATTATTTGATTACATCCCAGTTGATGATTCCCATTGAAAGAAGAAGGTCCCGGCAGAGCATGAAGGACCATTGGACTAACTAGTCACCATCTTTAGGAAACAAAATTATTGCGTGTGCTATGCACTTTCGATTAATTAAATAGCTAGCAACAAAGCATTCACTTTTATTTATGTGCTAGCCTCTAGTGTGGAAAAAGCTTGCCATGCATGGGTAAATGATGATGATCGGTGAAGAAATTAAGCAATTATATTGAATTTTTTACCTTTTTTATTTATTGGTTCATAGCCCTTTTATTATAAATCCATTAAATTAATTATACCATTCTGTCAAAACTAACAAGAATTGAAGCCACGCTAGCTAGCTCTTTCATAGAATTAAACCAAAAGAAAAAAATAAGAACATTTTTACGGGTTCTAATTCAATAGAGATTTTAATTAAACAGAGTGAAAACTGAATAATTAACACAAATAAAGGTATAAAATATATTTTCAGGGGGAAGAAAGTGCATAGTCCCATGTGCAAGATATATAATTTCTATGAACTATATGTGTGATGCAAGCAATCATGATCTTTATGAAATCTAGGCTGGAAATGTTGGACCACACTGAAAGAGCAAACCATAGTGAGCCTCCCCAAGTAAGGATAATGTGTAAATCTAAAATTTAAATAAAAAAAAACCTTGTATTATGTTTATGAAAATTAAAAAATGTTGCATTCGAATTGTTTAGAGATTGGTGATTGAAACGTGGGTGTCCGAGTCAGTTTGCGCGCGTCTCAACTAATTTTATGAGCCCTGAAGTTAACAATCATGTAAATCTCCAGTAGTCATCGTATTAGCAATCACAAAACTAGAACCTGAAACCACAAGAAAAATAAATCATTTGATCTCAACTTTTATTTATTTATTATTATACCTTGTCAGCATCATTGAAACTTTCCATGAATAAAGTTAACAAACAATTATTTGAGGGCACATAGATAGTACACATTATATGAAAACAAAAAACGTGTGTGAACATTCAAGCTAAACAAGTGGCCACCATGTGCAAAGCTCTATGACCTTTTTTTTCTTGTGGATTGGAAAGGAATGGTTTTCAGGAGAAAATTCTATATATAGCAACTAAATCTACTTAGGTAAGTATTACTTTGAATATTTTAAGTAATTAATGTGATTTAATCATTAATTTACTCCATTAATTATCAACTCAAAACTGCCACCCGCCGGAGAACAAAATAAGCTAGCACCATCTTCTTTGAGGGTTGAGTTAAAAAAATTCAATCAATTATGAAAAGATAAAGAAAAATATTTGTAAGTGATAATATTATTTTCAGATATAATTAAAAAAGAAGAAAGTAAGAATATTCATAATTCGTTTCATACATGTAAATTAACCCTTAATTAATAAGTTAATTGTAAAGTGAGAACTAGTATAAAAATCTTTCACAAAGTATTTGGGCTTTTTGGATTAAACAAAAATAAACTTCCTTTTACACGTATTAATATATTAGCTAAATTTTTTTGAATTATTTATAAAAGTCATATAAAAAAGATGCTGCAGAAAGCATGGTAGTTAAATTTCCTGATGGTATTTATTCTTTTTTAATTAAAACTACGATAATAAGAATAAATTAGGGATTAAGTCTAACTTAGATGCTATTTTTCTTCTCTCGTCAATTAATTAGTTTTAGTTTCTTAGTTTTGTATATATAATTGTGTATTCTTTTTTATTCTAGTTCGTCTTTAGCTTTATGACACAAGCATCGATCAATAAAATTCCTCAATTATTATTAAAAAATATATAGTGAAATTTTTATTAACTACTTTCACATAAAAAAATCCAATATAATTTTTTTCTTCATCAAAATCCATTATATATACACTATATATATTCCTTCTTCTTTTTTTGCAATTTTTTAATAATTTAAATCTACCTATGATCACTTGAATCAATTAATCCCCACAAACATTCCTCTCTTGATATCTATCCCCAAAAAGAATTCAAAAAGTAAAGTCCCAATAGAAATCAATATTATTCTCCAATTGACTTCAAAATATAAGTGAGTATTATATATATTAATATATGGATTGGTTGGTTTCCCAATCGCCACAAAACCGTGTGTGGATAATAATATGACATATTATTCCCTACCAGAGAAATATATATGTATATATTCCATGCACACTCATGTACACGTCCCCCTTTACAACTTCTGATCCTTTGCTTTTATATATATATATATTATATTCCTTTGAATTAATTAAAAGAAATTAAAAACAGGTTTTTCAATTTTACTTTATCCCTTTTTCTCCCTTCTAGGCTTGTACTACTCCCATCTTTCTTTCTCTCTCTCTCTGTCTCTCTTAAAATCCAAAATTCATACCTCTCTCATACACATGAAGAAAAAGGTTATACAGCTTTCTTCAATCTCTCCTCCTCCAAATTGCCAAATGACTTACTACCTCCTCCTCTACCATTAAACACTTGGATTTCTTGATATCAATCTAGGGTATCTTCTTGTTTCTTTTCTTGGATTTTCTCGCTTTCTTTATGGGAGCTGGCTCGTCTAGTTTGGCCTTGGAAAGTGAGGGAGGTTCTTCTCCATTAAGACCTAATCTTGATGATATCCCAGAAAGTAGTGTTGCTTCTATTCTTATGCACTTGGATCCTCCTGAGATATGCAAACTAGCCAAGGTGAACAAGACTTTTCATGGTGCTTCTTTGGCTGATTTTGTGTGGGAAACAAAGCTTCCATCAAACTATAAGTATCTTGTAGAGAAGATTTTAGGTCAGAGTCCTGAGAGTTTGAGCAAGAAAGAGATCTATGCAAGATTGTGTCAACCTAATTGCTTTGAAGATGGCACCAAGGTATATATATCTATACATCCCTCTGATCTCTTCTTTTATTCTTTTTTGTAGAAATGCAATAAAATAGATCGCAAGTGAGTTAATTAATTATATGCTATATCTCTTGTCTAATATTTAATGATAAATCTTCGCATGATTAATTTTCTACAGCAAGTTTGGTTGGATAAAAGTAGTGGCAAGATTTGTGTAGCTGTTTCTTATAAGGCATTAAGGATAACTGGGATAGATGATCGAAGATATTGGAATCATATTTCATCTGAGGAATCCAGGTTAAATATTTATATATTCTTTTTTTTTTCTTTTTGGAGTTTCTCTATATATATTAAGTAAGATTCATGATCTATCGAAGGCTTCATGATGCGCATCAGTAAGATTTATGGGATTTTGGATTTAAATTACTACATCAAAATCGAGTAAATTCAAAAGTGAAAAGAGATCTATGCAAGTTTGTGGTTATCTAGCTATGAACATATAAATTTATAATTTAAAAATAAAATAAAAATGGACCACAGTTTTCCCTGATCGAGAGAGTATTAAAATATACATCTGGCCAGTGGCAGGCCATTTCTTATGTCTACAATTAATCCCCAGAAAATAGTGCAAACAGTTGACTAAAAATAATGACTTTCAAGTACTAATTTGCAAGATGGAAAAATATTTATAATATTGAAGACTTTATGCCAATTATTTATTGGATTTCTTGCCCCTTGACTGCTGTGAGAAATTAAATACTTCTTTGGATGCCTTGTGTGCATGACTAAAATAATGATGGAACTTGGATGGTAAACTTTTCTCTGTTTAAAAGTGTGATAGAGTTTTTTTAAAAAAATATTTTTTATTTAAAAATATATTAATATAATTATTTTTAAAATTTATTTTTGATATCAACATATCAAAAAAAATCTAAAAATACTAGAAAATAATAATTTAAAATTTAAAAAATTTAAAAATATAATTAAATCGCAATGCTAAATGGAGCCTAAAACTTATCATTCATCATGGTCCATATATAAAATTGAATAAAATTCGTTAAATTTCTAGCTTCCAATGTTTCTAATTTGATGAACCCAAAAACACTTTTTTTTTTCAATGAATAGGGAAAATGTCTTCCAAAGTCTTGGGGTTTTCAGCCATAAAAAAAAAATTCTATTATTATTATAGTAAGAATTAATTCAAAGTTACAAAAATGCAAGAACTAATTTAGAACTAATTAAATATTGTTGCCGTGTAGGTTCAACACAATTGCGTATCTTCAACAAATATGGTGGCTTGAAGTAGTGGGAGAATTAGAGTTTGAATTTCCAGCAGGAACTTATAGCCTATTCTTCAAGCTCCAACTGGGAAAAACCTCGAAAAAATTTGGCCGACGAGCCTGTAATGTCGATCAAGTTCATGGTTGGGGTGCTAAACCTGTCCGATTTCAGCTTTCAACATCGAATGGCCAGCAAGCCTCATCAGAATGTTACTTGCATCAACAAGGAAACTGGGGGCATTACCGTGTTGGTGATTTTGTTGTTGACAACAAAAATACCCCAATGAAGCTCAAATTTTCCATGATGCAGATTGATTGTACACATACTAAAGGTGGTGTGTGCTTAGATTCTGTGTTGATACGTCCTAGTGAATTTAGAGAAAAGTTGAAGCAATTTTAAGGCAAATGAAATCTTTGCAGGTAGGATTGGTCATGAGATGTTACATAGTAAAGAAATATATTAGGGGGGCAGCTTTAGCTGAAAAATGAAAATGGTGGGTTAGTTTTTTGTGGTCCACAAATATTGTATTCTTGCAAATCAATGTAAATTTTGGATTGATCATGTTCATGTGTTTGTGAAACAATAATGAAGGATGATTATAATATTGTAGATCTGTATGTTAAACTCTCGCCTGTATTATTGGCATCTAATTATGGTCTGAAGAACAAATACAGAGTATAAGTAACATTTGGTTTATATTCCAGTATAGAAAAGATAAAAATAATAGAAATAAAACCAGATAAACACTAATTCAACGGACAGTGTAAGATGGAGTTCAAGATGTTAAAATCAATCGTATTACAGGAATCCATTACAAGCATCAACCAACTGGAGAGACAGATCACATACTCAGTTCAAATGCCACAATCTTTTCTCTCTCGCAATCTTGTTGTGAAAAGATTCACAGGACAATAAATTGGAGAGACAGAATCCTTGACTAGAGAAAGTGAGACTCTTTGAAGAAATATATAGTTTCTTTACTTGAGAGATTGTTGTTCTCATGGGGATTTCACTAAACTGGCGGTCTTCTAGGCCCAGTGGGTCCTGTTGTGTCTTCGAGTTTGGGCATAATAGCAATGGGGACGGGGTGGCGACCGACTGATTTGGAAGATAGTTCTTCTGTCACTTTATGCTACTTTGGCATTCTTATCCACTGGCATTCTACTGATTACGAAGATTAGGGCTTCGCCAGTTGGCCCACCATTTTTTGCCACGTCAGTCATTAGCGTTAATCTTAATTTTGAAACACCGAGGAACATTAATCAAACAAAACCTGAATGAGTGGGAGTGCCACAACTTTGGTTCCAATCCTTTTGACGAGGCAGATAAGGTGACTTGCAGGCCGCTGCGTCAAACCCTAGAAAGAGGGCAAGATGCTGCCCAACAAATGAGAGGTAGGGGAAGCATTTATCTGGTTTCGGTAAAGATAGGAGGAGCTTGAATGGGATAAGATTGACGTGGATTTCGGTGACAAATCCCATCAGCCATACCCTAAAACTGGCAGTCACTTTCCAATACTCTACAAATGAATCATAGGCATAGTACTAGCCATCTTATTTTGAAGCGAGTTGGGAGTATTTCAGCACAGAGTAGTAAGAATATGGCAATCCACCCAAGACAGGATAAGTGCCTCAAAGCCATATAGGATGTGGCCCAAAATTCTTATAGATTACATTCTAGACAAGCTTAAATACAATATTGGAGAACTCATTTAGATATCATATTTCCTGTTCCAGTTTTGTCCAATAGATTACACTTGCAAGACTTGATTAAAAAAATCCCTAAAAAGACAAGTTGATGAGAAGGCAAAAGAAGAAGAACAAAAATAGAGAAAACCTAAGTACCTACTGAAGTGCAAGTGCCTGATGCCACAACAAATTCCATAATTAGAAAAAGCTTGGGAGGTAGGGGAGAAAGCAGATATCTGAATATTCTGTACAAATACAGATGGCCAACACTCGCTCATTTGAGAGCAAATAACTGGTCCACCTCTGTTAGTCATGCCTTCCAACCATAACCCATGTTATCATCAAGGTCACTGTTAAAAAACCCATTTTCAGTGAACTCGTGGGCAATATCACTAACAATGTCGTCCTGCAGATGAAGATTCTGAGGCAAATCTGGTACTTTCTGGTTAAACCCACTGTTGCCACCAGCTGCCGAAGAATCACTGTTTGCAGGAGCTTTAAAACTGTTGCTCTGGCTTGGTGCAGGTCCTCCTGCACTTACTGACACAGTGGAAGCAGTTGGTGCTGTTGCCATACTGTTGCTTCCAAAACCGAGTCCCATCCTTGCCACACCACCATTCCCACTCTGCCGAGAAATGGAATGTTGTTGGACTCCTCCCCCACTGTTATTGGACATTTCCTGCAGCAGTTGGTGGATCATCTGTGGTTGCAATGTCTGGTTGCCATGGGAGGATCGTGGAAGGCTCTGTTGGAGTAAGCTATTAGAGCTCAATGAGCGCTGCTGCAGCTGCTGGGGCTGTTGGGGAGGTGGATGTGGACTTGAAAAGCCACTCACAGGTAAGTTCTGCATGGATCCTTGTATGAAATTAGCAGCTCCTTGGAAGTTTGAGGATGGACTCTGATTAGAATTACTGAATGGTGAAGCAGCCTCCTGTTGAAGTGAACAGGAGTTTGAATTCATCGAGTTCTGTCTCATGAGCAGATTTTGGTAGTTTGTTAATGCCAAAGCAGCCTGCGCCGAACCACTCAAAGCACCTCGACCAACCATTTGATTGTTGCTATTGACATGATTGTTTATTCCTGGATGTAATGCCATCAGCTTATTGATGGTGTTCCTATCAGTTGGCAGACCTTGAACACTTGCTAACTGCTCCATTTCCTGCATTTTCTGCATCTGGAGCTTAGCTGCAGTGGCATGTCGAGGATAACTTTTCAAGCCCTCTGCAGACATGGATTCACATCAGGTCTTTATGCAGTCTATGATTGAAACAACATTTTCTCTCATGACCAAAATTAGCAGGCAACAAAAAAACAAAGCAGAATAGTCAAAATGAACAAAAATGAACCGCAAAATTGTTAGCTGTCTAAGAACTAAAATAATAAGGATTGTATAAAAGAAATGAAACCAAACAGGGCCAGTTTCTGATAAAATTCATCCGAGGTAGTGACCTTCATGTTGAATGCAAACATCAGAAAAATCTTAATAAGAAAATTCCTAGCAGCAGATAAGGCAAATATATCAACACGAGACACCCTTTCAGTCTAAAGAAAATTAGAACACAGATCATTGCAAATAATAAAGGAAGAAAGAAAAGTAGAAGCCAAAACACTCCAATTTTTCTCAACCACAAGATATTAAACTTGAGAAAGCACTGAACTGCATAACAAAATTTTATTCTAAAGAAACCTTCTAGGATAGGGTAAAACACACAAATTGGAATAACACCAGCCACAAAAGGATTTTACCAATAGGCCCAGCTTTTTGCTCCCGACAGAAATCAATCAGATCCTTCATGCTGTTGACAACCTCAGATATCTGTCACACATTGAAGTAAAAATCATAAAACAAAGTAAATTGTAATTCTTCTATCAGTATAGAAATTCAGATCCAGAAAGTGTGAAAGTTATACCTGCAGGCACCGGACATATCTTTTGGAAAAACCCAAATCATTCAGTGACTGCAACTCTAAACTCTTTGCAAGCTGGCGACCAGCTGTCAGAACCCTTTATAAAAGATCAATGTTGGATCAGTATTTAACTGCTAGCCATAATTATAATCCATTCCTTTGCAAACCAAATATTATTTGATAAAGCCTTCAATTAAAATTTTAAAGCTCATTCAAGAGTTGAGACACTGTTTTGTGAATGTCATGCCTGAGGAAAGCTATATGGTTTAATGCTCCACTAGAACATAAAAGATTTATGAGGACCACTGTCTAGAAAGGTAACAGTCTCAGCTGCAAGTTCTAGTCTACAGATTCAAATCTTGAGAGACTTCATCCAAAATGCTCAAGGACACCCAAATTCTCTCTCCACAACTTTCATTTATGCAGGATCAACACTAGATACCTCAAGCACTCATTGTATCATATGAATAGGGGAGCTTGAGTTAGCAAAACAACATAATTATGTCCATCAAAACAACAGGAACATGTCAAATGCTTTTTATTTCAGGAAATATAGCCTCAAGGACGGGGTCTGTGTGGACCTAAGCTCATTAACATAGGAGTGTATTAACTTTATGAGTCAAGAAGCTTCAGCCAGAAAGCTTGCATAAGCAGCACCAAATTGTATTAAGAAAGAATTAAGAGAATGCTCATTTTACTTACATATTGCTGTTTGTTTGCAGATCCTGTTGAGAAACCCCATCAGATCCGCTTTCAGCAATAGTGCTCTGGCATTTCTGCGCAACCTGGAGCAACTGATTCACCTGCAAAAGCACTCACTAGGTTGAAGTTAAAAATGTATCTACAACATTCAAAATTGAAGAGGGCTCACATCACAGTGACGAATGATGTGCAATCCAGTAATTGCTATCTAGAACTGCATAGGTGTTATTGAAGATCCACCACGCTTATCCTTGAATGCTTTGGATTAAGAGCATTCACAACCAAACAAAGAGATGACTATTTCAGCCTCTATTTCTCTATTCGTTTTCTCATGTTTTTCTTTGGTTAGGGTAACTGTGATGGATCATCTCTAGGAAGCATCACTCCAGAAAAACAAAGAACTAGAGGAACTTTCCAATGAACACAATGTTTCAAACATAGTACCTGTGGTGCAACCACCCTCCGTGGAAGAAGTTCTTCATGGCGCCGAGCACAAAATTCCCACGACAATATCTAAAAATGAATAGAAGTACTAGCCAGTTATTAAGAAATTTAGAAATTATCAATACTTGTATCAGAAACAGTGTTCATATTGACCTTTAAGTCAGGGGTGAATATAATACGAAGCTGACCCTCACGAACAACACGAAGTTGCTCATATACACTCTCTTGGACTGCTTTTGCATACTCCAGCATCATTATTCCAGAATGCAATCTAAATTCACGCGGCAAGTCCAAAAACAGAAGCTCATCAATGACACCACTTCCAAACTTGATTTCATTAAGCCTAGGGAGTACTTCAAAAGTTGCCTCTGCAAAAAATAACCCATAACAAGCTCGGAGTTAAATCTCCAGAATAAATGAATCACAAGGATGTTCCAAGTTACACTGGTTACGTCTAAGTTGAGGGTTGAACAGGAGCTAGATAGTGGCCCTATGAGTATTTTATGACGAGCAAGAAATATGGAATCATCATGTTATCATGTTAACATTCCAAAAAACAAAGAAGAAAAGAACCAAAGCACGCATTTTAGCTTTTTAGCTAATGAGCTGCAGATGGCTCTTTGATGATGTTCATATTTTGTTTCATCTACTAAAATGTAGATATTTGAATTTAATAGCCTCAAAAAAGGTGGCTTGTGGAGAGCGCAACAAACCACCATAAACGCTTGTAAACAAGTCAACTTAAAATAGGCAGAAGAAATCTGAGGAAAAAATAACCACCGGTGAGAATTTAAACTCGGGGCTCATCCTGAACAACCCACCTCAGCTAATGCCCAAGGAAAATAAATTAACCAGAAAATCAAAGCACCCAGATATGTCCCTTTCCTTTTTATGAATGACCCTCATAGCAGATAACATAGATACTACACAAGTGCACAAAAAACATACCAAGAGAATGATTATAGATGCAAATTAGGGCCAAAAAGTTGAGTAACCAAAATACTGAGCCAGAAACAACCATTAAACATCAAAAGAGAAACAAAAAAAAAGAGGAAAAAAAAAACTTTTATCAGTCCTGTCATATCCCAATTTTTCACCCCATGCAATCCAGATTTGGAACCCATGCCTGTTTCATTTCATGTCAACAATTATGCTTGATAACCAATGGGAATATGAATTCTCAATTTGAATGTGAAAATAAATTGAAGTTAAGATTATACCATTTGTTTGCATCAACACTCCAATTGACAAGCAATAGTTCCATGAAAGAAAATTGAAGTCAAGATTATGCTTTGTTAATCTTGTCTCCCATAGATTTATGTATACATTACACTGTATTGACTTCCATAAAATCATGTAGGGTCAACTCCGAGAGTGACCAGAGTTTGACAGTGTTTACACAAGATACTCAAATTACAAAAATGATTGCACAGAGTAAAAGCATTCAGTAAACTTATGAAGCTAAATTATCTCACACTAACATGCAATTCTTTCCAAAATCAAACCAGTAATTTTCAATGTCATTTTTTACATGAAAAAAATTCCAGGAATTAGAGTATAGGAGTGATAATGTTGGGGCACATCATCCATTACTACAAAGCATCACAATTCCCTTACCAAAACCTCTTCCAGACTTGGAACCACAAAGGTCACACTGCCATGCCTCCTGAAAAAAGAAAAAAAGAACTGTTACATGCAGGTGATGACAACATGATGTCTACAAATAAACAAGTGATGACTGAAGCTACTAAATCTATTGCTTGCTCTTAACCAACATATGAAATCACCATGAGAAAATGGAAAAACTAAAGCTCAACATCAGGAAAAATAATAGAAATCTATTCACTTGTATCAGTAAGGACTCCAATGACTTGTCAGTTAAAATTAAATAGAAAAATTTTATTAACAGGAAAAGGACAAAAACACTGACCATAGCTGCCTGGGGGAAAACACCAAGTGCATGATGCCCAACATTCTCGTATAATGACAAGCACCACCTTTTCTTCGCGCGAGGAGAATAGTACTCTGAGACAAATTTACGCCAATATGCAATAGTGTTCTCCTGTTAAAATAATAAAAGTCCATGACAAGATTAAAAACACATTTGTGCTTTCAGGAACTGCTTAATTAAAATGAATTTATATATTGGGCAATAAGTATATGAGCATACATATTTACCCAGGGAAAACATGAATTTAGTACGACATCAGAATGCCACAAATATTAATAACGAGGAAAAGGTTATCTGCTATAGAGTTATCAAACAACAGCAAGAACTTACAGCAAGCCGTTGCCGCTGATGATATAGATATTGCATCAAACGACGGGCACAAATACCCCCATCAAAGGGACGCTTGAGGGCAGATGCTGGTTGCATGGCCTGTTGTTGCATTTGCTGCCTCAAATGCATTTGCTGTTGCTGCTGCTGCTGCTGTTGCTGCTGTTGCTGCTGCTGCTGCTGCTGCTGCTGTAACTGGGCTCTCTGCAACGGTGGCATAGATTGGAGAAGTTGATGCTGCTGTTGCCTCAGTCTATGTTGATGAATCAAGTTTTGTAGCTGCGGGTTTCGGTTTTGCAGCTGCATGGAGTCCTGCCTTTGCAGCAGTTGCTGCAACAACTGCTGCTGCAGAATATCTTCCTGCTTGATATCCAATCTTGGCTTCTTTTGCACTTGCGATAGATTATTATGGTCTTGAAGAAAGGATCCCTGGCCTCGTGGACCCATGGGAAGTGAAACTTGCCCAATTTGTGATGTGGGCAAGGATGTAGCACTTGAAGCACCGTGTTGTTGCTGCTGATTCTGCAGAACCTGCTGGACATTTCGGTCCTGATGGTTGCCCTGCTGCACCACAGAGGACCCATCAACAACTGATGAGCCTGAAATGCTTATATTATTGGATGAAAAAGACATAGGCGATGCTGGCAAGCGCATATATGACTCTGTATTGATACTTGCGCTTCTCTGCAAATGAGGACCTCCAGAAAGCGCTGAATTTGCATCGGTCACCAAAGAACTCGCCCCAACACTCGGTCCGGAGTTTGCCACACTGTTCAAAACCGCATTATTCATGTCCCCAGAAACCGGACCCAAATTGGGTCGCCCGGTTCCAGGAATCGAATTTGATGAGTTGCCAAATGATGAGCTCAAGTGAGAGTTAACTAAACCCTGGGACTGCCCATCCCCTTGGAAGAAAATTCCAGAACTTGAGGAAGATTGGGCTAAAGCTCCAGCCACTCGAGAAGGTACCATACCAGGCACCGACCCTTGGTGGCCAGAATCTAAGTAGCTCTCCAGAGCCAGCCCTGACCAATTTTTTCAATACTAAATATCCTTAAACCCCTCAGTAATAATAAAATTATAAAACCAAAACCCAGATCAAAATTATAAAACCCACAAAAACCACACAATATAATCAACAATTCGGGCGTCACCAACCAAATTTGAACCCAATATTTTTGTGATCTGTTTCAGCTTTCAACAATTTCTTGTAGGGATCTAAAACAAACAATATAACTCTACATCAGCACTAGCAAAAAGGAAGAACACCAAAAAGAAAACAACAATGAAGACTAATTTCAATTACCACAATTTCAAGAACCAGCTTATCCCTGAAAAAACCCTAATTACCTCACAAAAAACCTAATCCTTGGCTAAATTTAGTAACAATTACAACACTACCTAAGCCCCAAAAAAACCCAAATTTAATCATCTTTTATTAAACCCCCCTTCAACCACAACTCAGAAAACCTAATTTCCTAAATTATCCCCAAGAAAACCCTAACTTTTTTAGCTAAGCTTTAGCTACAACAACCACACTACCTAACTAAAACCCAAAAAGACTCTTAAATTTATCACGTAAAACCCCTATAATCACTAATTATATGTTATTAACAACTAATCAAGCTTAACCACGACTTAATTACTCACATTCAAAATCAAGAACTCAAAAAGATCCTCACTTTAATCAAAATCAAGCTCTTAATTGTCGCTTAAAAATCAAAAGATCAAAAAATAGAACAGACACAAAAAAAAGGTTGCTTTTTTTAGCTCAGAAGATCAAAAAAACAAAAAAAATCAAAAAAGAAATATACTTCAAATAATAATTTGTTTTCCAGGAAAATAAATACATAATAAAATCAAAAGATTACTTTTCTACTGACCTTGAAACAGCAATCTGGATAAAGCGAAACGCAGAATTTTTTTGGCTAATTCAGAAACCGAAAATCAGAGAGAGAGAGAGAGAGAGAGAGAGAGACAGAGAGGAGAAAAGGGAAGGAGCTGATTATATACCTAGCGGGAATTGAAGCACAGAGAATGACCGGCTGTACTGGTAAGGGAATGTGTTGACGGGTTTTGCCGGTGTTAATTGGACACGTGCTGGTTTTTGGAGTGGGGAACCGTGATCGATTTTGATAACGCGGGGCGACGCGAGGTTGGGGATGATGTGGCGTGGTTTTATTGGGTTATCGTGGAGGTTCAGTATCGTCTATGATGAGGGCGTGTAGCTTTTTGGTACGTCTCTTCAAGGCAAATATCCAGTGTGGTCAAGTCGTGTGTCGAATTTAAACGTTTTTTTTTAACATTGGTAAGCATCTTCGACCATGTTCTTGACATAAGACGAAGAATTCGTGTGTAGTACGGTAGATTTAAAAAAACGTATATTTATTTTTAAAAAATATTAAATTAATATTTTTTATAATTTTAATATATTGATATAAAAAAATTGAAAAAAATATTTTAATTTATTTAAAATAAAAAATATTTTTAAAAGACATTTTACACCATGATATATACCAAACACCCATTGAGTTGAATCTAAGAAAATTGATAAAATACGGGATTTGTGAAAAAAAAATTAAAAATTTATCTAAATTGAAGATTGTAACATAACAAGTGGATTTATTTAGTAGCTTGTTCGAAAGTTTAAAAACTTTGAAAAGTTGTTATTTTAAATTTATTCTTCCTAAATACGTGTTAGTGATATTTAAATATTATTAGAGTTGATATGTTAAATGATACGGTATATTATATAAAAAAAATTATATATATGCTATAAGATTATAAAGTGTGTGGTGTTTTTTTTTTATCCACTTTATTATTCATCCTCTCATATTTAACTTTAAATTTTAACATTGAGATTTTTTAGAGTTTTCAATTGGATTGTTAAACTTTTTTTTTTTTTTTGCATAATTAAGCCTTTTTTACATAGTTTTGAAACCCAACCCGATGATCGACCCAGTCTAATAATCGGGTCATGGGTCAGAAGGGTTGACCCGGGTTGACCGGGGTCAACCTAAAACAAATAAAAATCAAATAAAAAAATCACGGCCAGAGACTCAGATGTTTTTGACAAATCAAATAAAGACTTCTATAGTACAATTCTCCTCTCTTATCCCTCTCTCGTCAATTCGCTTTCCAACCACAAATAGGTGCTTCTGCATATAACAAGAAAACAACAGCAATGTAAAGAGGAAAAGAAAATCATAAAGAGAGAGAGAAAACACATGGGCATCGAAACATAAAGCAATAGCAATCGTGCATCAACAACAATGTTGATATTCACGTATGGAACTTTGAAGAGGGGCTTTTCCAATCATGTCTTGATGCAGGATCTAATTTAAATCGGGGATGCTGTCGTCAATGGAATCTATAGGACCGTTGACAACTACTCGCTTGTCTGTGGGCACTACAGGGTCTCATTCCTTCTCAACCTTCCATACGCCACCAGGTCTCACCTGGTCACCAGCGAGTTATACGTTGTGTTGAGGCAGAGGTTGTCCAGGCTCGATGAATTGGAGGGAACGAGTGGGATCACTACGAGAGGCTGCCGATAAGGGTAAAGCCCATTGATAGAGGGGACGCCGTGTTTGGGGTGGAGACGTATTACGGGCACAGGAGCTATGGATTGAAATTGATTTTCTTTAATTAGGTTATCTCTATATGGCGTCTACAATTCTGCAGTGTTGGTCTTCATCGTTTTGGCCTTTTAATTAAAAGACCAAAACGACGTCGTTTCATGGCTATGTATATAAAAAAAGAGCCGGGTTTGCCCGGGTCGACCCGCCGGGCTGGTCCGGGTTTCAAAACCATGCTTTTTAGCCTAAATTTGAGATCAATTACATTTTTTTTAGGGATAAGGGTTGAATTGAAAAAGAAGAGTTTAAGTGAAAAACACGGATAACATTGGTGGTGGCTCTACAATTTGTTTGAAAAGTTCATTTTAGTCCATGCCTTTCTAAGCTATTAGGTACTTGATCCCTATAATTTTTAAATACTATATTTTGATACCGTATTTCATTTTTTTTAATTCTTTTTCAGTGGAGGAGAAAGGAGGGGTCGTTGGATTTCGGTTTAAAAAGAGAAAGTTGCAGTTGATTATGATTTCAACCACTAAAACATATATGAGCTCTAGAAAATTTATGGGTTCAGATTGATTATGGGTTTGGGGGCGGTTTTTGTGTCTTTGAAGGCTATGGATTAATTAAACAAGATTCCGAGAGTGTTTCTAAGTGTTTCAAGTAAAAAGAGGTTGAAAATAAGTTTTTGGGTTAAATAAACAAGAGCTTTATTTTTTCAACCACCACACGGATTCCAGGCAATTATAGATTAGGCATTGTCTACC
>Ga0307515_10011293_pt1 | contig 16956 bp, 16 predicted proteins | sample 17_EM_MG_FD_194513 | JGI IMG/M metagenome (GOLD analysis project Ga0307515, IMG submission 194513) | Populus trichocarpa ectomycorrhiza microbial communities from riparian zone in the Pacific Northwest, United States - 17_EM | ecosystem: Host-associated > Plants > Roots > Unclassified | place... | reverse complement strand
AATCTATACCCCCCCCCCTCTCTCTATAGTAAAATTTAAAATATAACATCCTACTTTACTTATTACGATTTAAATAAATACCTTTAAGGTAAGGCTTAAACAAATGCTATATTATAAAGATACTAAGCTAAGGAGAAGGAAAAGGGGTCGCTAGGACCGATATAAACAAATATATAGGCCAGGCGCCAAGGCGCTAGTAGTAAGCGAGCAAATCGTAGGGTTGGCAGTATTGCGGCGGAATTTGGCAGGTGACGCGCCTTAGCGCCGTCACACTACCTATATACCTAGCTTATTAACAAGCCTACCGTAGTATCTACTACAAGGCTTCGTTATAAAAACCTTCTTAATATGAACCTCGTGCTTAAGTTCGTCGTCTAAGTATATACCGTTCTCTTAAGAACTTCGATGTCTCCTGACCGCCTTGGCAGAATATTCAATTCGGACAACAGTTCCACCTGCGTCAACCTTGGACAAATACCAGCTCCATACTTGCGAGACTATGAGCACTCGACAGGAATACCGTCATCCTACAAGATGATACCGACCAGCCTATTCAATAATGGTATCTCAATTCATCCCCAGAGTTGTCTTCCCGACGTTAGACTCGCTCCCGCAGTCTTACTTTCTCGGACACCACAAATCAGGTCTCTCTAAGATGAAAACGTTGCTTTCCTCCATAGACCTGATTGTCGAATGCCGTGACTATCGAGTTCCGCTAACTTCAAGGAACCCACTCTTTGAAGCAAGTCTGGCGGGAAGGGAGCGGTTGATTGTATATACGAAGAGAGATCTTGGGAGCAACCAGAAGAAGACGGATTTACAGGTACGAGCATCGCGAGGAGCTGGTCCTCTTGAGTCACGCTAATAAATTATTGGAGCAGAGAGAGCAAATCATTAGACAATGGCATGCTCCTTCGCACGTGCTCTTCTCCGATCACAAAGACCGGCGCGATGTCCGTCGCGTGCTCCAATATCCTCGTGAATATGCCGCAAACTCGATGTCTTTAATTGGACTGCGGATGATGGTTGTTGGGATGCCGAATGTTGGCAAGTCGTCTCTCCTCAATGCTCTCCGGAGCCAGGGCGTGGGGAAGGGCAAAGCCGCTTTCACAGGCGCACAGCCAGGGGTCACAAGGAAGATAGCGACAGGTGTCAAGATTATTGAAGGAACTGATGAATCTGAAGGCGTATATCTAGTTGATACGCCTGGGGTGTTCATGCCGTATGTCCCGGATGCCGAAGCTATGTTGAAACTCGCACTCTGCGGTAGCGTCAAAGACACTATCATCTCACCTACTATGCTTGCGGACTACCTCCTCTACCGCATTAATCTCGTGTCTCCAGATCTATATGTCGAGTATCATATGCCTACGAATGATATAATCCCATTGTTGGGTGCCGTAGCGGAGAAAACAGGAAGGTTGCAGAAAGGTGGCGTCCCGGATATAGATGCTTCAGCATTGTGGATCATACAGCGCTGGAGGACCGGCCATTTTGGACGATTTGTGCTTGACGAAGTCACTGGGGGCGCGCTTGAACGGAAGAAGCATGAGGAAAGTACCATGGTGCCGAGTTTCCATCAAGCTAAAAAGGCCGACAAAGAGGCGAAGAGAGCGCGGTCAAAGCGACAGAATATGGCCTCTAGATGAGACTCCAAATCTGCATATGGCGTACACCAAGCAATTTCGTAAGCTTTCGAGACAAATCCGACTTGGGTAAAGTCATTGAGGAACACCTGGTGGGTTCATGCATTTGCCGGGTCAAAATCCAGATAGGATCAGGTTCAAGTAGACATCCAAGAGGGTATATCAAGATCCAACTACTGGCGGGTAGGCCATTAACTTCGGCCTCAAAGGAGTATACCAAGACGCTCAAGCCCGCTATGAAGAGATAATCTCTTCATTGGTCTCTTTACGGCCCTGATAAGGCTCGCTGTAAATCACGAGGATATTGTATATAACCAACACATTACCTACCAAACTAAGGTCGTGATATCATCGCTCTTACTTTTACTCCCGCTGTAACCACTCCACTCATGACACCAAGACAACACCCAAGCCTCAAGCCCGCAGCCTTAAAACTTCACACCACATTCTCACCTCCGCCCACCTCGCCTGCTCTTCCTCAGCACCCGCATAATTACTCATAACCTCCTTCACGCCCTCCTTCCCCCCCTCAACCCCCAAATCCTTCCACAGTCCCCTAATCGTCTCCCGCGCCTCCCTCATCGCCTCCACACCCACCCCCTTCTCCCCTCCATCTCCATCTCCGTCCCCCTCACCCATAACAACGTCCCCCTCGACCGCCACCTCCGCATCCTCCTCCTCCCCCTCCTCACCCCCCAGCAGCTCCGTCTCAATACATACGACGACGCCCTGCGCAACATGCTGCCCGCCGCTGCTGGGCCGCGGCATGCGCACCTCGCCAGCCCGCACGATGCACTCGCCGACCTGGAACGCCGCGCCGTCGCGCACGCTGTGCGTCTGGCGGTGCGTCCACAGCGCGGACTGCTTGCTCGTCAGCAGCGCCACGAAGGGCTCGGCCTGCGCGGCTGGGATGGCGACCACGGGGCCTGGGGTGGCGCCTCCACTAACACCAGCGCCAGAAGCAGCACCAGAACCGGAACCAGTACCGGAACCAGCACTAGCACCGGAAGTGGCAGCGTCGGTAGTTGTGCTGGCCGGGATGTACAGGTATGTTTTGCCCGGGTGGTGTGACAGGCTGAGAATGTGTTGGTGGGGCAGCAGCTTGGGGTCTGTCGAGGCTGCGGCGGCGGGTTGCGGCGGCGGCGGGGCGCGCAGGAGGCGGTGTTCGAGGGACCAGCGGGGGAGAGGGCTTGCGGAGGGCTTTTTGAGGAGGGAGGAAGTCAGGTTTGGGAGCGTGGCCGGCGTGTGGTCGGCCAGGAAGTAGAGGCTGGGGTGGGTTAGCCTTGCGGGTAGAGAGCGGAGGAAGAGGACTCACCCGGCAACTTTCATTGTGTGAGGTGGTGTGGTAGGTGGGATTGGAGGTGTGGTGGTCCGCTAGGCTTGGATGACACGGTTTGGGGGGTCCTGTCAAGGGAGGAGCGGAGATGAGTGTATTAAATTGAGGTGGAAAGAGTGGTATAACATCAATTCCGCAACTGAAAAGCAAGCGAATGCATTCATAGCTGACCTTTTCCCTCAAATCAGTCTCATGGCTAGAGAGGAATCTCTGCAGGAAACTTCACCGGATACTGGAGATGTTGATGGTGAAGGTCTTGATACAGTTGCTAGTGATATCGGCTTCTTCTGGCAGGGTCGGGGCGCCAAGCCTAAAACAGTCTAGTATAGGCGAGGCCTCGACGCCTTAGAATTAGGTAACTTCACTAATTATTTTATATATAATTAATATAATACCGTAAGTACTATTCTAACGTTTAGTTTAGTTTATTTAACTATCCATTTATAGATAATATATAGTGGAAGTTACTACCTAAACCCCTTATTCCGCTAAAAATACTTCCTAAAATACTACTATAAATCTTAAGTCTCTATCCAATATAATCTTTATTAGTACTCTATATCTTATAAATACTTCTTTAATATAGATTCTAGCTATATCTTCTACCAAGATTTCTTCTATATATACTATAAAGTAGCCCTACTTAGTTAACTTATCTACTATTACCAGGATTACGTTATACTCCTATCCGGTAATAGAATCTTTTAACTTTAGTAACTTTATAATAAAGTCTTATAATATTGTTTTCTATAGTCTCTTTAGTATTTTAATAGGTTATAGCCCTCTGTATAGCTTATACCTTATTAGTTTATTCTTTTAATAATTTAGATATTTCTTTATAACTTATCTTACTAGTCCTTAGATTTTTTTTAAATAATATACTCCTCCTAAAGACTTAATATTAAGCCTATAGCCCTATTATACCTTTATATTATTCCTTTATGGAATTCTTTAACAAATTCTTTCGCTATACTTCTTAGGATATATGTAGCTTCTTAGTGCTTATATTATTCTATATTTAGATCTTTTAGCTATGCCTCTAAAATCTATTATACCTAAAAGCTCTCTAGTGTCTTATAGACTCGTTCTAGTTCTTCTTCCTAAGTTACTATTAATTTAGGGTAATTATATCTAATTCTTCTATCTTTATCCTTTTGTAATATAGCTCTTAATAGCTTTTCTTTATTTTATAGTTCTGCCTTCCTACTAAGTATATCTACGCTTACGTTTTTAGTACCCTTAGTATACTAAATCTCGAAATAATATTCTATAAGTATTTCTACTTATTTAATTTATCTTTAGTTAAGTTCCTTTATTATTAGGAACCCTATTAGGTCTTATAATCTATTTTAACTATAAATAGTTTTCCTATACCTTATAAAAATGCCCTTTATTCCTTAAGTACTATAACTATATCTAGTAACTCTTTATTATAGGATATTATAGTTTAGTTCCGGTAGTATTACCTTCTGGCTATAATATACTATTAGGTACTATATATCCTAGTACTTCTATAATAATATACTCCTAATATAAAGTATAATACGTCTGTCTTAACCACTATCTCTAGTACTAGTTAGTAGATTTTAAGGATTAGATCTTAGGTAAATAACTCCTTAAGTTTCTAGAATAGGTTCTTCTTATTACTCTATACCTACAGTTACTCCTTTTTTATTAATTAAGTAAATAGCTTAATGTTTTTTTGGACTGCTATGTAGTAGACTTCCTATAGTAATCATAAAACCCTAGAAACAATCTTAACTATATAATATTCTCTAGTTTTTACTAACTTACTATAGCTTTAACATTATTTTAGGTCTATACTAATATGTCCTAGTTTAATAACAAATTTAATAAAATTAGTCTTCTTTATACTTCTAGCATATATTCCTCTTATAGTCTCTTTAAGACCTATTTAATATATTTTCTATATTCTTCTTAACTTATAGAGTTGATAATAAATCTATCTAAGTGTTCTTCTAATATGCTATTAATTTACTTTTAGAACGTTGCTAGTACGTTTATAAGCCCAAATTATATAACTAATAGTTTATATAGTATAAGGTAAGGATATAGATAGGGAGTCCAATTAATAGAACAGTAGGGTATATTATATAGATAGACAAATCTTTAAGGGAAAAGGGGGAGTCTATATGCGAGGTAAGGAAGGGCTTTCCCTAGGTATATATAGCGTACGTACCTTATAAGCAAGTCGCCTGCGGGTCGCCTATACCTTGTAGCTATATAGCTATCTACTTAGGTTTTATCTAATAATACCCCCCCCTTTAAAAAGGAATGTGTAAGGGATCTTTTGGCGGCTGCTAAGGCCAGCCCTCAGCTAGGCCTTGGCACCTCCTTATAAGCTCCCTTAGGCTTATAGCCCTCTTGCCCTCCTTATTGGTTCGTCTCTGTACTTAGGCTATTGCCTACCCTCATTACCATATCGTCCTCTTCTATTGACTCTCCTTATAACTCATGCTCGGCTTACCTGCTTCCTACCGTACACCCTAGCAATATGCCTTATAAAATGTTCCCAATCCCTTCCATACTTGGGCCTTAATAAAACCCTATAAAAAACCTTAATAAGGAAAAAATTAGAAGGGAAAGGTGGGTATATATATATACTCTGCCGGTAGGTTATAGGTTATTTATATATAGCTAGACACATAGGCGGTAAGGCAGTATACCCATTAAATCTGCCGCTAACCCTATACTTTAGCCTTACAGCATACTGGCGTAGCGCGTATATACTTTATATATAGGTTATAGATTACTTATATATAGCTAGGCTTATAGATAGTAAGGTAGTATACCCTTGAAATCCGCCGCTAATCCTATACATTAGCCTTATATTATCTACGTAGTATATATATAGAATAGTATATAAGTTGTTAATATAGGTTACTATTAGTAGGTTACTAGTAGGTTATAGACCTTAGTTAAAGGACGCTAGTTATAAATAGACATATAATAATATATAAGTCGTTAGTATAGGTTATTACTAGCAAGTTACTAGTAGGTTATAGACCCTAGTTAAAGGACTCTAGTTATTAGCGACTTAGTTAATTAAGGCACTAGTACGGCAATATAACGCGCGCAAGCCTATACAATTGGTTGTCTATAGATAAGGATCTAAAGCTAAGAAAGGGAAAGGAAAAGAAGAAGAGCAGCGCCGTTTAAAGTAGTGTTCTTTTATACGGTCCTTTAGTTACGTAACCGCATCTCTCTACTAAGTTTTGCCAAGTTTTACCAAATTCTACTAGTACTGTCACACTTAACATACTTATAATAATTCTCTTTACTATTTAAGTATATAATAATATTATCTAGGTAAGCTATAACGAACTTATTATAGTATTCTACTAATATATTAATCCGCTTTTAAAACGTCGCTAGTATATTTATAAATCGGAACTATATTACTAATGGTTTATATAGTCCCTCTTTAGTCCTAAATACCCCTTTTTATTTATTACTTTCCTTAATCCTAACCTAATAGCATCCCTATTTTAGATCTATCTCTATAAAGATTTATATGTTATCTATTTACCTTAGATCTTACTAATTAAGGGTAATGAATACTTATTCTTCTTCGTAATACTATCTAGCTACTAATAATTAATAATTGACTATTCTTATAAAGGATATAATAAACTTAGTTAAGCTTTATATTATAGGAGATAGTTAGTAAGATTATATCTAACCGTAGATTTAGGTGCTCTATAGGCGCTAAAGGCCTTATAAATTAACGGCTTAATGCTAGAAAAAAGATCTTATATAATATTTTATATAGTAATCTCGGCTTTATAAGAGGGCAAAGATTGATTTATATAATATACTAAGGCCTTTTAATTTTAGTATAATTTACTATAAAAATTAAAATAGTAGGTATTTATATAGCTTGCTTCGTGGGGTGGCTTGCTTCCTGCTACGTTATGCCCGCACGTGCGCGTAGTGCACGTACCAACGGTCCACTGGGGGTCTGATTTATGTGATAAGGTTTTTTGCGACTTGCTGACACATCGAATCTCAAATGTGGGTAATCTCTGGATGGAAATGCGGGCGAAACAGTGGAGCTTTTGGAGATATTTCTCTTTCTCCTACGTTCACTAAGACGATTTTCTCCGTAAAAGAAATCGCTCGCGATGCCACGAACCGAAAAGCCAACATGGTTTCTGCTCAAGAGCACTGACTACCAGCCTGGGGGTTATCTAACCTTGGGTCGCATCCTGAAGTCTTACGACCCAGGCGACATCCTCAATCCAGGCCTCCTCCCCAAAGTCGCATCGAAAATAGACTCTGTCCCAAAAAAAGTAGTTACTGAGGCATTCGTCTCTGGCCAGAGTGTCATGGTAGGACTATTCGTAAAATTCTTGGAAGTTACCGGACTCGGCGGCGAGGCGGGCTTCGGCTTCGGCAAGAGCGACGCCGTTAAATACAATATCGAGAAGCTCGAGACCCACCACTTTATTCCAGAGGCCGACTTTGTGAAGGAGTGCTTGAAATCTCCAGATGTGCAGGATTACATCACTGGTGGTTGGATCAAGAAAAACATCTACATGATATCAGGCGTCAAGATCGCGATTGGAGCGCAGATGGAAAGAATTGACTCGAGTCAACAGGATGTACACCTTCGTGGAGGAGTTAATACAAGTGCAACTTGTGTACCAATTGATTTAGGGTTGGCCGGTACAGCCTCATCGTCGAGCCAGCAGATCAGGTCGTTCAGAGATTCGGCCGGCTTCGTATATGCGTTCCGCCTAAGACAGGTTTACTATAGCAAGGACAAGGTCAGAACTGAGCCTGTTGCAGGACAATTCTACAATGTGCATGGTTCGGAACAGGACCTTGATGATGATGACGACGACGAGCCGGAAGAGGTGGCTGCATTTTGGGGGTTGGGGGAAGGAGATGTCAATATAGAGCTCGAGTTTGGTGTGCAACCTTCTGAAACAGTTAGAGATGGTAATGAGGAATGTAATTACGTTATTGTATGAGGACTCGGACAAAGGATTGAGGCATTCTGGATATGCTAATAGAGAGCAATCTTCTGGGACATTTTCCCGAGAAAATTGGATATACTAATTGAGATTTACCACGAATCCGCGCACATCACTCACAAGATTTAGAGACCAAACTTCCCCTAGAATACCTTCTCGATTGCAGCCTTGATGAAAGACTTAACATCTTGATATTCCTTGCGTGTGCCTAAAAACTCCCAAGGTGTCAACACCTTGTCACCGTGCCCTTCACCTCCCATATCCTTGAATACTTGCACCATTACATCTCCTCGCCTCAACGACCTAACGTATTCTTCTGAGAGCGCTGGTATTCCAGGAGGTGGGCTTTGTCTTGCAAACTGAAGAATGAGTGCAGCAATAGCAGCTGCAATAGGGGTGGCAGTTGACGTCCCGTTTCTGCGTTGCGTAATTCCTTGACATAGGCTGGCCGGGACTGCTGATTCCACCCCTTCCCCCAACGTGGCAATGTATGTGTGGCCTGTGGCTTTATGGGGATTGAATTTTGACCAGGTCCCGCTTCCATCGGTCGAGAAGATTGAGATAACTTGACTCCAAAGTGCGGGCGCTGCTACGGAAGTTGTATTAGAACGGGCATCATTTGAAGCAGCCGCAAACATCAGGGTCTTCTCAATTGCTGCACGGTTGACAGCGTCGAAAACTTCCTCATGGCCAGGGACGCGCCCTTTCCAACCGAAGGACATAGTAATGATGTCTACATTCCATTGAGTAACGGCGTGATCGATAGCCTTTCCTTCTGTTATCATTATACCTCAGCAAGGGTCAAATAAAACATACCTTGGCCACGTGAGATGGAAAATTGGGACCAGGTCTATCACCGATACTTACCTTCTCCACGTAGATATCTGCGCTTGGAGCATATCGAAGCAGCAACCAGGTAGAATGGGTCCCATGGCCGGATCTATCTATCTTCGATCGTCCTTCTGCTCCCTCTCTTCCCTTAGTCCAATCAGCCCAGCCTTTGATCCGGTGTTTCTCTGTTTGGATTAGAGGATGCTCATAATCCACGCCCGTGTCGATAATCGCAATCTTAACAGGATCACCGTTGTGTTTGGCAGGCGCACGTTGCAGCATGTAGTGAACATCAGTCAGTTTTTTGAACCATGCTTCGGCGCTTCGACGTCTGTTCTGCAAGTAAGTTTCGACATGGTACCGGAGGAGATGAGGGGTGGCATAGTCTTACAGGTCAGGGTGGTAAGCATTCGTATCATCCGAGTCATACAACTGAAAGCGCCCATATTTTATGTTCTCTCCATCAGATGAAGATTCCTCAAGGGGCTCTGAATCTTTTGGTCTTGACGAAAGGTCTGAAACTAGAGAAACTGGTTGCGATGGATCGCCTTTGCTGACAGTTGAGAATGCTGCCACACTCTGGCCTTTTGGCGTCGCAGCAGGAGCATTCGTTATGCTCATTTGATCTTGAAGCTTTGAGTTGGCAATATGCTCCAGTAATATCTCTCGTACTTCTGTGCTCGGCTTTTCGGTTGCGTATGTTAGGGCTGTGTATCCATTTTTTGTCTTTGCCTGAACGTCAGCCCCCCGATCGAGCAGCATCTTGACCACCTCAACTCGCTCTTGGATCACTGCGCGGATTAGGGCTGTTGATCCACTGTTTATGGACTTTGCCTCAATATCAGCGCGATTATCAAGCAGCACTTCCACCGCGGCTTTCTGCCCCGCATCAGCTGCTACTATGAGGGCTGTAGGCCCATTCTTAGCCTCAATAGCAGCTCCGTTGTTCAATAGGGCCTTTAATACCGCTATACGGCCTTCGGAAGCTGCCATTGAAAGAGCCGTAAATCCCCTGTTGGTCTCTGCCTCGATATCAGATCCATGTGCGAGGAGTAACTTCACCACAGCCTCCTGGCCCATCTGGGCAGCGAGTATTAGGGCCGTGGATCCGTCAGTCCTCCCTGCCTTCACATCAGCATCCCGCAGGAGTAGCAGCTTCACCACGGCCAACCTCCCGAGCTGGGATGCAAGTATGAGAGGCGTAGATTTGCTATTGTTAGTCTTTGCTTCGATGTCGGCATTTCGATCAAGCAGTAATTTCACTATCGCTCCGTGCCCATCGTTAGCTGCACGTAGCAAGGCAGTGAGTCCATTTCCCTTGAGATTCGCCTCAATATTGGCGCCTCGGTCGAGGAGTAGCCTCACGATTGTTTCGTACCCCCTAGCGGCCGCATGGTATAGCGCCGTCCCTTCATCGCCATCCTCTGCATCAGCATGGACTCCCTTATCTAGTAGCAGCCGTACTTTTGTTTCGTCCCCATTTGTAGCCGCCCATATCAATTCTGCCTTGTCTTGATCGGTAGTGCACTGGCTTGAGGTCGCAGATCTGGCACTGGATGGTTCAGGGCTAGCCGTGCTAGCGACTGTAGTTCTCGCGGACATTTGTGAAGTTCCTATAACTGGGGATGTCGGTTCGTTGGGAACGGCGAGCGGTATTTAGTCCCTTGGCGAGCCGTGGATTGTCCTAGGGTTGTCTTAACTTTAATAGTTACGGCAAAGAAGTTATTGATTAGATCGCAGCGGTCCGTGCGCTTATGCGAATCCGATAACTGAATCCAAAAACGCGCCATTTATAATGGAACTGTGATGGTCTAAGAGATTAGCGAAGTCCGTGAATCATAAGTAAGAACATGCTTTAGGCGCAGTAGCCTTATCTCCAAATAGTTTTTAATTGCATATATACATTTGGTTAGTAGTTTGCTAAGTATTATCTTGCTACTTAAGAATGGTTTGCGGGAGAATGTTCTTTTTCGTGTGCAATTATTGTGACTGCACGTACAAATCGCACAGCTAAAAGGCTCTGTAGACAGCGCTTGGTTGGCTCGTACAAAATGCTCAGAAAAAAGGCGTTATAGGCTGCTTAATTAAGGATACTAAACTAGAGAGAAGAGAACAGAGGACAAGTGAGAGGTCTCTGGATTTAAGTACAAAATCCCCTGGTCTAGCGCCGTACACCGAGACAGGAGTCATGTGAAGCATGTGACGGGTATACGTTTTCAGATAATATAATAGAAATTACACTTAAAAATTAAAGGTAACAATTTGAATAAAATATAGCCACACCACCCTGGCGCATCCGCCTGTTTTACTAGTTAGAATAGGGTTAAACCCCAAAAAATTAGCGTGCTTAGAAAAACGCCCATAACAAAATTAAATGAAGCTTTTCAAACCAAACTATTGTATGGGATTTTGCCTATATACTAATTTCTATGGAGGAGCAATTAAGCAATCGTTAAATTGGCAAACGAGTGCCTAATTCCTTCCTTTAAGCTCTCTAAATCTACCACTTAGTTATAGCTCCCTTGGCTGTAATTATGTTGCATACGCGCTGCGCCACAATCGTTACTATCTACTTTATGTATCAACACCTGTCATGGGACTCACCCGCGCACGTTCGTCAGGCACCTACGCACGTACCTTCGCTACCCCTATTCGTTTCCTTTTCTGCATTCGGACTTCTTGACCAATTACGCGGTTAATGCACGGTAGCATGAGAAAATAGCTGGCAATTAAGCTTATTTTAGATTGCGTCGTCGACCCCTGTGATAACACCTTTCTACTTTACCTCTTTACCCTTATAGATAAAACCACTTAAAGAGAGTCTTTCTATGTAAAGGAACGCGCTGGGTGTCATGAATATTGCTCAGTAATATAAAATTTAAGAAGAGCTGTATCATCTTAAGAGCACCTGATGTGATTGCGACTCCTTTGACCTAGTTTTTTTCAGCTCTACGATCGCGAGTTGAGGTTGTTCGGATATTTCCATTTGATATCGACGGTCGATCTACATACGGCTAATAGAAGGCTTGATCGACATGTGCTTTCAACTGGGTGTGCTAGGGTGGCTGAGAATCTTGGCAAGGGGCTGAGCGAAATTTTTAGAAGCTGATGCACAAACATGTTAACGTTATCGATAAAGCATGCCGGACGGGATAGCTGCACAAGCTGGAAACAGGGAAGCAGCTCTCCTACATCCGAATTCACTCCTCTCGTACGGTCTCTTCTTGGCTCTCCAAGATTCGCTCTTTGCTGTCTTTGCTTTTGCTTAGATGCTAGATCCTCTAGCCACTTCGTTCTTTGCTATTGCTCGAATCCTTCCGATTCGTCTCTAGACACTAGAATTCTACATTCTCCTTTTTCCGTTAAATTACGACTATAGCCTTATTATTTGCACTCCTTTGCATTTGACTCCTCAGTTCGATTAAGTCTTTCCCTTTCGATGTTAATCACCCTCTGAACTCGTTGCTGTAACCAGCATGAAACCGCTCCTTCGCCGATGGACTCTCCTATGTGCCCTAGCATTTTTCCTAGTATTCGGTTTTTATCGGCTTGCAGGCTGGGGCCCCGCCCTACGCCCAGCTAGAAAGCCCCCCCCTCCATCTGGACGAATTACCCACCCTGTGAAATGGAAGAAAGTTCCATTACGGTACCCTGTCTCGTCTATGATACCATTACCTTCTGGGACACCTGCTGCAATCCCCAAAATCCAACACGACTTCGGTATTGAAACACAGGGAAATAAAGAAGAGAGAGAGAGGCGGCTCGCAGCTGTCAAGCGGACATTCTTGCATTCCTGGGAAGGCTACAAGAAACATGCCTGGCTGCAGGATGAGGTGACGCCCGTGTCTGGTGGGTATAAGAATAGTTTTGGAGGACGAGCTGCGACATTGGTAGACACACTTGATACACTGTCGATAATGGGATTGGATAAGGAATTTGCATTGGCGCTTACGGCATTGAAAAGAATTGACTTCACTACTACAGAAGTGCCTACGCTTAATGTTTTCGAAACAACAATCCGCTACTTGGGAGGTTTGCTCAGCACCTACGATCTTAGCGAAGGCAAGTACTCCATCCTTCTCAAGAAAGCTACGGAGCTGGGTGATATGCTGTATACTGCATTTGACACACCGAACCGACTGCCAATTACTCGCTGGAACTGGGAGAAGTACGTTCTTCCCCCAATACCGACTTCCATCCAACTGATCATCTTTCTAGTGGGGCACTCAGCGGAGAACAGGAAGCCCCATCACAAGCCCTAAGTGCCGAGCTAGGTTCTTTAAGTCTTGAGTTCACCCGCCTCTCACAAATAACTGGCGATCCGAAATACTTCGATGCAGTCCAGCGAATATCCGACCAATTCGAAAAATATCAAAACGATACCAGCATCCCGGGACTATGGCCCGTACGCATCAACCCGCAACGCGAGTCTTTCACAGTCGACCGCACTTTCACATTCGGTGGTATGTCCGACTCCCTATACGAATACTTTCCCAAGCAACACATGCTGCTCGGCGGCCTGGTGTCACAATACCGCAAACTATACATTGGCGCCATCGAAGCCGCAAAAAAGTACCTCTTCTTCCGTCCCCTGAACCCCGAAAATCAGGACATTCTGCTTTCAGGCACGGTCAAGAAGAGCGCGGCCGACTTCCTGGACCTGCAACCAGAAGGCCAGCACCTAGCCTGCTTCACTGGCGGTATGGTGGGGATCGCGGCCAAGATCTTCGAGCGGCCGGACGACCTCGCGATCGCGCGCAAGCTGGTCGACGGCTGCATCTGGGCCTACGAATCGATGCCGACGGGCATCATGCCGGAGAGTTTCAGTGTGGTGCCGTGCCCGGACCCGGACGACTGCGCGTGGAGCCACGAGCGGTGGTACGACGGCGTCATGCATGAGCAGCAGCGGCGGTGGGTCGAGACGGCGGACGAGAAGGTCGCGCACGCCAGGAGGATCATCGAGGAGGATAAGCTCGCACCTGGGTTTACGGGGATTACGGATCGCAGGTTTTTGCTGCGGTATGCTGCAACCCTTCCTACCTCCTCTCCCTCTTTACCCCTCCCTGAAACTCCCTTAACCCTACCCCATTCCGTCCCATCCCGCTCCTTCAGTCCGCGCAGTTTTTCCCCCTCATTTCTTAGCTAACATCAGGATCGTTTTTCTAGCCCCGAAGCCATCGAGTCCATCTTCATCCTGTACCGCATCACGGGCGATACGACGCTGCAGGACAAAGCGTGGCGCATGTTCCAAGCCGTGACGCGGCACACCAACACCAGCATCGCTAACAGCGCCATCGCGGACGTGACGACGCCGGACCCGGAACGCATCGACGAGTGCGAGAGTTTCTGGATGGCCGAGACTCTCAAGTACTTCTACCTCGTCTTCAGTGAGCCACAGGTTGTCAGTCTGGATAAGTTTGTCTTGTGAGTATTTCGTCTGTTTTCATTCTTGAGGGGAGGGGAGGTAGTTGTGGGATGGGGGTGACTAGTCGAGATGGCTGGGCTGACTCGATATAGTAATACTGAAGCGCACCCGCTGCGCCGGCCGTAAAGGTGATGCTAAGGCGTCTTGAGGGATGAGATTAAATGGGATTGGATGGGATTTAGACCTGGGACACAAACATACATATACATAGAGGTATTTCTGGCGTGCGGAAAACGGCGACGGCATAGGAGATATACATATCTGTAATCCGGTAGATAGGCATGATTGTCTCAGAGGGCGTTTAGATCTGGACGGAACTGTATTGTACAGGCAAAACCCCTTAATACGATACCGGGTATATAACAATGCATTTTATATTACGATCTACACGCCCTGATCAAGCCTCTTTTGGTGTAACTAACCATAATCTGACTTTTGGCGATATCGTTAAGCTCTACGACCAATATCGGTATAGCTAGTTGTATGGGAAGGGGGTATACCTGGCCCATAAGGAAGCTTTGCTGATTATTCACCCTACACGTGACTCTTGATATAACAGTACCATTGGTATTACTATACATTTGGCGCCAAAACCCATATCGTACTAAGGAGTTTTGCCTGTAGTCTGAGCTCTGGGTAGTAAAAAGCGTTATATTCCATGCTGCCATTGAGCCGCCCGCTTGATCGGTGTTTCCTGCTTCCACCTAACGTCCGAGCCACCCGATCGAGCCAACCCCCGATCGAGCCACCTACCAAAATCTACTAATTTTGGTATTTTATAACTCTACTACCACAACGCCTATTTAGCCAGAATTTTAAATATAAACTTTTTAAAGCATATATAGTTAAAGTATATTATTAAATTAATATATAAATTATAATTAATATTAAAACTAAAATTATTATTTTAAAAATTGCTATATTAACTTATATATAATTAATGTTAAAAAATTGTATAAATAAAAAGCTTTTTTATATATATAGCTGTATTTAAATTTTTATTTAAATATCTTTAATAGGGGTGGAGTTATAAAAGGTTAAAGTTAGTAAATTTTGGTGCATTTTGGGGTGGCTCGAGTGGTGGGGTGGCTCGAGCGGGTGGCTCGGACGTTGGCGATCGCTGCAGCCGCTTCAGTCGAGCGGAAAGTCGATGCTTTTGACCGGTAGAGAAACCCCTTCGGCAGAAAAAACCGGCCTGGACTGGATCAACCGCTCTGTCGAGCGTGCAAGTACTGCACCCATAACCAACAGCGCAACCCGTCGTATCCCATCGTATCTCATCCCATCCCACCGTCCCCACCAAAGACAACCCTCCCCTACCGCACCGAAGCAGAAGCTGATAATTAAACCCCCGCCCATGTCGCATCTCGCATGAAATAGCGCCTCGCCTAAATCTCGTATCGCACAATCCACCCCTGAGATCGGCGGCAGGGAAACCTTGCAGCCCGCAGCGCCGATCGGGTTCGGCAGCGCGCCATGAACCCGCGCTGCCAGGGCAAAAGCTATGGCCGTTTCAACGCGGAGGGTAGCGTGTTGTGACGCGTGGGCTGGGCCGGCTGTGAGGGTGAGGGTCAGATGTGGGTGGGTGCGGCGAGAAAAGATGGGTCGTGTTACGTTTGTATGTTCAGTACAACTGTTCGTGCGCCGGGCCCAGGACAGCGCGAGACTACATTATGTTTCTTTCCTTATCCCTTCAGCTGGTGAAATTCGTCCTACGGTTATCGATAAGATCCAGCCGATAGAATCAATAGGATCAAGGCTCCGTGATTCGAATCTACGTGGTTGTAGAAGCCGTCGATTTTAACATACAATTACTATATACACTCAATCTTTGGAGTTGAGTCGCTCAACATGAGGAGGCTAACGGTGGAATAAAGTCTATTCTGGTTTTGTCTGCGCACGGTCCAACTTTCGTAGGACATCACCAGGGGAAGGGACATCCTTCAGCCCATCCCACAATACCTGATATGCGTGATCAAGTCTTCCTAGAGCGCCCAAGTCGTAGTTTTCAGTTCCAATTCCCTGTCCCAATATCCCGTGCAAGCCGGCCCCAATACCTAAATATTCCACCAACGCCGAGATCGAAACCAAAACCTCCAATCCCAAGCCCAATCCCATAAAACACCAGCCATGCCTTGAACCCGCAAAACCTCTCCTCCTCTGCCCCAAGCTCAGCGGGCCGCTGTCACGGAACCCAGGCATGCGGCAGCGCACCACGACCCTCGCCATCCCACCGCCCATCCCCATCTCCATCTCCATCTCCATCTCCATCTCCATCTCCATCCCCATCCCCATCCCTACTCACATCCGCATCCAGCACCACCGTAGTCTTAACCACATCCGCCTTCTTCTCGCCAAAGCCGCTACCGCTGCCGCCATGGAGCCCCGCAAGGATATTCTCCTCGCTCTGGCTCAACTGGCTCCTACCAGACCCGCGAACCCCACCAGCACCGCTCCACACCCGCTCCGGCACCGCCAAGCGCGCGAACCCGCGCACAGAATTCCGATTCGGCGCGCGGCCACCGCCTCCTTCACCACCACCATCACCACTACGACTCCGGCCTCCCTCCGCCAACTCAAGACTCCCCGTATCGTCGGTGCGCGAATTGTCGGTGCAGCACGAGCTCGACAGCCGCTGCCCCCAGCGGAGCAGCGGGTTGAGGTGTGGGATGGAGGCGCAGAGGATGACGAGGAAGATCTCGATTGTGGACCACACCT
>Ga0307515_10011292_pt1 | contig 16957 bp, 5 predicted proteins | sample 17_EM_MG_FD_194513 | JGI IMG/M metagenome (GOLD analysis project Ga0307515, IMG submission 194513) | Populus trichocarpa ectomycorrhiza microbial communities from riparian zone in the Pacific Northwest, United States - 17_EM | ecosystem: Host-associated > Plants > Roots > Unclassified | place... | reverse complement strand
ATGTCATTGATCTACTAGCTAACTTTGATATTAACTTTACTTTTAATATTGAAAATCTAGTTGCATATAAGAGACAATAACCCATCTCAAATGACCCTTTTAAAAGTCCTTCCAAAATCCATTCCTGATGATTTTTTAAAATCTTATCATTGACACCAATGGATATATTGATGCTATTTTAGATGAACAAGTTATTTTTACCAAGGATAATGAGGTTCAACGATTCCTAGTTTGTTAGGTAAGATGACTAAATTCAAATTGTTCCTGGATCACTAAAATAACATTCCAATAACTTAATTCTAATATTTAAAAGTATTATCGAAGCCATTTAGAGTTATATTCGACGTGGTCGAGTTTCTCCAAACTTGAGAGAGTTGGTATGAACATCAAACCCGCACTACAGATTACACATGTATATGGACAAATGATAGTCCAATCTGTCACTCTTTGGTAGATTGAGCACATTTATGTCTGCTTATTGAAATGTTATTTAGTTTTATTATTGACTTATTCTTATGTTAATTTTGGACATGTTATTTTAACATGTCTTTAACCCTAATTATTGGTATTGACTAGGGTAGGGGCAGAGCCACATGAGGCAAGAGAGGGCAATTGCCCCTTTTAACCATAATGTTTTTTCAAAATATTGTTTTATATGAAAATATTAATATAACAACCTAACATGTCATATCTTGCAAAAAAAACAAAAAAAAACAAAAAACAAGAAGAAGAAAAGAAAGTAGAAAATGATGTGGCTAGAGAAAGACCACAACTTGTAGGTTTATATCTAAACAATTTCTACGTTATTATTATTTTCTTCTTGTCAATTTCTTTTTTTATTTATTTATTTATATTGACTGGATATATGCCATACCTACTTTTTGAAATTTCAAGATTGCTATGATTCTTGAATTTTTAATATTAATTTCTTTTCCAATTCTCTAAATAACAAATTTAGTTAGGGTTATTTCATTTTTTTTCTCTTTCAAGAAAATTTGAGAATTTTGGATCTAAGTTCTAATGGGTAGCTAACAAAAATCAAATTTTTAAGGTTTATATTTTTTTAGCTAAGAGACTAAATAGTTTGCCAAACAAAATTTGTATGGATGACTTGTTATTTTTAAGATGCAGATGTAGAATGCTTCAATATGTTCTGTTAGCAATTCTAAGATTACTTAATCACTTGTTATTTTATTATTCATTAATTAGGGACTGAAAAGTAATTGTCAAGTTTATAAACATAATTCAATAACTTGGATCTTGAAAAAATTAATTAATCTCTAGTTTTTGCATATTATCGCTACTAATTATTTATATAAGAAAGCTACTAATTTGAAAATATAATTGTTTAACAAGGATTACAAACCTACACTATTTATGTTATGAATTGTTTAACAATATCATTAACATGTAGCTTAATGAGTTGGATGATCGTTTCACTAAGACGGGTATGAATTATTTCTTTTTGTGGCATGTTTAAACTCAAGTAACTCTTTCTCTGCTTTCAACAAAGAAAAGCTTATTGGCATTGCTTGTTTTTATCCCAATGAATTTTCTATAGTAGATCTTATGGTACTTGGTGACCAACTTAATACATATATTATTGATCTATGTAGTAATGACGAGTTCTCTAATATTGAAAGTATTGCTAGTCTTGAGTAGAAAATGGTTAAAACAAAGAGGAATTTGATATTTTCATTGATATATATTCTTATTAAATTGTCATTACTTCTACCAGTTGCAACTGCTAAAGTGAAAAAAGTTTTTTCTGCTATGCATATTGTAAAGAGTAGATTGCGGAATAGGATAAGAGATAAGTGAATGAATGACATTTTGGTTACATTAAGAAATATATCTTCGATGAGATTGATAATGAAGTTATTATGTAGTGGTTTTAAAATATAAAAACTCGAAAAGAACAATTATAATATAAGTTTTCTCATTTTAAAAGTATTTTTAAATTAATTTTGCTTGATATAAATTAATACATATGTTTCAAATTGATTTCTCTATATAACACATATTTATATAATATTAAGTATTTGTTAATAATTTGTTTTTTCATCTAAAAAATCCTGGTTTGGCCACTGAACCAAGGGTTTACTTACATTATTTATATGTAACGTTTTTACATGTTAGACAATTATGGCTGAACAAGAAAAGAACTTGCTGACAAGTTTTTCCTCTCTCCCTACTGTCTTTCTTTCTAGCTTCCTCTTTCTTTTCCTTCGTTTCTTCTCTTCTCTTCTCTCTTTTTTCTCTTCAATTACTTGTTGTCTCCAATAAATATACATCATCTTCTTCTTTTTTTCATTTCTATTTTTTAAACAATAAACAGATAATACAAGAATGTAAAACCTACATAACTCGTGATATCATATTACATATACATATCCCAATACAATAACTCACATGTTAACTAAACCTTGCCCTCTGCACTTGGAAGACTCCACCGATGAATTAGAACACCAGATGCAAACAAAGAAACAGCAATTGTAACAAAAAAAAATTCCATGGAGCCGTAGAAAAATCGATAATAGGCTATGAATATCACAGTGATCATGAATTGTCAGAAAGGAGACAGCATCCCAGAGAACAAAATTTAGGCTTGTGAATTATGATCATGGAACCAAACATTGAAGGTGCCCCAGGATGCCACTTTATGCTGCATCGAGCACTGTTGGCAACAGGAATCAATGACTTGGGCATTCAATTACAGAAAGAGAACTTGAAGGGACATAACAACGAAGAAAAACAAGATACCATATACCTGTGTTTCTTAACTGATGATACTGGTTGGCCACTAAGAACACAGTCATTTGCCAGACTTTGGTCCCTAAAATTATTAACAACTGGTTAATATATTTGTTCCAAAACAATAATGTGACTTGTTTACATCCTATGTGCTGGCTTTCATCCATCATCAACAGCCAATGAATGCGATAAATAACCAAAAAGAAAAGCTCCGTCGCATCCTTGAGTAGGTATTAAGTAATAAATTTGCCACTCTTATGATTGCAAATGTCTAAAACACCTCATGTAATTGCACGTTCATTTTTTCTCCTGTCTCCCTTGAGAGGAGAAGAACACTTCAGTAGTGTGAATCAGGTTGAGGCAAGCATTAGCATAACTCATAGTATAAATAAAGGAAACGGTAATTAAGTGTTCTGGCATCCTCTGCCATCAATTCTAGCCCATCCTGTGAAGAACAACTCCATTTTGGGTAAATCAGACTACAACTTCAAAACAGCTCTAATCTAAATGAATGGGGCTTATTAGGACCTGTGGCCTGTGGGCGAGTAGCTACAGAGTTTGAAGATACAGCAACAACCGCAAGTCCTTTTCTGTAGCAGAAAACAGGAGTTCAGTATCCTTCTTCATGTGTTTAACGAATGGGCAGTGATTGCAGAAGAACACAACCTGCGCCACCAGATCCTTACAACACATCTAAAATAACTGCATGTATTTTAAGTGAGATGAAACAATGTCAGAATCTCTCTTTCAAAGAGATTCGTTTGCCAAGTTGGGACCATCAACTACAGCTTGATAAGCCAAGGTTTTCACATCCCAAACTATGACAGTAGGAAGGCCTCCAACGATTCTGGTCAACCTCATTTTCTTCTGCATTGTATTAAAATTTTACAGTTCCAACAGCAAACACAACGATCTTGCATTTTTCGAGTCTAAGCAGCATATAATTTCCAGAAATGCTTCACAATGATTAAGATTCCATTCTATAATCCGGTGAGCCAACCTTAACTAGTTTCTTCCCTGGCAACCTTCCATACTTAGTATCACATTCTTCATGGCTGCAATCACGTCTTTTGATCACTAAAATCTAAAAATAAATCTTGATAATTATTTGTCTAGTTTATAAGCCTTAAGAATCCATCCACTGATTGTTGAAAAAACCTCACGACTTGCAACTTCCCAACAACATTACATTGCACTTACTAGTTTACTTCACCAAACATCTAATATCATTAATAAGATAAACCAATTTAAGCAGCTTCAAAATAAAAACCTACAATATCAAGAAAACAAAACAAAAGGTTTCGAATCATAATTTTGTTTCCCTTTCCCTCTATTTTACACATCATAAATTACCCCACAAATTTCTACACGAACAACAAAGTAAAAGATGTGGTTTGCTCAAAAAATTGCAGAATTACCAGTAAAGCAGGATATGGTTCAAAATCTCCAAGTTTTCCCTGTTAGAGGCTCTGGCAACTACATGTATAATCATTAACACTGCCCCATAATTATTTGACGTCGTTCCTATGACGAATCAGATTTATAAACATGGATGATATCTCGAAAATTGGTTCAAAATCAATTTAATTTGCCATAGAATTTCATCAATGTTCCCCTCTAACCTTATAATTTAAAATTACCGTTCTAGTTTTCTAAAAATTTTAATGTTACTCCTAACCATTAATTAAATAGTCTACTTTTAAATTTGTTTTTTGAGTTATTTTTTGTTTTAGGTTTCTAATTTTTTTTATAACATACATGTGGACTTGAGAGAAAGTAAATGAGAGAAAGTAAGAAAAAATAAAATAAAAATATAGAAAAAAGTTAGTTTTTTTTGTTATAAATTAGTTAGTAGTAAAGGGAGATTTTGAAACTTTTTAAAAACTATGGGGGTACCACTGAAAAATCTTAAACCATAAGAGTAGAAATGGAACATTTCTATATATATATATATGAATTTGGGTTTGTCAGCTTAATTGCAACCATCAAATAATTTATGAGTGAGAGGGATAAAAATATGAAATTATAATGGAACAATCTTACAAACTTGTACAAATTAAATAAACTTTCTCATTTAAAATTAAATGGATTTTTATCTCTATGGAACTAGCTAGAGGTCTCTTTCCATGTGATAAAAAAATAAAATAAAAAAATAGAGAGATCCCGCGAGAGTATATTCTGTATTGCATTTACACCTTGTACAATGCCACATTGCTGTCTAGTCTCCTGATCACTAATTATTAGTTTAATTTATCAATGTTTGATCCAGATTGTTCCAAGGCTGTCGTCGTCCATATGTTACTTACAGAGGTTTATTTTATTTATAAAAAGAGTTTGAGTGCTTCACAGTGAAAAATGCCCGTGCCCTTCCTTCCATATTTTTATAATTATTAGTTATAATTCTCGACGAGGAATCCGTTGTGTTCACACTGTCCTTTCTCTCTTATCCATGGATAGTTTTGTGTAGTTTTTTAATCCATTTTAAGTATTAGGAAGTTCATATCACTGTCAGTGTGTCACTTACTCCACTGGATGAGGAGCGGCAGGCGAGCTGGGGACACAGTGCAACCAGCCAGCATGCCATAGCTAGAAAGAAACTCCCGTAGAAATTTGGTCGATTACCCAGTTCACAAGTTATACAGAGTTTTTCCTTCTTAATTATCCAAGATTAGACCGGTTCTTGAGCTTATGAGAAATAAATCTTGAATTGTATAAATGGTGTACTGTTAAAATCAACACAACAAGAAGCAAAAATGAATGTCAACGCTGTACAAATCAATGACATCATCTAACAAAGAAATAAAGCTCTAAGAAAGTCCTCTCTTTATCCACTCATACTTGATAAATATTTTTTTTGAGATAGCATAATCAGCAACAAACAACAAAAAAGCAATGCAATCGAAAGAGAAATTCATTAGAAAAACAACACAATAAAAGCAATTAAGAACATAAATCATAGAAAGCAAATGTTGGGAAAGAATAAGGGAGAATAGTTACTGAACAAGGAATGAGGTTCCTTGCTTTTCTAGCTGTGAATTCCAGCACCAAGCACAGTTCCAAGGAGCCAAGAACTTTAACCTTAAAAGTTGTCTCTGATCAAATAAATGAAAAAGAAAAGATAGAAAAAGAAAGCTAAAAACAAGAAACGCTCTGCAATAAGATACCTTTTTTCTCTTAACATGTTGCTCAACCGAAGCATAATTTGAAGAACAAAAGAAACCTAAATACCTAAAGATATCCCTAATCAAACAACAAAAGAAGATGACGAAGAAAAGATAAAAGAAAAAAAAAAAACAGAAACAACATTAGCTTTTTTAAAGAGGAACCACCCAGCCCATAAGAAGCAAAAAAAAATAAAATTACCTATTTGTTCTTCCAAATATAAGAATTAACACTGATGGGTTTGAAAAAGGAACTCCCAAGTTTTCACTCCCAAATTTCTATTACAATGCACAGAAATCAAAAAGAAAAAAAATTAAACAAAAATAAAAAGACAACACCCAAATATAGTTGTAAATGACCAACACCTAACAGCTTATAATTCCTAGTTATCACAAACAGAAGTATATTATATATTTTGGTTCCTGCAAAAAACACAGTGATTATCGAATTTCTAAAGGATTGTTGGGTTTGGATGGCTAGATTTGATGAATGACAGTGGTGGCTAGATTTTTTTTATATTTAATGATAAAATCTTAATATTTAATATAAGGGTATTTGTAGTAATTAAATAAAAAATAATAACAAACTTGTAAACTTGTAAATAATCAGAGAATTTTTATAAATGTTAGCATGCATATAAATTTCAGAATGAAAACTATAATTTTTCAAAACTTAGTAGACAAATAAAATATTGACTAAACTATAAGATTTTGAGGGTTAATTTTCCAAATATTTTTATGATGGTATTATAGATTGTTTTAATTATGGATAATTATACAATAGTATAATATGTGGAATTTTGATAATAATTTGCTTATTAATTAATATTAACTGAGAATAAAATGACTATATTTATTTTAATTTTTTTTTGTTTTTTTATCAAATTAAGAACCCATGAAAAAAAATTAAAGTTTTTTTTTGAAAAAATTATATATTAATAAAAAGGAGGATTTTCAGTGGAGTATAAATTATTATTTTTAATGAGAAACAATTTTACTGTCTTATAATTAAAGATAAAAAATTGAAGAGTTTCCCAGAAATATGATAGTTTAACATGTTTCTTTATCTTCATATAATTCTTAATTTATTTTATTCAATACACAAATCAATTATTCAGTTTGCAAATATATATATATATATGGGTCATGATTAGCTTAAGCTGGGTAGCGTTAAGGGATCCCGAGATTTCAACGAAACAGCCTCTGTTGTTGTTGTTGTTAGGAGTAATATTTAATTACCTGCTTCTTCTTCTTGTTGCTGTTGTAATCCGTAGACTTAGTTGGTATTCTAATTAAATCAATTTTTAAATGGTGATCTATATCTAATGTTAAATCACTGTCTTACCCAAAGAATCCTACGGCCAGGATTGGTTATTGTTGGAAAAATAAATAATTTTTTAATATCGAATGAAATCTCCTGATTCATGAATGTAAACTAACATTGAGAGATTTGCTTATCACCCGGCGTGGTTTATGTCTCTACAACTACCGATGAACAACATGCATGAAAAAAAAATAATCTATCTGCAAATAGGATCGAATTGCTGCGTGTGAACCTTCTTTTTTATTGCATGCAAATCTTTTATGACTCGCGGAGTCTAGTAAAAGAGTTCGTGGATTAAAGTAAATAATGAAAAATTACTTTGATTCTCTCGAGATAGAAAAAAAATTACAGCCCGTCAGTCACTCTTACCTTCGCCGGTTTGGCATTAAAATATTCCTAAGCTATACGTTTTTATTGGTCTATACCACATTCCATCAAACTACTATTTTCTCTAGCCAATAAGGAATATTTCCTTCGAAGATCAGCTACTTGCTTCAGAAGATAAGTACGACACTACCGTTACAGGATTAGCTGTATCTTGTCTTTACAAGTAAAGTCAATGGATGAGGTGTTTAAATACCTCTAATGCCCAGCAATATAGGCAGGATGACCCAACTCTTTGATACATACAAACACATGATTTTGTTTACAATTTCTATTTAAACTCTTTGTTACAACTACTTAAGCATAGAAGACTAGTATAAAATACATCGAGGACTTTATTTTGCGAGTCTCGAATAACCCATACCAGCATTGGTCGTGGAAAGTCTAGGAAAGCCTTTGAAGTTTTTATGTAACTTCATTCATTACTAGAAACTAAACAAAAACTAGTTCATTTTCTTATCTCGTAAATATGTTCTAAGGTTTTTCATAGCATACAACATAGAAACTCCTAGAGAGAGAGAGTGACTGATATCCCACCATCTCCATCAATTTGCTCAATAAATGAGAACACTAAATGAAATTGTTTTGGTCATACTTAGCAACAACTTAGAACTTTTCATTTTCTATCACGAACCATACAGCTAGTCGTTACTCCCACTATGTATAAAGAACTTCACTTTCTAAAATGGACTACCCATAATAACATGCAAGAAAGTTGATGAGAGTATTTTCACACCTCTACCATGCTAGGAAATCGATCGCAACATGAGCATTCACAAAGATAACCCTTTAGGCATATCTATATAAGTCAAAAGATAAGGCCACAACCAATCATGACCACACCCATCACCATTACAATCGCTCCTCTATATAGTCCAACTCGAGTGGTTTTGAATGGAAAAGACAATGACGAGAAGATAACAAAAAGGTTGCTTACCAACCAGATGATTCTCCATTATGCTAGAATGGATTAAATACTCTTCTTCTCAAATATTTTGTCACCGTGAAGATGAATCTAAACAACCATGATGGTTTCACTAACCCTAGAAAACATGTGTAGAATGTTAGAAGCAGTCTTAAATTGATGATACAAAACAACTATTTAATGTGCAAGATTCTCCCTACGATATTTCTTGGGTTTACATTAGCCTAATAGCACAATGTAGAACCCGATTACATATTCAGTTTCTTTGATTTATATAGCAAGATGGTTACTCATTTTAGGATTAGAGTTCTTGTTAAAAAGAGCTCAACTAAGCTCTTTGTCATTACTAATAAAGATAGAGAAAACACTAGAGCCTACCTGAAGAGATTTAACACACAAAAAAATGCTCAAAGTGGAAGGCTTGCTTAAGCTTGTAGCTATAAAGGCATATATTAGTAGAGTATATAATCACTCTGTGTAGGAGGGCCTATAAAAAGTCTTTTTAATGTCAAACTGGACATAAAAAATCATATACATGTAGAGAAAATAAGTATGGTAAAGTAAGATTACCCACACTTTCACAAGTAAAAAAAAATCTTCAAAACACAAGCAGCCACTAGTCAACTCCCATGCACTCAAAAGTAACCCTAGAGGTATAATGTGAAAAAGATTAGTATATCCAGAGCTAATAGCCGCTCATTTGAACACTATTTGAGTAGAAGTGCAAACAACCATCAAATGGAAAGATTTCATAGAGTATACACCACTTATAAAATGAGATAATGATAGGCACAATCTAAATAAATATTTTCTTTTCCCAAAGACAAGGAGCATGATACAAAATAATGTTATGCTCTCAATAATAAGATAGAAAGATTCATTGTTAAAGGTATCTTCAATAATTTATTAAAAAAAAAGTAGATCATGAAAAACAATGATAAGAAATTGATGCTCCATATAAGTCATTACTAGAGATCAATATGATCTTAAAAGGAATATCAACAGGAGGAGATTCTAGTTGGAAATGAAAATCCTATAGAAAACAAGTATTCTTCTCATGATTTCTAAACCCTTTGTTTGAGCCTAATATATTTACACTAGAAGATGAAAAAGGAGTGACGTTTTCCTATAAAAATACCTTAGCAATTACCATAGTTTTATCTAGCCATAATGTACAAAGGGTGTTAATGAATTATGGAAGTACAATCAACATACTCTTTAAAGATGTCATGAAAGCAAAAGGCATGCCAATAAAAGGTGCATTAGACCTTTTTTATTACCATTAGCACTTACCCTAAGTGTCACACTCTCCAAAAAAACTTTTATTGTGATCAAGATGAATTTGGCCACTAACATTATGCTAGGAAAACATCTACTGCATGAGATCAATATAATAATTAGTATGAAATATTTAGCAATGATTAAGATATGATGCATCCAGAGTTGTTGTCTAACATAGTATTGGTTAAGAAGTTAAATGAAAGTGGCTTATATGTATAGACTTCACTGTACTTAACAAGGCATGTCCTAAAAATAGCTTTTCACTACCAAAAAGTAACAAGTTATTAGATTCAACAATTAGATTTGAGTACGTGAGTTCCTTAGATGTTGACTCAGGGTATCACTAGATACCTATACATCTAGATGACAAAAAGAAAATAACATCTATAATAAACAAAGGGGCTTTTTGCTTTTGGGCTAAACCTTTTGTCCTAAAGAATGTCGAGGACACTTATATTGGTGAACATAGTTTTAAAAGTCAACTAGGCAAAAATATTGAGTCCTATATTGATGACATGTTGTACAAGAGTATGATCTTTAAGTAGCACTTTTAGGACTTTCATAAAGTCTTTTATGTCCTACATATGTACCAAATAAAGTTGAACCTTGAAAATATGTTTTTGCACTAAAATAAGAAAACTTCTTGGGGGTTTTTGGTCAGCAATATAGAAATTAAGCATAATATTGAGAAGATTCAAGCCTTCTCGAACATAACTCTAACTCAATAGGTCAAAGATGTATAAAGACTTACAAATAAGTAACAGTTTTAAACATATTTAGTTCACGTGTAAGAGAGTATTGCTTGCCTTTTTTCAACATTTTTAAGAACATCTTTAATTTTGAGTGGACTATAGAATGCTAGAAATCTTTTAAAGAGTTAAAGTCTCATTTTTCCTCTCTAAATGTCCTCTCATATCCAAAAGAATAAGAGGATATTTTCCTAATCTAAGAGTATCAAACCTAGAAGTGCATACATTACTGATATAAAAAGAGGAAAAAAATTAAAAACTAGTTTACTATACTAGTATAGCCATTCATAATGCTAAGACTAGGTATTTAAAGATTGAGAATGTGGCTTTAGCACTAACTAGTGTAACAAGAAATATGAAGTCCTACTTTCAGGCACACTAAGTAATTGTGATGATTGACCAACCTCTAAGATAGATTCTCCATTATCCTGACTTGTATAGATGATTAGTGAAATGAGAAATAGAATTAGGGGAGTTTGGAATCAGATATCAGCCTAGATTAGTTATCAAAGAGCATGCACTGACAGATTTCATTGTTGAATGTTCATTCACAAGATCTCCTATCTTAGAATAGTATAAGATATCATATTCTCAGTTTGCCTCAAACTTATAGGTATTATATATTGTTGGATATTTAAACACTAGTGGGAGTGGAGTAGGAGTTATATTGACTAGAACTATAGCAAGATTTTTTAGTGTGGTATTCATTTTGAGTTCTTTTCCTCTAATAATACAATAAAGGATGAGGCCTTCTTAACTTGTCTGATATTGGTAGAAAATATTTATACATACCTTCTTTATATATTTAGTGACTCTCAACTTGTTGTGGGACAATACAAAGAATAATTTGAAGCTAAAGAACCCTCCACGATTAAGTACTAAAAAAAGGTTTTAGTGCAAATCCATTTAAAAAGAAAAGGGAAAAGTCAATCTCTATCCTTAAAATTATATTAGAAGAAAATGGAAAGGTCAACCCCCTTTAAAAGCTTGTGAGTAACAATCCAAAAATTTCTCTATAATGTATAGATTGAGGTACTAGAAAAAATCAGTGTAGAAGAAAGAATAGATATGGTGGTCACCATACAAACAAAGTTAGAGAAGGATTAAAGGATACCACTAAAATAACACCTTCTCATATAAAAGCTATCACTCGACAAAGTAAAAGATGTTAGGGTGACAAGACATGTATTTGGATATAATCTTCTAGGTGACGAGCTGTGCAGAGGTTTAACCACTGAATCTTTACTAAAATGTTTATCTCTAAGTTCATGTATTGAAGTCATAGGAAATTTCTACAGTCATACATAGAGAAATTAATATCATCTATATATAAAGAAAATTTAATACGCATCATGTGCATAATTGTCACTCTAAGAATGCATCCTTTGTGTGGAATAAGGTATGTTATTTTTCACCCTACATAAATTCTATAAAGTCATATTTCAACTTGAACATGTAAAAAATTAACATAAGGGGCAAAAGACAATACACTTTTTTTAAAAATATTTTCTAGCCATTTGGGTTAGGCCTAAATAGTTAGGGATCCAAAACAATAAATACATACAGACACCACCCTTATACATTGAGCTACTTGCTTAAAAAGTTAAATATGTAGACACCACCTTTATAAGATGAGATATGCTAGCATTGCCACCCTACTATGGTGAGCTACACTTCGTCTCTCCAAGTAAATTAGGGGATGATGTGTTTAAATACCTCATACTACCCAACAATATAGGCAAGAAGACCTAATACTTTACTACACACAAACACTTGATTTTGTTTACAATTTATATTTTTTGCATCATTAAACTCCTTCGCTAAACTAACTTCAGCATCGTAAGATCCCTTAAAACATACAAGGGACTTTGTTTTACAAGTTACAATGCATTGTCAGTCATGGAAAGCCTAAGAAATCCTTCGCGGTTTTTACACAATTAAAACTTTAAAGATCAATCTCTTCAAAAATCCCAAAACATGTTTCCAAACTTTAAATTTTAAACTATCTTTACCAACCCTACTTACAATAACAAGAACAAAACAAACAACCACAACAAGTTTTTTTACAACAACAACACTATTTGTTTGTCCATTTCAACAACAACAATAAAGCTATTGACAAGACACACCTTAGTACCCATCATTATTCACTATGAATTTCAAGTTGGGATGTAATGTAGATAATAGCAATAAAGAGGTTAGTGCTTTAAATAATCAAGATGAAGTTGCTCTACTGCTGGTACATTCTTGATGGAAGTGTGATGCAGACTTCTTAATCACGTAGTCAAAGAATCCACAACGAAGATGATATAACTCTTGAAAAGCCAAGAAATCAGGTTTGATAGGAGTGTGATATAATATAAACATGTTTCAAGGCACTAACACTATTGGAATAAAAAAAAACTCACCCAACAAATATTAATTTGCTAACAAGAAGTATAAGAAAGATGTCACAAGGTCAGTTATACCTTGATAAGTCAATTCATTTTTTTTCCCAATAAAGAAAATATGTTGCATCATGCAAAGCATAAGTTTATTTCATAAATCCATGGTTACAATAAACCCAAAGTATGTTAAATAAGCCCAAATATTAAAAAAAAAACAAGTAATAAAAATAACAAATCTGACACATAAACTAAAGTTGTTGTATCTAATTAAAAAAAAACTAATATAGATAATTTTCCTAGATTAAATAATGTCATGAATGAAATTCTTATTGTAGAAACACTAAGATATTTGTTGCCACCTTTAGATATCCAAAAAGTACTTAGGAAATTGATTGTTGAAGTTGTCTTCCCTTTAGTTACCTTATTTGTCAAGGATAATTAATTGTAGCTTTAAAGAATTCTCTTAAAACATGGAAACTCTTATTGCCTTCCTTTAACCTTTCTTGTAGAATTAAGAAACTCTCCAACATAAGCTAACCAATCTTTCATTAAATACCACCAACTCTTCTTTCTTTGTGTATCTAGGATGAATAAGGAATCCTTGTAAAAAAAATTTTGAAACATTAACGAATCATTGCCACACTTAGAGATTATGTTACAACTCATTAAATGTCCTTGTAGAACTAAGAAAATCTCAAAACAAGATGTCATATCCTTGTTGGAAAAGGATCCTTGCCAAATAAGAAGTCCATAAATCAAAACAAAGTAAATAATAAAATTCATACATTTTGTTTTGACGTATATCGCAATGCCTTCCTGAAATGCAATTGACCTAAAATTCTACCCCAAGATAGAAGAATATTCCAGGCAACTCTGGGTAAATTTTTGGCTTATTCCAATGGTCAGATTGAGAATTATAATTATTGTCGTAAAGCTAGAAAAGTAAGCACAATTATACTAAAATCTGAATTTCCTTATTCAACCTTTTTCTTGGATTGTATCATTTCATTGGATGAAGCTGAAAATTTTATCCAGAGTTGCCCAGAATATTGTTTTATTTTGGGGTAAAATTTTAGTTCAATCCAACAATCGAATTGAAAATTATTGTTATTATCGTAAAACTGGATAATAGATATAATTATGCTAGAATCCAATTTTTTTTATTCAAGTCTTTCCTGTATGGTATCAAAGTGGGCATAGTAATCCATCATTCTTGGAGTCCTTGGATCGTATCAAAGTGGGCACAAAGTACAAACACATGCCACATTAATGTCTCCGTTTTGGAATCCTCGGAAAGATTTTACCACTATCACAGAACTTTTTTGGTAATTTATTGATAAACATTTAATAATCACATTGCTTTTGTTTATTTTAAAGAAGTTTTTTATAGGTAGGATTGATGAGCCAATTGTTGTTGATGATGGTTGACACGGCTAGGGCCTGGTGGTACTCTTGGTTAGTGGCAACATATATATATGGCTTGAGACATGGAGGTTATGGCTGGTGGTGCAGATGTTGTTGGCTAGGGAAACAAGAAAAAGAAAGAGAGAGCGGAAATCTCATGTGTTTTTTTTAGGTAACTCAGATTTGCAGGCTTTGGTAGTGGGATTCTATCTTATGGAAAAAGGAAATTATTGTGAATGTCTGGGCTATATATCTTGGGATGGTAAGAGAGGAGGCTTTTAGAGTTTCTTGTCTATTTTGGCATTTTGACAAGTAAATGGTGAGTAAGCATTTGGGTTGTTTATGTTAATTATATTTGACTTTATATGTTTGCAAGTAGAAGAAATATTGTATGTGTTGTAAAGTCCATTTTTGTTGAAAGAATGTCCAACGTAGAATCCATTTCCTTTATGTTATATATTTTTATTGAGGGATTGTCACTAAAATAAGATTGGTGAAGACAAAGATGCAAAAATTGTATTGTTAGGATACTTTAGACATCAAATCAATTATAACGACAGACTTATAATAATATTGTTGAACTTTTTCATTTATTGATTTTGTGCATTTCTAACTCTTTAGGTAAAATGTTATTAATTATATAAATAATAAGATATAAAATGTAATTTTTAAAAAGACGATGATAAAGTGTTGCTATGCTCAAATCTTGAGAGAGTTAAAGTAATTTTCTCAATTAAAAAAATAAACAAACCCGTTGCAACCTGTTTGTTTTTGCGTTTCAAAAACGTTTTTGAAAAAATTTGAATTTATTTTATTTTTTTCTTTGCTTTAAATTAATATTTTTTTGGTGTTTTTAGATCATTTTGATGTGCTGATATCAAAAATGATTTAAAAAAATATTATTTTGATATATTTCTAAATGAAAAACACTTTAAAAAACAATCGTAACCACACTCTCACTCATCCATGACTTTTGATGTTCTTTTTACTGTGTTTTCAATGTCAAAATCCTATTTTAAAATAAAATTTCAATAAGATTTCCCTGCCAGAAACATTCCTTCTGTATCTACTTTATTTTTGGATAATAAAAATTCTTTTTTTTTCATAAGTAAACACATTTCTCTATTTATCTGATTCTATCCGGATAAGAAACAAACTAAACCCTTCAAAGAAGAAAAAAAAAGAAAATAAGGAAATTGTGAAAACTCATAACAATATTATTTTTACGTTTCACAATTAAGAATTTGCATGTTGTGTTATGTGCTCTACAATTACGTTTCACAATGTACTGTAGCAAGGTGAAAATGACAACGAAAGACATGGCAGTAATCAATATTTTCTGCATGCTTTTCTAGAATAAAAATATTCGAGTGAGGAGAAGAAAATTGTAATTTTAGTGTGAAATAATTTTTTTATTATTTGAGTTCATCATTGAAACTATAGTTATCAAACCCTGATTTGAGAGTTGATCAGGTCAAGAAGTTGGGTCCCAGATTATACGGGTTTGACCTCGAATATTTTAATAAAAAAATATTTGAAATTTTAATATTTCATATGAAAAAATTAAGAAACAATTCATATGAATATAAGTTATACATATTGTAAATAATTAAGTTTAAAATATTATTTTAAAAAAAAATTATCCCACATTAAAAAGATACTATGTTATCCTTTTAAGTTAAAGTATTTAAACCAAAAAGATTTGTTATCCCACATTAAAAACACATAACTTTTTTCTTGTGAATATAGAGTATATATACTAAAAGGTTTAAATTAATCTCACATTGAAAAAATAACTTTTTTTCTTGTGAACATAGAGAATATATACTAAAGGGTTTCAAATTTCACATTGAAAAAATAAAACATTCTTCTAATATTTATATAGTGAACTTTGAAAATGATTAATAATCAACTAAAAAATATTAAAAAAAAAGTCCCTGGTTAGGAAAAAAAACACATTTGAAAAAAAAAACAGGTATCTACCGAGTTTTGTCAGGTCGCCCGGGTCACGGGTCAACCTAGTGGGTCGATCAAGTTTGACTGTTTTTTTGCTCTTGTTGGTCTTTTACCTTACTCAGACTATTCTAGCCACCAGATCGACCTGTCGAGCCGATCCAAGTTTAATCACTATACTAGAAACTGTTAAACGATTATGCAGTTGATCGTACTACCATGTATCAAAAAATGGGTTTCACTTAAAATTATTAAGAAAAAAAATAAAATAAAAACATAAAAATTATGGAATAATCAATCAAAAAGTTAGTGTATTATATGTTAACTTAAAAAGTCTTGGGAATGTTGTTAAACCTTGCTGAAAGAAAGTGGTATCATTTTTTAGTTTTTTATTATTATCACAAAACCAAATAAATGATGAAAAATGTATTCAGATAAAAATATTATATCATAGAATTTCTTTTTTGTAATTATATCTTTTTATAGACACTTTTATTTTTATATATTCTGTCAGCATGATCCCTCCAGTAATTTTTTCATCAAGCTCATTGTATATTCCATTATCATTAAGAGTGTAGTTCCTCCATGTTCAATTAATTTAGAACTTGTGTCCTAATAATAAATGTTTTTTTTTT
>Ga0307515_10011291_pt1 | contig 16957 bp, 14 predicted proteins | sample 17_EM_MG_FD_194513 | JGI IMG/M metagenome (GOLD analysis project Ga0307515, IMG submission 194513) | Populus trichocarpa ectomycorrhiza microbial communities from riparian zone in the Pacific Northwest, United States - 17_EM | ecosystem: Host-associated > Plants > Roots > Unclassified | place... | reverse complement strand
GGAACTGGGCGGCACCGAAGTGCGCCGCTTCTGCCGCGACCACGGTCTGGACAGTGCAGACACCGAGATGGCCGAGTTCCTGGTTCGCCACCACCTGACGATGAGCCGGGTGGCGCAGAAGGAAGACCTGTCCGATCCCGACGTGATCACCGCATTTGTCCGCCAGATGGGCGACGCACGCCACCTGACCGCGCTGTACCTGCTGACCGTGGCCGACATCCGCGGCACCGGCCCCAAGGTGTGGAACGCCTGGAAGGGCAAGCTGCTGGAGGACCTGTACCGCCTGGCGCTGCGGGCGCTGGGCGGCGGCTCGCCCAATGCCGACGCCGAGATCGAGGCCCGCAAACAAGACGCCCAGCACATCCTCGCGCTGCACTCTGCCCTGCCCGGCACCGAGCAGCCGTTGTGGAAGACGCTGGACGTCAGCTACTTCGCCCGCCACGACGCGACCGAGATCGCCTGGCATGCGCGGGCGCTGTGGCGCCACATCGAGACCCGCGTGCCGATCGTGCGCGCGCGGCCCTCGCCAATCGGCGAAGGCCTGCAGGTGCTGGTTTTCTCGCCCGACTGCCCCGACGTGTTCGCCCGCATCTGGCTATTTCGACTCGGCCGGCTTCTCGATTCAGGACGCGAAGATCCACACCACCCGCGCCGGCTACGCGCTGGACACGTTCCAGGTTGTCAACCCGAACGCCGAGAGCCAGGCCGCCAGCGCCTACCGCGACATGATTTCGCTGGTCGAGACGCAGGCCGCAGGTGCTCTTGCCTCGACCGGCATGCTGCCGCTGCCCAGCCGCGGCCGCGTGTCGCGCCGGGTCAAGAGCTTCCCGATCCAGCCGCGCGTGTCACTGCGGCCGGACGAGCGTGGCCAGCGCTGGGTGCTCTCGGTCAGCACCAGCGACCGCTCGGGCCTGCTCTACGCGATCGCGCGCGTGCTGGGCAAGCATGAGATCAACCTGCAACTCGCGAAGGTGTCCACGCTCGGCGAACGGGTGGAAGACACCTTCCTCGTCAGCGGCCCGGCACTGCAGCAACCCAAGCTGCAGCTGCAGATCGAAAGCGAGCTGCTCGACGCGATCGCGATGACGCCGTGACGCCTAGTGTCCTGTCCCGTAAATAACTGCCATTGAGATTCGACCAGATGGTGATGATCGTGTGGTCGGACGGCTGGGCAGATACCCAGCGTATCTGCCCTGACGGCCGGGCGCGCGAGCGCGCCATCTGGTCGAACCCGAAGGGCGGGCCGAAATGGGGCGCTCGCAGCGCCGCCAAGCCGGGCAGATACCGCCCGGTATCTGCCCGGCTCGTCGTCTCGCGATCATCCCCATTGCGGCCCGTCGCAATGACAGTTATTTACGGGACAGGACACTAGATGAGCCTCGCGACGATGACGGCCGCCGAGGCCATGGCGGCGCCCACCGGCTACGACAGCGTGATCGACGTGCGGTCACCGTCGGAGTTCGCCGAAGACCGGCTGCCGGGCGCCGTGAACTGGCCGGTGCTCGACGACGTCGAACGCGCCGAGGTCGGCACGATCTACACCCAGGTCTCGACCTTCGAGGCGCGCAAGCGCGGTGCTGCGATCGTCTCGCGCAATATCGCTCGGCACATCGACGAACACATCGCCGGCCTGGGCCGCGACTGGCGGCCGCTGGTCTATTGCTGGCGCGGCGGCCAGCGCTCGGGCAGCTTCGCGATCGTGCTGGCACAGATCGGCTTTCGCACCCGCCAATTGCAGGGCGGCTACAAGGCCTACCGCGCCCTCGTGCGCGACCAGCTGGACACCCTGCCCGGCCGGTTCGACTGGCGCGTGATTGGCGGGCGCACCGGCAGCGGCAAGACCCGGCTGCTGGCCGCGCTGGCGGCTGAAGGCGCCCAGGTGCTGGACCTGGAAGCGCTGGCCGCCCACCGCGGCTCGGTGTTGGGTGAACTGCCCGGCCAACCGCAGCCCAGCCAGAAAGAATTCGACAGCCGGGTCTGGCATGCACTGCACGGCTTCGACCCCGCGCGGCCGGTGTTCGTCGAACGCGAAAGCCGCCGCATCGGCCGCCTGCAGCTGCCGGACGCGGTGCTCGAAGCCTGGCAGCAGCGCAGCCGCGCCATCCAGGTCGAGCTGGGCCTGCCCGAGCGCGTGGCCCTGCTGACCGAGGAATACGCCTTCTTCACCCGTGACGTGGAGGCACTCAACGAGCGTCTGCAGGTCCTCACCGAGCTGCGTGGCAAAGCCACCGTCGCCCGCTGGCAATCATTGGCCGAATCGGGCGACTGGCCGACGCTGGTGGCCGAGCTGATGCAGCAGCACTACGACCCGCTGTACGACCGCGCCACGCGGGCGCCTGCCGACGCGGCGAACATCGAGACGGTCATGCTGAGCGACGCGCAACCGGCGACGCTGGCCAGCGCGGCGAAGCAGTTGGTGGGCTGACGGCGCGCTCGTCTCCCGAGCGCTCTGCGGGCCCCAGCCGTATGCTTGCCCAATGAACACGGTCGAGCCGGCGATGGGAAGAGATCAAGTGCTGCCGGTCGAGGTGGTACGAGAGCTGCGGGTCACCCTGACTGGCGGCGGGCTGGGCCACCTCAGCGCGGCCAGTGGCCTGGCCGTGATCGGCGACTGGATGTATGTGGTCGCCGACGACGAGCACTCGCTTGGGCTGTTTCGCGTGGGTGACGAAAGCCCGGGCCGATGGCTGACGCTGTTCGACGACGTGCTGCCCTCCGGCCACGACGAACGAAAGGCGCTCAAAGCCGATCTCGAAGCGCTGACGGTGTTGCCCGAAATGGCGGGTTACCCGCACGGCGCGCTCTTCGTCGCCGGCTCGGGCTCAAAGCCGAATCGGCGGCGCGGTGCGCTGCTGCCGTTGGACGTGCACGGTGTGGTGACAGGCGCTGCTCGGCCGGTCGACCTCACCGCCATCCACGCGCCGCTGCAAGACCAGTTCGGAGAGTTGAACATCGAGGGCTCGTTCGTGACGGAGGGTGCACTTTGCCTTCTGCAGCGCGGCAGCCGGGTGTCGCCCACCAACGCTTGCATCCGTTTCGATCTGGCTGAGTTCGGCCGGTGGTTGACGCAAGAGGGCCCGGTCCCGCGCCCGGCGTCCATCACGGCCTACGATCTCAGCTCGATCAACGGCGTGCCGCTGACGTTCACCGATGGCGCCGCCCTGCCCGGCGGTGGCTGGGTCTTCTGCGCGGCGGCCGAGGACACGGGTGACAGCTATCACGATGGTGCATGCGCCGGCTCCGCGATCGGTGTCGTGGATTCCTTCGGCACGCTGCATGGGCCGTTCGTGACGGCGGCCTCGGCGAAAGTCGAAGGCATTGCGATGGACCCGCAAGGCGCGCCCGGTGCTGTCTTGCTGGTCACCGATGCCGATGATCGGCAGAGGCCGGGCACGTTGCTCAAGGCGTCGTTGGCCCGGGTGATGCGCTTTCCGTTGCCCGCCGTTTGACGCTGGCGGGGCCGTCTGCTGCGTTAACGCCCGGCTCAGTCCGACGCTGGAATCGGCTTGAGCAGGTAGATGCTGCCGTCGCTGCCGTTGACCAGGATGTGGCCCTTCTTGTTGATCGCCGTGGCCTCTGTCAACCGCACGCCGGCAGGAACGCCGTCGACAGTCAGCATGTTCAGGTCGCGCCATTTGCCGACGGCCGGGTAGAAGACGACCGCCCGCGAGTAGATGTCGTCCGAGTCGAGCGGCGACGACGCCGCCCCGACGATGACGCCCAGCTTGTTGATCGCTTTCGCACTGCTGTAGCGATAGCCCTTCAGAAGCCCCAGGTCGAGCCGGCCGGTGCCGTCGGCATTGATCCGAAAGCCATGGCTCTTATTGCCCCGAACTTCGGCCTCGCCCACCACGACGTTGTCATCGTTGATCCCGAGGGCCGCGCTGCTCTCACCACCCAGCGTACCCAGATCCACCGGCGCACCGCCGAGCGCAGACACGGCAAAGGCGTGCCGCGGTCCGTTCACCGACTTGTCGGACATGCCCGCCACCATGCCGGTCGAGTTGACGGCCCTCGGCATGGTCGAGCCGCCCAGGCCCGACAACTCGCGCATGTTCACGCCACCGGGATCGGCGACGAAACCACGGATGCCGGAAGATCCATACGATTGCCCGACGATCAACCCGGACCGGTTGATCGCCATCGCGACGGACGCCACGTCGTCAGGCAGCGTCCCGATAGGCGTGATACTGCCGTCCAAGGTGCCCACGTAGGCGGTATCGTGGCCGCTGGCATCAGCTGCGCCGCCCACGATCTCGCGGCGATCGTTCACGCCATAGACCGGACAGCCAGTGGGATAGAGCGTCCCGCACAGATCGACCGGAAGAGCGCCAGGGGTGACGAAACTGAGGCCGTGCTCCGTGCCTCCATTCGTTGCACCGGCGATACCGACGATCCCGTCGTTCGTCGTCAGCCCCGTGCCCACGGCATGGTCCTGGCCCGGCCACGCTCGCAACTGAGTGGCGCTGTACTGCGCGGCCATCGCGGTTGAAGCGCAGGCCAGGCCTGCAACCAGAATCACGCCTGCTGTCAGGCGGCTGAGATTTCGAGACATTTGCTTCCTTCGATGGACAGAGGTTGCCAAGGTCGACATGGCAGGCCATGCCGCATGCTGGAGTGCACGTGATTCGTTATGTTGATGACCTCAAGGTCGCGGCCATTGAAGCACCACCGCGGCCATTTCGGGCCCCTCGTTCGTGGGGGATTACCTTCCCGCCAGCGCGCCAGATTTCACCGAATGTCCGGATTGAGGCCAGCCAGTGCCTGCAGGGCGGTGGTGGTGTCTCCGGGCGGAGGCCTCATTCGCGGTCGCCCCAACGAATCCGGGGGCACCACGTTGTTGATGCGGCTGCCGGTGGCATACCTCGACAGTCGCCCGCGAGCGGCCGTAGAACGGGGACACCGCCGCCGCCCTGCCGCGGCAACCTCAGCAGGTCAGCCGGCTAGTGTGCCGGCTTGGCCTGCGTGACCGCCGGCGCAAAACCATCCGCCCGCAGCAGTGCGCCGACCTCGGGGTCGCGACCGCGGAAGTTGCGGAAGGCCTGGCCTGGGTCGATGGTGTTGCCGACCGACAGCACGGTGTCGCGGTAGCGCTTGGCAACCACCGGGTCGAACGGATCGCCCGCTTCGACGAACGCGTCGAATGCGTCGTGCGACAGCACCTCGGCCCACAGGTAACCGTAGTAGCCGGCGGCGTAGCCCTCGCCCGAGAACACGTGGCCGAACTGCGGGATGCGGTGGCGTGCCACCATCGCGCTGGGCATGCCCAGTTCGCTGAAGACGGCCTTTTCGAACGCACGCGGCTCGACCGGCTTGGCGCCTTCGAGGTGCAGCTTCATGTCCAGCAGCGCGGAGGCCAGGAACTCGAGCTTCCAGAAGCCCTTGTCGAAGTTGCGGCTGCGCTCGATCTTGTCGACCAGCGCCTGCGGCAGCGGCTGGCCGGCCTGGTTGACCAGCATCGCCAGCACCGGCGGCGTCGGCAGCCAGTATTCGTTGACCTGCGACGGGAACTCGCCAAAGTCCAGCACCGAGTTCGGCCCGGCCAGGCTGGGGAAGCTCACGTCCGAGCACAGGCCGTGCAGCGCATGGCCGAACTCGTGGAACATCGTCACCGCGTCGTCCCAGGTGATGTACACCGGCTCGCCGGCCTTGCCGCGCTTGAAGTTGGAGTTGTTCGAGACGATCGGGCGGATCTCGCCGCCCAGCCGGTTCTGCGGCCGGTAGCTGTCCATCCAGGCGCCTGAGTTCTTGCCTTCGCGCGCGTAGGGGTCGAAGTACCACAGACCGACATGCTCGCCGTCCTTGCCGAGCACGCGGTAGACGGTCACGTCGGCATGGAACACGGGCACATCGTGGATCGGCTCGAAGCGCAGGCCGTACAGGCGCCCAGCGGCCCAGAACATCGCGTCACGCACCTTGTCCAGCTGCAGGTACGGCGTCAGCTCGTCGACGTTGAAGTCGAGCTGGGCCTTGCGCAGCTGCTCGACGTAGTAGCGGTAGTCCCAGGGCTGGATCTGGAAGCCACCGCCGCTCTTGCCGTCTTTCGTCTCGGCGTCGACCAGCTTCTGCATGTCGGCCACCTGCTGGTTGACCTGCGCCACCGCCGGGGTCCAGACCTTCAGCATCAGCGCCATCGCGGCCTGCGGGTCTTGTGCCATCGTGTCCGACAGCTTCCAGTGCGCGTAGGTCTCGAAGCCGAGCGACTTCGAGCGTTCGGCCCGCAGCGCCAGCACCTCGGTGACTATTCTGTTGTTGTCGTGCGCGTCGCCGTTGTCGCCGCGGTTGACGAACAGCCGCCAGGCCTTCTCGCGCAGCGCCCGCTTGGGCGAGCGGGCGAGGAAGGGCTCCATCGCCGAGCGGGTGTTCGCGATCACCCAGCGGCCCTTCATGCCGCGCTGCTTGGCTTCTTGCGAGGCGGCTTCGATGTCGCCTTCGCTCAGGCCGGCCAGGTCGGCCGCGTTGTCGATCACCAGCCCTTGCCCGCCCTCGTCGGCGAGCAGATTCTGGCCGAAGTCGGTCGCCAGCACCGCCAGGCGTTGGTTGATCGCGGCGACGCGCTGCTTCTCTTTCGCGCCGAGCCGCGCGCCCTGCTTGACGAAGCTGGTGCGGTAGGTCCAGACCAGCCGCTGTTGCTCGGGCGTCAGCCGCTGCATTTCTTCAGACTGGAAGACCGCCTCGATGCGCTTGAACAGCTTGGTGTTCTGCGCCAGCTCGTCTTCGAACGCCGCGAGCCGAGGCTCCATCTGGCGCTGCACCTTCTGAAAGCCGGCGGTGCTGAGCGAGCCGGTCCAGACGCCGTAGAGCACCTTCACCCGTCCCAGCAGCCGGCCCGAACGCTCCAGCGCCAGCACGGTGTTGTCGAAGTTCGGCGCCGCCTTGTTGGCGGTGATCACCGCAATCTCGCGCCGCTGCTCGGCCACGCCGGCCATCAGCGCCGGCGCGAAATGCTCGGTGCGGATCTTGTCGAACGGCGGCACCCCGCCATAGGGGCCGGCCCAGGTGGCCAGCAGTGGATTCGGTGTCGCGGGCACTGCGGGCGCCGCGTGGCCGGCCATCAGTGCGAAGGTGCAGACGGCACCCAGAACGGCCGTGATGAGTGTGCGCATGTTCCCTCTTGTGGAGTAACGGCGGGCGCCTGCCCTTCGCCGCCACGGTCAATGCGCCGTGGAGCTCGCCGCAAGTCAAGCGGCAACTGTAGCCAATCAACCAGGCCACTTGCCCAGTCGACGGGTGCGGGATGACCCGCAGGGCATTCGTCCACAAGCTGGACGATGACGCCGGCCCGGTGCTGCATGACCCTGGCGTCACTGGCGGCGGCGTTCACCGTCAGCCCTGTCGTCACAGCCTTGTGGGAGGGCGGATCATGCCCAAGAACCTCGTGCTCTTTTCCGATGGCACCGGCAACAGCCCCGGCAAGCTGTTCAGGACCAATGTCTGGCGCAGCTATGAGGCGGTCGACCTGACCGACCCGCAGAACCCGGCGCAGCCGCGGCAGTTCGCCTTCTACGACGACGGCGTGGGCAGCTCGTCGTTCAAGCCGTGGGCCTTGCTGGGCGGCGCGTTCGGGGTCGGACTGTCGCGCAATGTGCTGGACCTGTATGTCTTCCTCTGCCGCATGTACGAGCCCGGCGATCGCATCTACGCCTTCGGCTTCAGCCGCGGCGCATTCACGATCCGGGTGCTGGTGGGCTTGGTGATGAGCCAGGGGCTGCTGCGCTGCCACGGCAACGAAGGCGAACTGCAACGGCTCGCGCGCGACGCCTACCGCGCCTACCGCGCCGCCAGCTTCAAGAGCCACAGCCCGCTGGTGCTGCTGCTGCGCCCGCTGCGCGATGCGATCGTCGGCCTGCGCAACAAGCTGTCGGGGCGGATGACCTATGCCCAGGCTCAGCGCATCGGCAAACCCCACGAACCCGATGCGATCGAGGTCGACTTCCTCGGCCTGTGGGACACGGTCGACGCCTACGGCCTGCCGGTCGACGAGTTGACGCGGGCCATCGACTTCGCAATCTGGCCGCTGACCATGCGCGACTACAACCTGAATCCCCGCGTCAAGCGGGCCCGCCACGCCCTGGCGATCGACGACGAACGCAACGCCTTCCACCCGCGGCTGTGGAACGAGACGCCCGACCCCGCCAAGCCCACGGTCGGGGTGCCAGGCGGCAACCTGTCGACCGCGCATGTCGACGACGAGCGCATCAGCCAGGTCTGGTTTGCGGGCGTGCACGCCAACGTCGGCGGCGGCTATCCGGACGACAGCCTGTCGCACATCCCGCTGCATTGGGTTCTCACCGAAGCCCAGAAGTACGGGCTTCGGCTGCAACCCAGGATCCGCGAGGCGCAGATCGCGTTGTCGGACGAAAACGGCCCGGTCTACGACTCTCGGCGCGGCCTGGGCGGGTACTACCGCTACAACCCGCGCCGCATCGAAAGCTTGACGGGCACGCGCAAGGTCAAGGTCGGGCGGACCAAGGTCCACGAAAGCGTGCTGCGCCGCATCCGTGCCGGGCACGACGGTTATGCCCCCATCACCTTGCCGCCGGGCTTCGCGGTGATGACGATCAGCGGCGACATCGTCGACGGCGACACCTACCTGCGCGGCATGCAGCCAGGCGGCAACCTCGGGCCGGTCCCGCCAGCCCACTCGCCGACACTGCCGCTGGTCAGCGGTGCAGCGGCCTATCGCGAGTGGCGTGAGCATGTCTACAACGGCGTCTGGCGACGCCGGATCGCTTATTTCGCGACGGTCGCGATCACCCTGGCCCTGGCCGCGATGCCGTGGTTCGCGCCGGCCGACAACTGCACTGGCACGCTGTGCGTTTTGGCTGCGCCGATCGCTTGGCTGGGCGAGCTGCTGCCCAACTATCTCGACAGCTGGATTGGCTCGTTTTCATCGCATCCCAACATCTTCTTGCCGTTGCTGGCGGCGCTGGCTCTCGGCATGAAGCTCGGAGGCTCGCTGGAGCAACGCCTGCGCGACGAGATGCGGCGTGTCTGGTACGCCCTGCCGATGCTGCGGCCGTCCAGCGCTGGTCAAGTGCCGGCACCGGTCAACCCCAGCGCGCTGGGGCGAGGCATCGAGCGCTTGCGCACCCACGCCTGGTACCGCGGTGCCTTTGTGGTGCTGGCGCACGGGCTGGTCCCGGCCGCCTTCCTGCTCGCCATCGGGGTCGGCACCATCGCGGCGTACAGCGAGGTCATGCTGGCGCTGCGGTCGCCGAGCGACCAGCGCGTATCCCTCGCCACCCCACTGCCGCGGACCGCGGGTGGCGCTGCGTCGCAGGCATCGCCCTGAGGTCAATCCCCTCGGCCGGCTGACGCCGGCCCGATGGCGCCGCCGTTGGCTACTTCGGGGGGCATCCGGCCTTGCACACCTTGACCTGCTGGCGAGCCGCCTCGTTGCAGCTCTTCAGCGTGGCATTGGCCTGCTGCTTGCACTGCTTGCGCTCTTCGTTGGTGCCGAGTTGGTCGCAGCGGATCATTTCCCTGGCGTAGTCGGCCTGGCACTGCTGCTGCTGTGTGGCCCCGGCCTGGACGCAGTCGTTGAGGCAGCGTTGCCGGTCATTGGCATCCGCCAGAACTGGCCAGGCCAGCAACATTCCAATCAACAGACCCCACAGCAGATGGTGCGTGAGTTGCTTCATGGCGTTCTCCTTTCGGGCCTGCAAACGGGTGGCGCAACCGGCGAGGCGGCCCGGCCTCGGCCGGCGACGCCCGCCCTGAGCGGCGCGTCACCGCTGTGCCCAATCTACGCTCATTGCGGCGTTCTGGAGACCGTCTCGGGAGTCCATCTCGGCGCAGCCCAAGGTCGACAAGCGCCAATAGAAATAGAAAAGGCGGCCCACTGGGCCGCCTCGATCAGGTGAAGCGCAACCGCGCTCAACCCATGTGCAAACCACCGTTGCACGAGAAGTCGGCGCCGGTCGTGAAACCGGAGTCTTCACCCGCCAGCCAGGCGACCACCGAGCCGATCTCTTCCGGCGTGCCCAGGCGCTTGACGGGGATCGTCGCGACGATCTTTTCCAGCACCTCGGGCTTGATCGCGCGGACCATGTCGGTGCCGATGTAGCCCGGGCTCACGGTGTTCACCGTCACGCCCTTGGCGGCCACTTCCTGCGCCAGCGCCATCGTGAAGCCGTGCATGCCGGCCTTGGCGGCCGAGTAGTTGGTCTGGCCGGCCTGGCCCTTTTCACCGTTGACTGAACTGATCTGGATGATGCGGCCCCAGCCCTTTTCGACCATGCCCGGCACCACTTGCTTGGTGACGTTGAACATCGAGTTCAGGTTGGTGTCGATGACAGCGTGCCAGTCGTCCGGCGTCATCTTCAGGAACATGCGGTCGCGGGTGATGCCGGCGTTGTTGACCAGGATGTCGATCGCGCCATGCTCGGCCACGGCCTTCGAGAAGGCCTGGACCGTCGATTCCCAGTCCGCCACGTTGCCGACCGAGGCAAAGAAGCTGTAGCCCAGCGCCTTCTGCTCGTCCAGCCACTTCACGAAGTCTCGGCTCGGGCCGCAACCGGCGATGACCTTGAAGCCTTCTTTGTGCAGGCGCTGGCAGATCGCCGTGCCAATGCCGCCCATGCCCCCGGTCACGTATGCCACTTTCTGTGCCATGTCTGTCTCTCCTTGTTTGCAATCCAACGAATGCCGGGCGTACCCGGGGCCGTGCGCCCACTATTGCGCTTGCGCCCCGGGCTGGGCAGCCCGGATAAGCCCTAACGATCGCCGAGCTCAAAGCTCAACCAGTGCCTGGCCACCTGAAAACGATCAGTGCGGCCGGGCACCCGCTCGGCGACAGATGGCGATTGCCCGCCATCGACGAAACCTTCAGCGTTCGACGGTCAGCGCCACGCCCATGCCGCCGCCGATACACAGCGAGGCGATGCCCTTCTTGGCGCCGCGGCGCTGCATTTCGTGCAGCAGCGTGACCAGGATCCGGCAGCCGGAAGCGCCGATCGGGTGGCCGATGGCGATCGCGCCGCCGTTGACGTTGACCTTGCTGGTGTCCCAGCCCATTTCCTGGTGCACGGCGCAGGCCTGTGCGGCGAACGCTTCGTTGATCTCCAACAGGTCCAGGTCCTGCGGCTTCCAGCCGGCGCGTTCCAGCGCCTTGCGAGCCGCCGGCACCGGGCCCATGCCCATGAAGGCCGGGTCCAGCGCGGCGCTGGCGTAGCTGGCAATGCGCGCCAGCGGCGTCAGGCCGAGTTGCGCAGCCTTGGCCGCCGTCATCACCACCACGCCGGCGGCGCCGTCGTTCAGACCAGAGGCATTGCCTGCCGTCACGCTGCCGGCCTTGTCGAAGGCGGGGCGCAGGCCAGCCAGGGCTTCGGCGCTGGTCTTCTTGTTGATGAACTCGTCGGCATCGAAGACGACCGGGTCGCCCTTCTTCTGCGGGATCGTCACGCCGACGATTTCATCCTTGAAGCGGCCGGCTTCCTGGGCGGCGGCGGCCTTCTGCTGCGAGCCCAGCGCCAGCGCGTCTTGCTGCTCGCGGCTGATGCTGTACTTCTTGGCCACGTTCTCGGCCGTGATGCCCATGTGGTACTGGTTGTACACGTCCCACAGGCCGTCATTGATCATCGTGTCGACCAGCTTCCAGTCGCCCATGCGCTGGCCGTCGCGGCTGTTCGGCAGCACGTGCGGCGCGAGGCTCATGCTCTCTTGCCCGCCGGCAATGATGATGTCGCTGTCGCCGTCACGGATGGCCTGGGCCGCCAGCATCACCGCCTTCAGGCCCGAGCCGCAGACCTTGTTGATCGTCATCGCCGGCACGCCATGCGGCAGGCCAGCCTTGATGACCGCCTGGCGGGCCGGGTTCTGGCCCGAACCGGCCGCCAGCACCTGGCCGAGGATGACCTCGTTGATCTGCTCACCGGCCAGGCTGCTGCGCTCCAGCAGCGCCTTGATCACGGTCGCGCCCAACTCCGGCGCGGCGGTCTTGGCGAGCGTGCCGCCGAACTTGCCGACGGCGGTGCGAGCAGCGGCGACGATGACGATGTCGATGGTCATGGGGCGGATCTCCTAGCGGAACAGTGCGGACAGGGTTTGGGTATCAGCCCGCATCAGCGGGCGTGGTCTTCGTCAAGTGGCGTGCGCGGATCCGGCTCTGCCGGTCCGCTGCGCGAGCCCCCTCGGGGGGCAGCGACCGGGAGGGAGCGTGGGGGCTCCATTTCAAGCCTTGACCTGGACGTAGCGGCCAGGCGCGGGCTCGATCGCCTTGTGCTTGCGGTTGCCGGGCGTCTTGGGCGCGGCCACCATCGGGCCAGCGTGGCCCTGCAGCCAATGGGCCCAGTCGCCCCACCAACTGCCCGGCACTTCCTTCGCGCCGGCCAACCAGTCTTCGGCCTTCGTACCGAGCTTGTCGTTGGCCCAATGGCTGCGCTTCTTGGCCGACGGTGGGTTGATCACACCGGCGATGTGGCCAGACGCACCCAGCACGAAACGCTTCTTGCCCTTGAAGATTTGGGTCGATGCGTAAGCACCCTTCCACGGCACGATGTGGTCTTCGCGCGAGGCATAGAGGAACACCGGCGATTCGATCTTGCCGAGGTCGATCTTCTCGCCGCAGACGGTCAGCTTGCCCGGCAGCTTCAGCTCGTTTTGCAGATAGGTGTGGCGCAAGTACCAGGTGAAGAACGGGCCCGGCAGGTTGGTCGAGTCGCCGTTCCAGTACAGCAGGTCGAACGGCGGCGGCGTCTCGCCCTTCAGGTAGTTGCCGACGACGTAGTTCCAGACCAGGTCGTTCGGCCGCAGGAAGCTGAAGGTCGTGGCCAGCTCCTGGCCCTTCAGCAACCCCGGGCCGTTGGGCGCCTCGGGGCCGAGCGTCATCTCGCGCACCTGCACCGCGGTTTCGTCGATGAAGACATCGAGGATGCCGGTGTCGGCGAAATCGACGAAGGTGGTCAGCAGCGTGACCGAAGCCGCCGGCTGCTCACCGCGCGCGGCCAACACCGCCAGCGCGGTCGACAGGATCGTGCCGCCGACGCAAAAGCCCAGCGTGTCGATCGTGTCTTCGCCGGAAATCTCTTGCACCACGCGGATCGCCTGGATCGCGGCATGCTCGATGTAGTCGTCCCAGGTCTTGCCGGCCATCGACTCATCGGGGTTGCGCCAGCTGACCACGAACAGCCGGTGCCCTTGCTCCACCGTGTAGCGGATCAGCGAGTTCTCGGGCTGCAGGTCGAGGATGTAGTACTTGTTGATGCACGGCGGCACGAACAGCATCGGCCGCTGATGCACCTTGGCCGTCAGCGGCTTGTACTCGATCAGCTGGAAGAACTCGTTCTCATAGACGACCGTGCCTTCGGTCGTGGCGACGTTGCGGCCGACCTCGAACACGCTCTCGTCGGTCTGCGAGACATGGCCTTGCTGCAGGTCGTGCACCAGGTGCTGGATGCCCTGAGCGATGCTCTCGCCGCGCGTTTCCAGCGCCTTGCGCTGGGCTTCCGGGTTCAGCGCCAGGAAGTTGCTGGGGCTCATCGCGTCGACCCACTGCTGCACCGCGAAACGGATGCGCGCCTTGGTCTTCTCGTCGCCCTGCAGGCTCTCGGCCATCTGCATCAGCGTGCGGGCGTTGAGCAGGTACATCTGCGCGGTGTAGGCCGCGCCGGGGTTGGCGCCCCAATCCTTGGCGGCGAAGCGGCGGTCGCCGACCGGCTTGTGGGCCTTGGCTTCCTGCCCGTCGGCGCCGGTGGTCGACAGCGCTTCCAGCGTGCCGTTCCACAGCGCCGTGGCCTGCTTCAAGTACTCGCCTTGCAGATCGCTCATCGACGTCTGCGGCAGCGTCAGGCCGGAGAATGAGCGCCAGATATCACCCACTGCGTGGCCGAACGCATCGGCCTGGGCTTGAGCCTGGGCGCCAAGGGCGCCAAATGCCTCCAACGAGGGCTGCTGCTGCGACTTACCAATCACTGCTTTTGTCTCCTTGCGGTGGGGCCCGCGGCTCGTCTGTGGGGCCGCGTGAAAAGGCTGCGGCGCCTGGGCATTGGACTGCCGTCAGCTTACCGCATGATGACTCAATTTTTCGTTACGTGAAATTACCTATCACTGCCTGAAATGCACATTGTCGCCCTGGGTTGGATGTTTGTCGTGGTGCTGATGAGCCTTGCAGAGGCGACATCGCCCCAGGGCACGGTGCTGGGCGCGCTGGTCACGCTGGCGCTTTACGGCCTGCTGCCGCTGGCCATCGTGCTGTACCTGATGAACACGCCGTACCGCAAACGTGCGCGCCGCCGAGCCGAAATGGAAGAGGCCGCTGCACAAGCTGAAACGCCGCCACACGAGGGCCGCGATGATTAGCGAAAAGTTCCGCCGCGCGACATGACGTTGTGCACTGCACAACGCCCGCTTCGCAGGCCAACGCACGCCCAGACATGAGTGCTGCCTGCAGGGTGGCTCCCAAGTCCCTCAGGGCCGGGAGGCACTCAGAGCGTCGCTGAAGCTACCGGATCCAAATCGCCGCCGCATGGCGGCCCGTGACACGGTCACGACGGAACGAGAAGAAGCGAGCCGGCTCACTGTGGGTGCACCACTGGCCGCCGCTGACCTGCGTGACCCCAACCAACTGCAGCCGATGTCGGGCCAAAGCCGGCAGATCGGCCCACCACTTGCCCGGCGCCACGCCGGAACGGAAGAACGCCGACGCGCCCGGGCCGAAGGCCTCGCGCACGTCGTCACCCACCTCGAACGCATCGGGCCCGATGCAGGCGCCGAGCCAGGCGCTGACCTCGCTCGGCGCGCATCCCGCGGCCTCGCACAGCGCCTCCAGCGTCGCCTCGACCACACCGCCGGCCAGCCCGCGCCAACCCGCATGCGCCGCACCCACTGCATGCCCACCCGGCGCGGCCAGCAGCACCGGCAAGCAGTCGGCCACCAGCACCGTGCAGGCGACACCGCGTTCGGTCGTCACGCTGGCATCGGCTTGCGCAAAGGCCTGGCCACGCACTAGGTCGGCTCGTGTCAGCCGCACGACTCGCGCGCCATGCACCTGGTCCAGGTAGACCGGTTGCGCGCCCTCCATCCAGCCGGCAAAGCGGCGCTGGTGTTCGTGGATCGCCGCCGGCTCGTCGACGGCATCACCCCGAAGCCCGGCCGGTCGCAGGTTCAGGCTGTCGAACGGCGCACGGCTGACCCCGCCGCGACGGGTCGACATCAAGCCGCCGACCTCGGGCGGTAAACCTTCGGCGCGAAGAAAGCTGCCGGTGGTCATGGCATCAGCGGGGCCAGCGCACGGCCGCTCCGAAGCGGCCGCGCCGCCCCCTCGGGGGGCAGGCTCGGTACTCCGGGCCGGGGGCTGTCATCAACCGGCATCCGGGCACTTCTCTGGCCTGGTGGCCTCGAACGCATCGAGCTTCATACAGGCCTCGAACACCCGCATCACGTTCGGCACGTGGTCCAGCCGGCATTCGAAACGCTGGGCGTTGAAGATCTGCGGCACCAGCACGCAGTCGGCCAAGCCAGGCGTGTCGCCCACACAGTAGACCGTGGGCACCGCGGCCAGCTGGCGTTCAACTGCCTCCAGCCCCGTCTCGACCCAGTGCTTGTACCAACGGTTCTTCGCGTCTTCGTCGACGCCGAGCGAGTTGACGAGGTAGCGCAGCACACGCAGGTTGTTCAGCGGGTGGATCTCGCAGGCGATGTCCAGCGCCAAGGCACGGGCGCGAGCGCGGGCCAGCGGCTCCTTCGGCAGCAGCGGCGGCACGGGGTACGTCTCGTCGAGGTACTCGATGATCGCGAGCGACTGGTGCACGAAGGCGTCGCCATCTTTCAGCAGCGGCACCAGGCGCGAGGCCGACACCGACGAGTACGACTCGGCGGTCTGCTCGTTCTTCTGCAGGTGCACCGACTTGTAGTCGTAGGCCAAGCCCTTCAGCGCCAGCGCGATGCGCACGCGGTAAGAGGCCGACGAGCGAAAGTAGTTGAAGAGTTCCATCACGGTGGGTTTCCTGTTCAGACCTCAGCCAGCACGATGTCCAGCTGCAATTGGCCCAGCCCTTCGATCGCACCGACCAACCGGTCGCCCGCCACCACGGCGCCCACGCCGGCTGGCGTGCCGGTGTAGATCAGGTCACCCGGTGCCAGCGTCCACGCGCGGCTCAGCGTGGCGATGGTTTCGCTGACGCTCCAGATCAGGTCCGACAAGTCGCCGGTCTGGCGACGCTGGCCGTTCACATCGAGCGTGATCGCGCCTTTCAGCAGCTCGCCGGTGCCGGCCTTGGGGTGAATCGGGCCGATCGGCGCGCTGTGGTCGAAGCCCTTGCCGATGCTCCAGGGCCGGCCCTGCTTCTTCATGTCGTTCTGCAGGTCGCGCCGGGTCATGTCCAGCCCGATCGCGTAGCCCCAGATCAGCTCGGCGGCACGCTCCACCGGCACGTCGCGCCCACCTGCCCCCAGTGCCACCACCAGCTCGATCTCGTGGTGCAGGTTGCTGGTCATCGGCGGGTAGGCCATGCGACCGATCTGGCCGTCGGCGACCGGCAACACCGCATCGGCCGGCTTCATGAAGAAGAACGGCGGCTCGCGGCCGGTGTGGCCCATCTCGACCGCGTGCTCGGCGTAGTTGCGGCCGACGCAGTAGATGCGGTGGACAGGGAACGAACGCCCATCGGTGACGGGCACGGCGGCCACGGCGGGCGGCTGGATCACGTAGGTCATGGCGGGTCTCCGGATCGGCTGATGATGCCACGGCACCGTTGCCACTTCGGAGCTCAAGGCCCACGCATTCACAGGCCCTACACTGCCGCACCATGTTCACGGACCGCACCATCGTTCACTGTCGCGCCTGCGGCACCAAGGTCAACTACGTGGTGCCCGCAGACGACAACCGCCCACGCGCGGTTTGCCCCAACTGCGCGACCATCCACTATGAGAATCCGCTGAACGTGGTGGGCACGGTGCCGGTCTGGCAAGACCAGGTGTTGCTGTGCCGCCGTGCGATCGAGCCGCGCCACGGGCT
>Ga0307515_10011290_pt1 | contig 16958 bp, 16 predicted proteins | sample 17_EM_MG_FD_194513 | JGI IMG/M metagenome (GOLD analysis project Ga0307515, IMG submission 194513) | Populus trichocarpa ectomycorrhiza microbial communities from riparian zone in the Pacific Northwest, United States - 17_EM | ecosystem: Host-associated > Plants > Roots > Unclassified | place... | reverse complement strand
CGAGCCGCATCAGGTCCTGGACCAGGAGGCCCGCCCGCGTCCGCGCGCGCAGATCGACGAGCGCCGTCAGACCGGGCGTGTAGTGACACGCGGCCTCGAGCGCCGCCTCGAAGCCGTAGACCTTGATCAGGAGCCTGACGTAGTCGTCCCGATTGACGGTCGGGACCAACAGGTCCAGCCACGGCGCGTCCGCAACGGCATGATGGTCGCGGGTCGCGATGTTCAGCTGGATGAGCGTGCGCGACAGCCGTTCCATCGACGGCGACACGTGCTGCAAGCTCTGTGCGCGGTGGTTGGACGGTGATGCCGCGGTCGGATCGGCGAGCGGATCCGCGCACCGTGGTCGACGAGTGAGGCACGCCGTACTTGCGGTGCGTCACGCCGCGCCGCCGAGCCGGCGCCGCGGCGCGCGCGATGACCGTGTGCGCCGGATTGCGCGCGCGCGTGCTGGTCCGTCACGCCGTCATTCGCTGTCGCTGGTCTTCTGCTCGTCGATCGCGGGCTGGGCCGCCCCGGTCTGCGACGGATCCGGCGGCGGGACCGGGCGGGACGCCTGGTACGGGGTCTCGAGCCGGCGATACAGCGAGCGGCGGTCGATGCCGAGGATCCGCGCGGCGTGGGTCTTGTTGCCACGCACGGCCTCGAGCACCTGGCGCACGTAGCGGCGCTCCATCTCCTCCATCGTGATCATCGCGTCCGGCGACGCGGTCGGCCCGGCCGGGATCACGATGCGTGTGACGTGGAACTCCTGGACCTTGGTCGGCAGGTCGTCGACCGTGACCTCGTCGAGCCGGCACAGCGCGACGGCGCGCTCGATGCAGTTCTCGAGCTCGCGGACGTTGCCGGGCCAGTCGTAATCGAGCAACATGCGCGCCGCCGGCGGCGAGAACCCCTTCACCGGCTTGCCGATGCGCTGCGCGATGCGCCGCACGAAGTGCTGGGCGAGCAGCAGGATGTCGCCGCTGCGCGCCCGGAGCGGCGGGACGTGGAGCGTGACCACGTTGATGCGATAGAACAGATCCTCGCGGAACCGGCGCTGCTCGACCTCGGACTCGAGGTTGCGGTTGGTCGCGGTGAGCACGCGGGCATGGAACGGGATGTCCTCGTCGCCGCCGACCGGGCGGACCTCGCGCTCCTGGAGCACGCGCAGCAGCTTGACCTGCATCTCGCCCGGCATCTCGCCGATCTCGTCGAGGAAGATCGTGCCGGCGCCGGCCTGGCTGAACAGCCCGGACCGCGCGCTCCGCGCGTCGGTGAACGCGCCGCGGACGTGACCGAACAGCTCGCTCTCGAGCAGCGGCGCCGGCATCGCCGCGCAGTTCACCGCGACGAACGGCTCGTTGCGGCGAGGCGACAGCCGGTGGATGGCGCGCGCGACCAGCTCCTTGCCGGTGCCGGACTCGCCGGTGATCAGCACGGTGGCGTCGCTGTCGGCGACCCGGTGGACCATCTCGATGGTCTCGCGGATCGCGGGGCTGGTGCCGGCGATGCCGTTGACCGGCTCGTCGCCCACGGCGGACCGGAGCTGCTTGAGCTCGCGGCGCAGGGCGAGGTGGCCCAGGGCGCGGCCGACGGCGATCGCGAGCGTGTCGAGCTTCACCGGCTTGAGGATGAAGTCGTACGCCCCGGCGCGGATCGCGCCGATCGCGTTGTCGAGCGTGCTCTGCCCGGTGATCACGATCGGCAGGATGTCGGGATAGCGCTGGCGGATCTGTCCGCACAGCTCCAGTCCGGTCATGTCGGCCATGTAGATATCGGTGACGACCACGTCGACCGGCTCGTTGGCGAGCCGGCCCAGACAGTCGCGCGCCGAGTGGACGCTGTTGACGCTCAGTCCGCGGCGGCGCAAGCCGTCCCGCAGAAGCTGCGCCGTATCGATGTCGTCATCGACGACGAGTACACTCCCGTTCACGGGTGGTCCCTTCCTGGATGCAGGCAGGGGGCGACGACTGCGGACTTACCTGGCACCTCTGAGTTTTGCCTACCATGCCAGAACTCGAGAAACCCGCAAAAAAATCAACAAGATACCGCGAGCGTTTGCGCACGATCCGAGCGAGCGCGGGAGACACAGCCCAAGCGGGGGCAAGATGCCCGCCTGGCGGAGCGACACAGCCAGAAGCGCACAGCGCACCTCCAGCGCCCACACCGAAAAATAGAACGGGCCCGGTCAGCCGGGCCCGTTTGCTCATTCCTTACCCAGCTGGTTCTCAGCTGAGGTCTAGCGGGAGGCTAGGAAGGCCCCTCCTTTGAGCGGTGACTGGTACATTGCATGTTCTTCTTCCTCCCCTGGCATTAGCCAGAGCCCGACACCAAACGGCCCGCAGGCAGAATTGCCGCGGTTCCCGGGGTCGGGCCTTCGTAATGGGCACAGCGGCCCGTTTCGAAGTCCACGATTCGTGATGGCCGAACGGTCATCGCGTGTGTGCTCGGCGACATGGTCGCAAAGATATTGTACGGCAAGCGCGAAGAAAGCGCCAGCGGCGCGCGCCAGCGACGGAGGAGATCGCCGCTGTGGTATGCAGCCGCGCGTGACGACGAAGCCTGGCAAGCAGCTGGACACGTTCGCGAACCCCCGGCCGGGGCGCGACTACCACATCGCGTTCGAGTGCCCCGAGTTCACCTGCCTGTGTCCGCTGACGGGCCAGCCGGACTTCGCAACGATTCTGATCGATTACATCCCCGATCAGCTGTGCGTCGAGCTCAAGAGCTTGAAGCTCTACCTGTGGAGCTACCGCGACGAGGGCGCGTTCCACGAGGCGGTGACCAACCGGATCTGTGACGACCTGGTGGCAGCGATTGCCCCGCGGTCGCTGACGGTGACCGGCAAGTTCTGGGTCCGCGGTGGAATTACCACCACGGTGACGGTCATCCACCCAGCGTGAGAAGCAGCTGGTGGTCGCCGAGCGTGCGCTCGGCGAAGGCCGCCTCGCTGAACGCCAGGTACATGAGCCAGGTGCGGACGAACGGCTCGTCGAAGCCGAGCGCGGCCACCTGGGGCAGCGCCGCCACGAACCGCTCGCGCCAGGCCTGGAGCGTGGCGACGTAGCCGGGGCCGATGTCGTCGGCGCGGGCGATCCGGAAGCCGGCCGGCGCAGCGGCCGCGGTGATCGCGCCGAGCGACGGGATCAGCGAGCCGGGGAACACGTAAGTCTGCATCCAGTCGACGCGCCGGCGGTACGCGGCGAACCGCGCGTCGGGCATCGTGATCGACTGCAGCGCGAACCGCCCGCCGGGCCGCAGCATGCGCCGGGCGATCGCGAAGTAGCGCGGCAGGTACTCGTGGCCGACCGCCTCGAGCATCTCGATCGACACCAGCTTGTCATGGCGCCCCGCGCCGTCGAGCTCGCGGTAGTCGCGGTACTGGACGTCGACGCGATCGGCCAGCCCGGCGGCGGCGACCCGGGCCGCGGCGAGCTGGTGCTGCTGGCGCGACACGGTGATCGCGGTGACCCGGCAGCCGCGGGTCCGCGCGGCGTGGATGGCCATGCCGCCCCAGCCGCAGCCGATCTCGAGCAGGTGATCGCGCCGCGACAGCGCGAGCAGATCGCACAGCCGGTCGAGCTTGGCGCGCTGGCCGTCGGCGAGCGACATGCCGGACCGAGGGAAATACCCGCACGAGTAGGCCAGGGTCTCGGGGTCGAGGAACAGCTGGTAGAACGCGTTGCCGAGATCGTAGTGGGCGTGGATGTTGCGCTGGCTGCCATGCGGCGTGTTCGCGGCGCGGCGGTGACGCGCGAGCGCCGGCAGCTGGGCGAGCCGGGTCAGCGGCGACTCGACGCCGCGCGCGCCGGTCGCCCGCAGCGCCAGCCGGAGCACGCCGACCAGGTCATCGCTCGACCATTCCCCGGCGACGAACGACTCGCCACCGCCCATCTCGCCGCGCAGCACGACGCGCAGGAACGCGCGGTCGTCGTGGATCCGCACGCACGCCTCGGCCGGGCCCGGCGGGCCGACCCGGACGCGATCTCCCGACGGCAGGATCAGATCGAGCGGGCCGGCGCGCCAGCCAGCGCGGAGCTGGGCCAGCGCCAGCCAGCGCAGCGCGTGGCCGGCCGGCGCCGCGAGCCGGGCCAGCGGGCGGGGCAGGGGGAGCGGGAGCGGGACGATCAGCGGGTGAGCTACAGCCCCGGACACGTGGGCACGTTACTTCAAGCGAGGAGATCGGTCGTCCGGCAGTACGTCCGAACTGTGTGATCGGATCGGCGGGACGAGCGGGCGCGGCCGATGATCCGGACCGGGCCGGCGGTACGGGACGCCGCGCAGCCGGAGCACGACCGCCTGGAGGTGGATGAGCCCGATCACCTGCGCGGTCATCAGCGGATAGCGCAGCGCGGCGGCGACCAGCGCGCGATCGCCGAGCGGGCGCCGCACGCCGTCGAGCCGCGCGACGAAGATCCGCTGCCCGGCGCCGGGCCGCGCGACGTGCATGGTGATCGCCAGGCGATCGCCGTCGAGCGGTGCGTCGAACCAGAACTCGTAGCTCGCCGGACCGTGGAGGAACGGCGACACGAACAGCTCGCGGACGTGACGGAACCCGACGCGCCCGGGCCGGCTGCGATCGGCGATCCGCTCGCCCGGTCCCAGCACGTAGCGCCGCCGGCCGCCGTAGGTGTTGTTGACCTCGGCGACCACCGAGGCCAGCGCACCGGCGGCGTCGTAGTTGAGGAAGAAGCTGACCGGGTTGAACACGTAGCCGGCGACCCGCAGGTTGGTGACCAGCCGGGTCGTGTGGGCGCGCGGCAGGCCGTTCGCGGCGAGCAGCGCGGCGAGCGCGGCGGGCAGGCCGCGTTCGCCGCCCTCGTAGTCGCGGTCGTGGAACGCGAACAGGTTCCGGCCGCCGTGCGAGAACAGCCGCAGCTCGCGATCGAGCGCGTCGAGCTCGTCCAGATCGATCGCGGCGACGTAGACCGGGTAGCGGAACGCGCGGCGCGCGTGCTCGTCGTCGCGCGCGTGCATCACGCTGCCGCGGTACAGCGCCGAGCGCCGGGTCACGGCGGGCACGGCGCCTCGGCGGGGCGATGCTCGTCGGCGGCGATCCGCGCGGCGGCGGCGATCCCGGCGCGCATCCCGTCCTCGTGGAAGCCGAACCCGAGGTGGGCGCCGGCGTAGGCGGTGCGGTGTGCGGCGCCGAGCCGCGGCAGCTCGGCCTGGGCCGCGAGCGCCGCGCGGTCGAGCTGCGGGTGGCTGAACGCGACCTCGTGCAGGACGCCGGCCGGCGGCGTGCGCGGGTTGAGCGTCACCAGGTACGGCGCGTCGGGCAGGCCCTGGAGCCGGGTCATCGAGTAGGTCACCGCGACCTGCGAGGTGTCGCGGTCGGCGACGTAGTTCCACGACGCGTGCGCGGCGGGGCGGCGCGGCAGGAACCGGCGATCGGTGTGGAGCACGGTGCGGTTCGCGGTGTAGCGGAACGCGCCGAGCACGCGGCGCTCGTCGGCGCTGGGCCGGGCGAGCAGCGCCAGCGCGGTGTCGGCGTGGGTCGCGATGATGATCCGGTCGTGGCGGTGCTCGCGGCCGCGGGCGACCACGGTCACGCCGGCGGCGTCGCGCGCGATCGCCGCGACCGGCGCGTCGAGCTCGAGCGCGAACCGGCCGGTGCCGCGCAGCCGGGCGACCAGCGCGTCGACGTAGCGCCGGCTGCCGCCGACCACGGTGTGCCACGCCAGCGGCCGGATCGGGCGCAGCATGCCGTGCTGATCGAGGAACCGGAGCAGGACCTCGGCCGGGAACTCGCCGCAGTGATCCGGCGCGAGCGACCACAGCGCGGCGGCGAGCGGGACCAGGAAGCGGTCGCGCAGCTCGCGGCTCGCCCGCCGGCGTGCCAGGTAGTCGTCGAGCGACGCGCCCGCGGCCAGGCCCGCCGCCAGATCGCGGCGCGCGCCGCGCACGAACCGGAGGATCTCGGCGAGGAACCGCCAGTGGCGCGGGTCGAACAGCCGGCGGCGATCGGCGAACACCGCGCCCAGGCTCGCGCTGCCCCACTCGAGGTCGTCGCCCGCCTCGCCGGGGATCGCCACCGAGAACGACATCGTGGTCGGCCGGGTCGCGACCCCGAGCTCGCCGAGCAGCGCGAAGAACGCGGGGTAGCGCTCGCGGTTGCAGACGATGAACCCGAGGTCGACGGCATGACCGCCGGCCTCGACGGTGTGGACGTGGCCACCTGGCTGCGGCGCCGCCTCGTACACCGTGACCGCGTGGCGCCCGGCGAGCGCGCGCGCGGCCGCGAGCCCCGCGATCCCGGCCCCGACGATCGCGATCCGCATCGTCATCGCGCCGCTTCGGTGGGCAGCGTGCCGCGGAACCGCACCGCGGTCGACGGCGCCGTGCCATGGGCGTCGCGGAGCTCGATCGACAGATCGATCACCTGGCCGCGCAGCGCGGCCGCCGCCTTCGCCGCGACCGGGATCACGAGCTCGCGCGACACCGCGGCGCCTCTGGCCAGCTTGCCGACGTAGATCATCCGTCCGTCGATCGCGGGCACCCGCGGCGCGGTGATCTGGCCGCGTAGCGCCGAGGCGTCGCCCGGGCCGTCGTTGCGCAGCGGCAGCACGACGCGAACCGCAGGGCCGTCGCCGCCGGTGACGAGGCTGGCGCGCAGCGTCCCGGCGACGATCCCCGGCACCAGCTTGAGCGGCTCGACCTGCGCGTCGAAGTCGGCGTGCGCGAGGAAGCCCGCCGCATGGCTCGCCAGCGCGCCGCCGTCGAGCACGATCGAGATCGTGCGTGCGCCGCCATCGCCGTCGATCAGCGCGGTGACCTCGGCGGGCGGGACCGCCGCCCGGGTTGCCGCGTACGCGTCGGTCCACTGGTACGGCGACACCGCGAACCCGCCGGTCGCGTCGATCGCGCCGTGGATCTCGAGGCCGCCGACCGCGAGCGTGGCCGACCGTGCCGCCAGCGCGCGCTCGCCGCACGGCTGGCTCGGTCCCGGCCGGCGCAGCGCGACCGGCTCGCCGCCGTCCGAGACCGCGACGCCGTTGCCGAGCCACGGGCCGATCGCGAACGGCAGCGCGACCCCCGCGCTCGCCGCTCCGAGGTAGGTGTACGGGCTGCCTCCCGGATCGCGCGAGAACAGCGCGCTGGTCAGCATCACGCCGCCGGCCGCGGCCGCGATCACGCCGACCGTGAACGTCGCCAGGTTGGGGCGGGTCGCGACCTCGATCGTCGAGCGCTGGTGCACGACCTCCTCGGCCGGACACTCCAGCGGCTCGACGAACCGCAGCCGCCCGGTCTCGGTCCACACCAGCGCCGCGCGGTGCGCGATCGCCCCCTCGGCATGCACGACGCGCTCGACCGTCGTGGGCCGGGTGGTCTCGCTCTGGACGATGACGTGGCACGCCGGGCCGGCGAGCCCGCCGAGGCCGATCGCGGCGCCAAGCCTGCACAGGAGCGATTGCATCAGGGCCATCGATCTCGGTACGCGCGACAGGCGCGGACGGCCGAGGATATCAGGTTCGCGTCGCACGGCCGCGGGCGTGTGGTCGCGCAACCCACGCGGCGCCATCGGCCACGCAGCCGACGCTGTGCCGGATCGCCGTGTGACCAGGTCTCGACTTCGGGCACCGGACCTGCTGAACGCAGCGCGAGCGCCGTTCTTGCGCGCTCGTCGCCTCGGCGACAGCACGCGAAGGCCCGGCGACCGATCTCGACGTCTCGCTGACGGCGGAGCTCAAGAGCCACAACGCCATCGACGGTGGGATCACGCTCGGCGCCAAGAACCTCTACGAGCTGATCGCCAACGCCCCCGGCGACGAGATCACGCTCAAGGTGGCCGACAACCACTGGGCCGAGATCGGCTGCGATCGCGCCGAGGTCCGTGCGGGCCCGAGCCTCGCGCGGGACCTGGTTGACAGCGCGGCGGAATCTGCGCCGAATGACCAGGTGACCCGGCGCACGCGAGCGAGCGCGGCCCCCGAGGCCGAGGCCGTCGACCTCGCCGGGCACCCGGGCCTGCTGATCCGCCCCGACGCGGCGCGGGCGCTGTACGTGCTCGCCCACGGCGCCGGCGCCGGCATGCGCCACGCGTTCATGGACGCCATCGCCGCGGCGCTCGCGGCGCGCGACGTCGCGACCCTGCGCTGGGAGTTCCCGTACATGGCAGCGGGCAAGGCCCGGCCGGATCGCGCCGAGGTCGCCGAGGCCGCCGTGCGCGAGGTCTGGACCGCCGCGCACTCGCAGCTCGGCGACCTGGCGCTGTTCGCCGGCGGCAAGTCGTTTGGCGGCCGGATGACGTCGCGGGCCCACGCCGCGGCGCCGCTCGCCGGGCTGCGCGGCCTGATCTTCCTCGGCTTCCCGCTGCACCCGCCCGACAAGCCGGGCATCGAGCGCGCCGAGCACCTCGCGTCGGCGGCCGGCCCGCTGCTGTTCGTCCAGGGCGATCGCGACGAGCTCGCCGGGCTGCGCCGGCTGCGCCCCGTGGTCCGCAAGCTCGGCGCCCGGGCCACGCTGCACGTGGTCGAGGCCGCCGATCACGGGTTCGACGTCCAGGTGCGATCGGGACGCACACGCAGCGACGTGTTCGACGAGCTCGCCGACACCATGGCGCGCTGGATCACGTCTCACGCGGCTCGCAGTTGAGCCGGCGGCGCGATCCTGCATACTCTGGTTCTATGTCCGATCGCTACGCGGCATGGATACGGGACAAGCTCGCCGAGCATGTCCCCGAGGCCACCAGCGACCCGGCGGCCTCGCTCCAGCTCGCCCACGCGTGGGCCGCGCTCTCTGGCCACGGCAAGCAGATCTTCGGCATGGAGATGCCGGCGGAGCTCCCCGAGCGCGAGGTGCTGCGCGACGAGTGCATGGCAGGCATTCGCAAGTGGATCCCGCTGCTCGACAAGGACGCCAAGGAGCAGCTGAAGCACGTGCTCAAGGCCTACGCGTTGCCGATGAGCTGAGCGCTCGCGAGCCGGTGGTCGTCAAGCTTGAGGTGGCGACGTCGCTTGCGATCGAAGAAGCCGCCCGCGGCCTCCGCAGCCAGAGGTTGCGCAGCTGGGCAAGCTTCAGCTCACTGCTGTGCGCTGGCCGGAGCCTGCTCGCGCGAAGCCTGCGCAGCCAAGCTCGACTCCGCGGGAAGCTGCTTCCCGCCGCGCCGGAACCGCTGCTGCTGGAGGTGCCGCTTGCGTGCTCGCTTCGACTTCGCCCGCGCCATGCGTTGCTGATGGTCATGCCAGGGCACGATGTCAACTGATTGGGTACTACCAAATGTGATTGTCGATCGCGAGTTTAGCGAGAGAGTATCGCCGGATCAGAGAGTACCTGTTTGGTGACAGTTGTCATCAATTCGAGATCGATCGGGTGTCCGAGCATCGATCGCGATACGCGCAAGATTCGCTCGGCGCGATCAAGGCCGACACCGCGCCTCGATTCGAAACCTGGTAGCGCACGCCAGGCAGCGATGCGCCCATCACTCGCGCTCCGCACGCCGTGCGACGCTGCCCCGACGATGCGTACCGTATGCCTCCTCGACGAAGAACCGGCTCGATCCGCCCTCGAGCGCGGACCTCGGGAGATCGCGTGGACGGCCTGTGGACAACGGGTCGGACTGGGACCCGCGCATCGGCGGACCAGGTCGACACGTGCGCGGCTCACAGTCCGCCTCCGTTCCCCACAGCCCAGCGCCTCGACCCCACGCTCCCTGGCAGAGTCTTTTTGATTTTTCCCGGATCGGATCGAGAACGGATCTCGATTGTTCCAGAACACGATCGTGATTGTTCGCTATATCGATCAATCAAATACAACAACAATTCGATTGACTTTCTCCATCGTGCGGTTCACATAGAAACGTTCCATCCGGAACAGGCCGCGCCGCCGTTGGCGCCTGCAAATAGCGGCCCGCCGGTGTTAGAGCACCGACGAGCCAAGGAGCCGCAGATGTCAGCAACACATCGCAGCACCCGTCCCAGGGTATCGAACGAGACCGCCAACAGCAACTTCGAGGCCGGCACCGCGCTCGAGAACCTCCGCGCCGAGGTGGTGGAGATCGAGGCGCTCGCCCGGGCCGCGGAAGCCGCCGCCGACGCACTCCCGGCACCGACGACCGATCGCCAGCGCATCGTTTTCGGTCGGATCCAGTCGCTCGCGACGAAGACCTCGGAACAGGCGAGCGCGTCGCTGCACTTCGCCAACGCACAGGTCGCCGCGCTCACGGCACAGATGGAGGCGTGCCGAAAGGCGGCGGCGCGCTGACCAGCGTCCGGTCCTGGTCATCGTCGTCACGCCGGGAGCGTTCCAGTCGATCCCGGAGGCACCGGGACGGCCTGACCGGGGCTTGCATGGATCACGCGATCACGGACCTGCGCCGGTCGGCCAGGCCAGCCAGCCGTGCCAACGAGAAGCTGCCCGTCGGTCGGCGTGACCGCGGTCGCGATATCGTCTTGGGCGAGGAACACGTGCGGGATCCTGACTGTCCGGCTCTGCATCTTCTTCTTCCGAAACCCAAAAAATCGGAAAACGGAGACTCGGCGCAGGGCGATGGGCTGTGAGCGGGCGCGCGCTGCGTATGTCGTGTCGACCGCGCGCGGCCGGTCATCAGGCCGGTCGCGCGGTCTCCCGAGGTATCTTCCGTCTGCCGTCCGCGGTTGTCCGTACCCGTCGGCAGCCGTCCGCAGTCGTAGCGAAACGTTGAGATCGGTCGCCGCGGCGAGCAGCTGGTTCTTGCCCTGCGTGCGCAGCAAGACGTTCGCGGCGTCCGCGGCGATCCACAGTGGTCGGCAGCCGTCCGCCGTGTGCGGGCGCCCACGTGGGCGCGGCGTCAGTTCGCAGACGTCTGCACAACCGCGCTCCAGTCCGACCGGACGCGCTGCGCTCTGATCTGAAGTGTGGTGGCTCCTTCGCTTCTCGAGGGGAAGCTCTTGAGCGTGTCGCCGAGAGAGCGAAAGAGGACCTCGGTCGTGGGAGGCTTGAGCGCTACTTCGGCCGGTTCATCGCTCGCGAGAGCGATGGGCCCAAGCGTGGTGAGCATCCGCAGGAAATGCTCGGCCGGAACACCCATTGGGTCGGTGCTAGTCCAGCGCGACGCTTGATGCTCGGTGACTCCCATCAGCGCCGCAAATCCTTTGTTCGTCAGCTCGAGGTAGTCACGAAGGAAACGGACCTCGGACGGGATGAGACGCGCTGGCTTATGCGCGAGCACGCTAGCTATCGCGCGGTGAAGCTGGGCCATCGCGACGATCTGGACACGCTTCGCGCCGCAGCTCTCGCAGGTGTACGTGGTGGTGTTGCGAAGGACGACGTGGTCCATGCCGCTCTCGCGGTAGACGTGATCGCCGACTGACTTCGTCATCACGTTTCCGCATTCGGTGCACTTCATGTTGGGTTACCCTTCCCTCATGACGGTGATGATGACCAGCAAGTTGCCGTCCTCGTCCACGTCGAAGGTGAAACAGACCTCGACATCATTTTTGCGAGCGAGATACCGCCACTTGCCGGCGACGCATTGATCGGTGCGTAGCGAGCCACGAAGCGCCGCCAAGATCATGCCACCGGTGATCTGGCGCTCAGCCATCCGATCGTCGCCGCCGTGGTATCCGATCAACGTGCGCCCGTACTCGATGCAGTACGCGACAACCTCGCGAAGTTTCTGACCTGCTACCTCTACCGTCGGGTCGATTACCTCCACACAGTAATCATGGTGCTCGGTTGCGCTTTCCGCAAGCGAAAATTTGCGCTTTCCGCAATCGGCGACAGTTACAGCGTGTCGAGCTCGCGGGTCAGGGTCGTCAGGCGCTGAGCAGCGACCGGTCCAGCCGTGCGGTTTCTATGGGAGCAGCGGCAGCACCGGAGAACGCGAGCGATGACGATCGGCGCAGCGTGCGCATCGTCGCGGTGGGCAGCCACCGAGGCAGGTCCCGCTTCACGCTATGGCGCGCCGCCGGGGAAGCACTCGGGGCAGATCCAGCGGTTGTCGAGCGCGTCGCGCCAGGCCTCGATCGCGGCGGCGTCGCCGGCGCGGACGTCGTCGGCCCGGATCGCCGGTGGTAGCGGGCTGAGCGCGTCGAGGCGGGCGACCACCGCGGCGCGATCGGCGCCGGTGGTTCGCGACAGCAGGTTCCACAGGGTGATGGTGTCGCGGAGCTCGGCGGCCGCGGCGATCGCCGCGACAGCGGACGCATCGCCGCCGTCGTATCGCGCGACGGCGTCGCGCAGCGCGGCGGGCGCGGCGATCGCGACCGGCGTGCCGGGGCCACGGCCGGGCGCGGCGACCACCTCGGTGTCGCGCGGCGCGTAGGCGACGAGGCCATGGCCCTCGAGCGACACCGCGCCGGAGGTGACGCGGAGGTGGGTCCGGCCGTCGCCGTCGACCGCCAGCTCGTAGGCGCAGCCGAGGTCGACCGCGGTCGCGCCGGGGGTATCGACGACGAACAGCCGCGGCGGCGCGACGACGCGGGCGGCGACCTTGCCGCGCGCGAGCTCGAGGTGGTGGCCGGCAGCGCCGGTGCCGACCAGGCGGACCCGCGAGTCGCCGTAGACCGTGAGGTCGCCGATGTCCGCGACCCGGACGCTGGCGACGGCGGCGCCCGAGGTCTCGAGCCAGGCGCCGACCGGCAGGGTGCCGCGGGTCGCCACGCCGCCGGCGCAGCGCGCCGGGCCGCCGTCGACCGCGAACGTGAAGCCGGCGCCGGCCGTGCCGCAGCGTTGATCGCCGCGCGGCCACAGCCAGAACACGGCGAGCGCCGCGGCGGCCGCGACAAGGCCCGCCGCGGCGGGGGCTCGCCAGCGCGGGCGGCGCGGCGGTGGCTTGCGCAGCGGCGCGCGGTGGGCGTACACGCCGAGCAGGGCTTCGAGCTCGGCCACGTGAGGGTCGTCGCCGGTCTTGTCGAACAGGGAATCGGTCATCGCTCGCCTCCTTCGCTGCCGCCGAGGCGCTCGCGCAGGAGCTTCATGCCACGGTGCAAGTGTACCCGCACCGAGTCGGGCGACATCCCGGTGTGGTCGGCGATCTCGGGGCCGCTCAGGCCCTCGACGAGTCGCATCATCAGGGTCTCGCGATAGGTCTCGGGGAGCTCGCGGATCGCGCGCAGCGCGGCGGCGGCCTCGACGCGCGGCGGCGGATCGATCGCGAGATCGGCGGCGAGATCGGCGGCGAGATCGGCGGTGGCGTTGCTGGTCGGCCGGCGGCGCGCAGCGTCGGTCGCGCGGTTGCGGGCGATCGCGAGCAGCCAGCCGGCGAACGCCGCGGGCTCGCGGAGCCGCGCGAGCTTGGCCCAGGCGTCGGCGAACACGTCCTGGACGACGTCGCCGGCGTCGCACGCCGACACCCGGGCGAGCGCGACGGCGTGGACCGCGCGGTGGAACCGCTCGTAGAGCCGGCCGAACGCGGCGCGGTCGCCGCCGCGCGCGCGGGTCACCAGCTCCGCGACGGGGGCCTCGCGCACGTCCACGGCACGACCATGCGCCGCCCGGGCGGCGAGCTCAAGCGCGGGCAGGGCCCGGCTCCATCGCGGGCAGGTCGGCCGCGGCGACCGCGATGCCGCGCGCGGCGAGCGGGCGGACCACGGCGCGGGATACCGCGTCGACCAGGCCGCGATCGTGCTGATCGCAGGCCACGGCGCCGAGGCCGCTGTGATGGCAGCCGCCGCCGAGCAGCGGGGTGAACGCGCGGATCGCGTCGCCGGCGACGTCGGCGAGGTGGCCGCGGGCGGCGTCGTCGAGCCGCGGCGCGGCCCAGTCGAGGAACCACCAGCCGAGCTGGGAGTGGCTCGCTTCGTCGGCGGTGATCTGCGCCAGCGCGGCCTCGATCAGCGGCGAGCCGGCGGTGTGACGCGCCAGCTTGAGCATCGGCACGGTGAGCGCCTCGCCGACGCACGACGTGCGGACCACGAGCTCGGCGGCGGCGAGCAGCGGATCGCCCGCGGCGGCCGCGGTCGGCGGCCGGACCAGCCGCGCGAGATCGACCTCGAGCGGCACCGCGCCGCCGAGCGCGACGGCGAGCCGCGCGGCGACCTCGGTGTGGACGATCTCGTCGACCACGAAGTCGCCGGCGGCCGCGATCAGATCGATCGGCGCGCCGGCGGCCAGCAGCGCGGCGGCGATCTCGGCGAACGCCGCGGCGCTGGCGTACTCGCTGAACGCGGTGCGGGTCCAGACCACGCGCGCGCCGGGGGCGTCCTGCGGCAGCGGCTCGGCCCACGGCAGGGCGTCGATCCAGCCGCGCCGCGGGGCGAGCCGCCGGCCCCACGGGCCGCCGATCGCCGTCAGCTCGAACGCGCGCGCGGTCATCAGCGCTTCTCGGCCTTGCGGACGTCGGCGCAGAACTGGCTGGGCTGGTACATGTCGCCCTTGTTGGCGATGTTGCCGACCAGCGGATAGCCGTCCTTGTCGCACAGCGGCCGGAACCGTGCGACCGCCGCCAGGGCCTTGTCGCGGCCGGCGTTCAGGAGATTCCCGCGCAGCTCGCGCAGCTCGCGGGGCACGCTGGCGTCGTCCGGCGGCGTGTGCGTCGCCGTGGGGGATGCGCCGGCGGGCGCGGCGGACAGCAAGAGCACAGTCAGGAGCTGGTGGGTGCGGGCCATGATCGTCTCCAGTAGGGTTTCTGAGAGAAGGACGGACGACCGCGCCGACCGTTAACAGCGCGCGCGATCCCGAGTTGGGATTTCGGCGGTGCGGCGGGTAGGATGGCGCGGTGTGGACCAGCTACTCGGCGCGCCACGCGGCCCAGCTGATCGGGCTGCCGGAGTCGGCGATCCGGAGCTGCATTCGCGACGGCCTGGTCGGCACGCCGGGCGCGGTCCCCGCGCAGCTGACGTTTCGCGACCTGTCGGCGCTGCGCACGGTCAAGGCGCTGGTCGATGCCGGCCTGCCGCTGCCGCGGGTGCGCCGCGAGCTGGTACGGATCCAGCTCGCGCTGCCCGACGGCGCCACGCTCGCCGAGCTGACGATCGAGGCCCGCGGCGGCCAGGTCCACGTCCGCGGCGTCGATCCGGGCGCCGTGTCAGTCGGCCAGCTGGCGCTGCCGTTCGAGCCGCCCGCCCCCGAGGAGGCCGCCGCGCCGGCCGGCGAGCTGCGCGAGCTGCCGCGCGCGCCCGAGGTCCCGGTGCCGCTCGCCGTCGCCCCGGCGACCGCGGAGCAGTGGCTGTCGCGCGCGCTGCAGCTCGAGGATCGCGATCCGGTGGCGGCGATCGACGCCTACCGGCGATCGCTGCGGCTGCGGCCGGAGTGCACCGAGGCCTGGATCAACCTGGGCCGGATGTTCGCGGAGAGCGGCGACACCGAGGCCGCGCGCGAGTGCTTCTCGAGCGCGATCGGGCTCGATCCGGACGACGCCACGGCGCACTACAACCTCGGCGTGATCGCGCAGGACAGCGGCCGGGAGGAGGACGCGATCGGCCACTACCGGCGCGCGCTCGAGCTCGACCCGCGGCTCGCCGAGGCCCACTACAACCTCGCGACCCTGTTCGACCAGTCCGGCGACTCGCGCGCCGCGATCCGCCACATCAACGAGTACCGCAAGCTCACGAAGTGACCCGCCGGGGCGCTACCGGAGCTCGCCCAGGACGCGGTCCAGGGTCTCGACGAGCCGCGCGGCGTCCTCGCCGCTGAACGGCATCGGCGGCCGGATCTTCAGGACGTTGTGGAACGGCCCGTCGGTGCCGAGCAGGATGCCCTCGTCCCGCATCCGGTTCGCGACGTACGACGCCTCGGCGGTGGCCGGCGCGCGGGTGCCGCGATCGGTCACCAGGTCGACGCCGAGGAACAGGCCCGAGCCGCGGACGTCGCCGATCAGCTCGTGGCGGGCGGCGAGCGTGCCGAGCTCGGTGCGGAGCGCGCCGCCGACCGCGAGCGCGTGGGCCTGCAGCGCCTCGTCGCGCACGACGTCGAGCACCGCACCGCCGACCGCGCACGACACGGTGTTGCCGCCGAACGTGCTGAAGTACTCCATGCCGTTGTCGAACGCGTCGGCGATCTCCCGCGTGGTCACGACCGCCGCGAGCGGGTGGCCATTGCCGAGCGGCTTGCCCATCACGACGATGTCGGGGACCACGCCCTGGGCCTCGAACGCCCAGCCGTGCGTGCCGATCCGTCCCAGACCGGTCTGGACCTCGTCGGCGATGCACACGCCGCCGGCGCCGCGCACCGCGCGGTATGCGCCCGCCAGGTAGCCGGGCGGGAACACGATCTGCCCGCCGACGCTGGGGCACGATTCGGCGAGGAACGCGGCGAGCTCGCGGCCGCGGGCGCGGAGCGCGTCGACGGTGCGCGCCAGCTCGGCCGCGTACTTCGCGCCGGCCTCGGGATCGCCGCGCCGGTACGGGCCGCGGTAGTCGTCGGCCAGCGCCGCGACGTGGACCCAGGCCGGTGCGCCCAGGCCGCCGGGGCCGGCGTGCTTGTACGGGCTGACGTCGATCAGCGTGGTGGTGTTGCCGTGGTACGCGGCGTCGAGCACGAGCACGTCGCGCCGCCCGGTGTAGCCGCGCGCGAGCCGGATCGCCAGCTCGTTGGCCTCGCTCGCCGAGCTGACGAGGTAGCCGACGCGGAGCGGCTCGGGCAGGGTCGCCGTCAGCCGCTCGGCGTAGTCCTCGAGCCCGTCGTGGAGGTAGCGGGTGTTGGTGCAGAGCACCGCCATCTGCCGCGCGGCGGCCTCGACCACGCGCGGGTGGCAGTGCCCGACGTGGGGCACGTTGTTGTAGGCGTCGAGGTAGCGGCGGCCCTCGTCGTCGTACAGGTACTGCCGCCAGCCGCGCGCGATCCGCAGCGGCCGGCGATACGCCACGGCGAGGCTCGGACCGATCAGCGCGCGGCGGCGCGCCAGGGTCTCGCGCACCGGCCGCATCGCCGCCGGCAGCGCCCGGGCCGGGATGCCGACGATCAGGTTGGGATCCGGCGACACGCTGCGCCACACGTCGCGCCGGCTCGGCGTGCCCACGCCGGGGAAGTCGCTGCCCAGGCCCAGGAAGTCGCAGATGATCTGGAGGTGGAGGTGCGGGGTCCAGCCGCCGTTGTGCTCGGGGCCGCCGAGCGCGGCG
>Ga0307515_10011289_pt1 | contig 16959 bp, 5 predicted proteins | sample 17_EM_MG_FD_194513 | JGI IMG/M metagenome (GOLD analysis project Ga0307515, IMG submission 194513) | Populus trichocarpa ectomycorrhiza microbial communities from riparian zone in the Pacific Northwest, United States - 17_EM | ecosystem: Host-associated > Plants > Roots > Unclassified | place... | reverse complement strand
ATATTAAAAAAAACCACACTTGAGACTATTCATATTATTAAATAACTCAATGCTAAACTAATAGAAGGAAAACCATAAAACATAAAAGAAGTAAAACTTCAAAAAAAAAAAGGAGAAAACATGAGCTTAAAAAAGAAGAAGAAAACCAAGAAAACCCAAGCGAATCTCTTAAACCTGATCTAATCTTAAAAATTTACAAGTCATTAAATCCTGGAGTCGAGTTTAATCAAGAAGCTTACTTGTCAATCAATATAATTTGGAAGGAGGAAATTGTTGAAACAATATTGATAAAAAAAACTTACAAAATAAAAAAAAGGCAACAAAAAGAATGAGAATACAATTTGAGAGAAAAACACCTAAGGAGGATGGAATTTGAAAAACAAATCCCAAACAAAATAAATAGCAATTAAAAGAATAAGTACCAAATTTGAAACATTAAAAAATCATAGGGGATGAAATTGAAAAACATTTATAATTTGATAGATTAAAAAATAGGTTGGGTGAAATTGAAAAAAATTATAGATGGCTAATCTAACATAATCAAACCCAAAAAATAAAAACAAAACCTAAAAAAAAGATTAAAAATAAGCTCAAAAGGGAAGAAAAAAAAAACCAAGCAAACCTGGGTGAACCTTCTAAACCTGTTCTAATCTCCAAAACCCACAACTTGTGAAATCCTAGACCTGAGTTGAATCAAGAAATTTAACTCTTAACAAATTTAATTTTAAATGATGAAGTCATGAAAAAAATATTAATAAAAAAACTTTGCAAAAGGAAAAAACATCAACAAAAAAACAGAGATAAAATTTGATAGGAAAAAACATGAGGAGGATGAAATTTGAAATTAAAAATTAAAAATGATCCCAAACAAAATAAATTGTAATCAAAATAATAAGGACCAAATTTGAAAGACTAAAAAATCATAAGGGGTGAACTTAAAAACATTTTTAATTTGGTAGATTAAAAAAAATGGTAAGGGGTGAAATAGAAAGAAATTGATGAGGGCTAACCTAATAAAATCAAACCATAAACTTAACAAAAAAAATAAATAGAAAAAAGGAAACATCATTTTAGAAAAGGGAAAAAAACCAAGTAAACCCGACAAATCTCCTAAACCTGGTCTAAAATTTAAAAGTCACAACCCGTGAAGTCTTTTACCCAGATTCAATCAATAAGTCTAATTGTCAACCAATTTAATTTTGAAAGATGAGGTCGGTAAAAAATATTTAGAAAAAACCTATAAAAGCAACAAAAATAATAAGGATAAAACTTGATAGAAAAAAATCAAAGGATGCAATTTAAAAAAAAATGATCTGAAATAAAATAATAAGAGGACCAAATTTTAAAGATAACAAAATAAAAAAATTGATAGATTAAAAATATCATAGGGGTGAAATTGAAAAATATTTAAAATTTAATAGACTATTTATATATTTAAAAATGTTAGGGGGTGAAATTGAAAAATATTTGTTATTTGATAGATTATTTATAGATTAAAAAATATTATAGAGGTAAAATTGAAAAGCATCTATAACTTTATAGCTTATTCTAAAATAAAAAAAGTACTAAAAAATATAGGGACCAAATGTCAAGGGAGAAAAAAATTGAAGGGGTTGTTTAGAATTTTTGCAGGGGCTGGTGCAAAACTCAAGGAGGAGAGAGAAAATAAAATAAAAAAATAATCGTCATGACAAATCGCTAGAAATCTTGGAAAACGCGTTATACCACCATGTAGAGGGCATCAATATCTTCCAAACGTCGCCTTAGAAGGTAGTGTTTGATGGTTGGACAACCCCTTACGCACCAGCAAATTGTTTTTAAAATATATTTAATAAATTTAATTTATAGCGATGTCCTAAGTATTCTTGAAAATCACAATAAAAACAATGTAAAATGATATAGAAAAAAAACCCTTAGATGAGAGTTTAATTGATTTTGCCTTTAAGAACATCAGGGTAGTTACACTATTCTAAAAAACTAGAAATACAAAAATATCATTGAGTAATATGCATTATACTATTTAATTACATGGTTAAATAAGAAAATTTTATTGTATATTAAAAACAAAATTACCAAAATACAATTCATAAAAACAATTATGTCATGGTAAAAAGACTACATCTCTAGTTCAAAGTTTTAATGTTCAAGGAGTAATATAATTATTATATTATTACAATGAATAATGAATATTAATATTTGTTTCGGGGCATAATAACTTTTCTTTGTCTATATTTTTTTATGTCTCTTTATGTTTATTTATTTATTTTTTTTTAAAAACAACTTAAATTCACTCAAAACTATTTCATTAATATATTTATTTTTATATTTTCATCTTTATCTCTACAATCTTACCTTTTTTTGTATTTTTAGTTTTAAAATATTAACAGATAAAAACCTAAAATAGCTTATGATTAATGAGTGTTTGAGAGTGTAATAATTTTTTTAGATTCGTTTTAAAAATATATTTTATTATAAAAAATATCAAATTATTTTTTTAATATTTTTTAATAATTTTAATATGATGATGTTAAAAATAAAAAAATTTAAAAAATTATTTTAATATATTTTAAAACAAAAAATATTTTTTAAAAACACACCTTTCTTTACCTTACCAATTCGGTTTAAAAACAATTGTCCGAATTCCAAAAGGTAATGGAAAAGGATGCCTGTAGCACAAAACGACAAGTCAAACATTTGAAAAGAAAAAAAAAAAAAGAAAAAAAGTTGAAGAAATAGTACCAGTTTCCATGTAAAATCTCTTCAACTTGCAAATTGAATATTATTCCATGCCTCACAAATTTCCAACTAATGCCCACCATGATACCCCTCCATAGGGAGGGAGGAGTTTGAGACTTCAATCCCATCTAGAGAGAGGGACCAGGAAAGAGACATCCGTTTTTGGACCTTCTGAAGAGAGAGAGACACAGCTAGGAGCAGTTTTTTTTTATATATATATAAAGATTGAGAGAGAGAGAGAGAGAGAGAGAGAGGGGGGGGGAGTGAGCGAGTTGAGATTGTTTCTGTTTGCCACTAAATTAATCTTTTTTATGGGACCTTGAAATCCTTGTGCCTCAAAAACTCCTAGTAGGTCATTCTTTCTTGTTTCTCGAGTCCTACTCTCCCACTTGTTGCTCTTTGGCTTTGCTGTCTCTCTGCTGCATCTCTTACCTTTTCTTGTTTCCAAACTTAACCCTCCTTAAGACCCTTTCTTCTCTCTTTTCTATGTACCATCTTCCCTATATCCAAAGAAAGATCCATTCCATACTGTGTTGGTATTGGTTTATTCTTGTTGGAGGCTACAAAGATCAATTCTGTTTAGTGGGATAGTCCTTGTTTGTGTAATGCATGCAAGTAGGCAAGGGTGTTGCTGTTCCCTGGAAGGGAAGCTATTTTCATTCAATTGAAGCATCTGGGCATTCTTGATTTTTGAAAAGATGAACTGGGTATTGCTTGAAATGGTTATTCTGCTTATTGGATTGATGGGTTGATTTAGGGTCAGTTAATGTTGTGGGCTTTGAGGCAATCTCCGTGTTTTGGATTGGTTTGAACTTAATTTGTGTTTCTATTGGTTGTATTTTAGACTTTTTGTGATTGAGATTTCATGCTTGGTCCAAGAAAATGGAGAGGTTTATGGCCAGATTTTTATTTCTTTTGCACTGAAAAAATTAGTCAAAGAATATGAAGAACTTTCTCAAGAAGCTTCATATCATGCCTAATCAATCAGAGGATGCAGAGGGGTCAAATTCATCAAGAGGCCATAAGTCCACTAATGGATCATCCCCTGATAATAAGTCTTTGCATTCTAGGTCCCAAGAGAATAAACCCTTTTCTGGCCTTTCAAATTGGTTAAGTTCAGTTGCTAATAGAAAAAGTCCTAGTCCACCATCATCTTCAAATGTGACTAGAGGAGAGAAGGTGGAGCAACCGGAGTCAATTAGTAGTAGTGGTTTTGATGTTGTTTCAGAAGCTGCAAGGCGTGATTCAGGGTCTACCACCTCCAGGGATCCTGATATTGAAGAGGAGTATCAGATACAGCTGGCTCTGGAGTTGAGTGCAAGTGAGGATCCCGAGGCAGTTCAGATTGAGGCTGTTAAGCAAATAAGCTTGGGCTCTTGTGCACCCGAGAATACTCCTGCTGAAGTCATTGCTTATCGATATTGGGTAAGTTTGTCTGTCTCTTCATTTGCCCTGTCTAATCTATTCAAAGTATCCTTTTTCATAGTCTAGATACAGTAGAAAGTTATGAGGAAATTTTTTTGCTTAACAGCTACTTGTTAAGTCAACTCCTCTATGATACAATACAATGGTTTGAGGAAAATGTATATGAATGGAACTTGTTCATTAGATTGTTCTCCTGACAAATTTTAGATTGCCAATAAATTTATAAAATTGCTTCCATGAATTAGATTGTCTCCGACATAATGATAATGGAACTGCGGAAAAAAGAGAAGGAGAGAAAAATGGCTGATGAGGGTGCCATTATTAGAAATCCTATGTCACTCGTCATCCTTTCTAGCTCCTGTAAATAAAGAAATACCTGAAACTATCAATCTATAGTATCATTATGGCACCGTAAATAATATTGTTGAAGGTTCACAATAATGCTCCTCTGTATTATTAACTCTAACCAGTTGGAAATCAGAAATAGTGGACAAATCATGACCTTCACAATTTAGAAAATCTGAAAGATCATGTACATATGAAAGAAGAAAAGGAAAGGAGAAAATATTAGGGACCTTTTAACTTTCATCAAGTTAGTGGAGATTACAAAAATGCTGGCTGGAAGAGAAAAAGGGGAGGAAATGGAAAGCTACATCGTTCTCAATTTTAGTATTATAAGTGAAGTTGTGGTAGTAAAGACAGGAGTGTTCTTGACAACTTTTTAGTTTCCTCTTTCCACATCTATGACTGGATGTTTATTAGCGTGTGAAATTGGTTCCTTCAACTCCTGTGTTTTAATGAGATCAATGACTTGAAATCATGCTTATTTGATCTTATTGGAATGCTCATTGTCAAGGAGATAGTTGATGGTTTTGTTCTAGAAATTAAAAAGCACAGTCTTGAATATTGTAGTGATGGAGGGAATATATATAAATGTATGAATTAGTGCATGCTAATGGCCTATTGTCACCGGAAAATCAACCAGGAAGATGTCAGTGCTTTCCATTTGTTACTTTTTCTACATGTGGAAAACATAGCAGAGGTCAATGTTTCTCTTTTGATTATGACTTCTGTTATCTTCTTTTTAAACCTGGTCTGCAGTCTCTGGCTTTGGCTTTGGCTTATATCTCATTTTTCTATGCACTGAAGATATTTGTAGACTAATAGGAAGTTAATATGATATACATTAGATTTATTCCTTCAGTTGACACTCTTTTCTCGAACTCAGTTTATCACATGTATATTCCTTTCTAACCAATCTCATATCGTAGATTTATGCATGCTTCACAGAATTACAATGCTCTTAGCTATGATGACAAGGTCTTGGATGGTTTTTATGACCTGTATGGAATCATGACCGAGTCCACAACAGACAGAATGCCTCCTCTCGTTGATTTGCAAGGAACACCAGTCTCAGATGGTGTCACCTGGGAAGCAGTGCTGGTCAATAGGGCTGCTGATGCTAGTTTGTTGAAACTTGAACAGAAGGCACTGGAGATGACTGTCAAGTCAAGGTCAGAATGTCAAATTTTCATTGGCAGTGCTTTGGTGGGAAGGCTTGCTGTTTTAGTTTCTGATTACATGGGTGGATCAGTTGGGGATCCCAGCAATTTGTCAAGAGCATGGCGCAGTCTTAGCTATAGTTTGAAAGCAACCCTTGGTAGCATGGTTTTGCCACTTGGTTCTCTTACAATTGGCTTGCCTCGTCATCGTGCATTAATGTTCAAGGTACTTCAGTTTTCATTTTTTTTTATCTTAGTGCTTGATACACTTAGTCTAGGGTGCTACTACAACTTTTAGGTAAATGGTTTACTTCTGCTGACATATTTGAAAATTGTTTTGGACAATTTGACGAAGTTTATGCTTGCATGTTACCTGCTCACATTGAGCACACTTTCTTACTATGCAACATTCTTCAAGCATCCAACAATGGGTCTCTGCTGTGGGAGAAATTTTTTCAATAGTCATGATGGATTTGTTGAAATCAATCTTGAACATGCTTTACAGATCTATAGATAAGACAGGTTCAAAACCATCCTCCTCAAATGAACTGAACAGGTCCTTGATTTTTTGAACTCCAAATATCAGTAATGCACCTCATTTACTCAGTTTGGCCTCTGCATATCCTGTCTATCCAATAATAAACTTTGATAAACAATCTCTATCAGGTTTTTTAGGAAGTGGCCTACCAAGCACCTTTATTTCTTAAACTTAGTCTCTAACCTCTTCAAAGACTGGTATTATTATTGGTGTATTTACTAACACATAAATATTCATGCTAAAAGGAAATACTCACCCTGAGATAAGGTGGTTTCACCTTCTCTTAGAGCAGCTGATGACCACAGCTTCGGATTTGTGATCTCCAGTGATTGTCCTTGGCACCAGTGAGCCATTCAATTATATTCTCATCTTTAATGAAGCAACAGAAATTCAAATTTGTTTATAGAAATCTTGGTTTGAACCTTCTGAAACTTAGCATATGGAAATTGGTGTCTTGCATTGCAGAAGCAAAGCTGTATCCTGTGAAAGGCATTGACACTACTGAAACCCTCTGAGGTTTTGTATGGTTTGTCTTGCTGAAGCTGTAATCACATCTTTTTCCTTAGGAAGCATATACAGGGTGTAATACAGCGGGTTCATATTCTATGCCAGAGAGCAGAGAAAATTTCTGCTGATCAAGATTCTTTTCCTTAGGAAGCATATATACAGAGTGTAATACAGTGGTTCATATTCTATGCCAGAGCAGAGAAAATTTACACTGATCAAGATTCCCTTTCATGTTTTGTTTTATGCTGAAAAGCATGCTTATGAATATTTATTTCATATATCCTCCACATGTTAGTGTTTGAAAATTCATAGACATATTACTGATATAGTCTTCTGACCAGTTGCTGTTCTTCATATTTATGAGCTTTAAGTTTGCCATATTTCATCAAAATCTGTTTGGGAAGTCTTGGTTTCTTACTAATTGCCTCTCTTCTCTACCTTTTGGTTTCAATGATTATGTAGGTTTTGGCTGATAGTGTTGGCATACCATGCCGGTTGGTAAAAGGGCATCTGTACACTGGTTCTGATGATGTAGCTATGAACTTTGTAAAGCTCGATGATGGAAGGTAATTACAGTTACAGTAGTTTATTTATTCCTTCCAGTGGTGAAGTTTCTTAATGAAATTCTGCTGGATTGTTTAGTGTTTAGCTCAATCTTTTCTGTGCAGTAGAACAGAACATGATTCGGTATGCAAATGTGAGGTGCTATCTCTGATGCTTCTAGACAATGGATTCTTAAATGCAGATGAAGCTTTTAGATTTTAGCTCTGCAAACTAGCTTATATGAGATTCTTGTACAAGAAAACTTCCGCTGGTGGCACACATGATTTTGCATTAGTTTTCTTATGAGGTTTTTGCATTTCTGTAGCTGTTACCATTGATTGTAAATTCTATGGATTGAAAAATGGTAAATTGCCTCTAAAATTTGTAATATTTCGTTGGAAACGATTGAAATGCTTAATAAAAGTGTTTATTAAGGTGATAGATGTTGTGAATTTCAGGGAATACATTGTTGATCTAACAGCAGACCCTGGCACCCTTATTCCTTCTGATGCAGCTGGATCACATATAGAATACGATGAGACATTCTTTTCTTCCAGTCCTTTATCTAGAGACATTGACTCTTCTCATATAGCTTCTTCTAGTAGTGGACACACAAGTTCATTTGAAGAACATTCAGAACTTGGGACATTGGAAAAGCAATCCAGATTGAGAAATATTGCTGCTGTAGGGAACCAATCTGATGGAAGAAGTGAATCTCATGAGGGGGCAAGTTTAACTAGGCCGAGTAAAAGTGGAGAAGAATCTACGATGTCTTCAGATGATTTTGGAAAAACTTCCAATGCTGAGAAGGTGCCAGTGCGGGAGCTTCCTGGCAGACCTATTTACCCTTATGCACATGCTCGCTCTCCTTCTTGGACTGAAGGTGTTAGTTCTCCTGCTGCCCGTAGAATGAAAGTAAAAGATGTTTCACAATATATGATTGATGCTGCAAAAGAGAATCCACAGTTAGCCCAGAAACTTCACGATGTGTTGCTTGAAAGTGGTGTTGTTGCCCCCCCTAACCTGTTTACTGAAATCTATGCTGAACAGTTGGATTTGTCTACTGCTGAGACCAAGTCCCCAACAGTAGATAAGGTTGATCACAAACAGAGGACTGAAATCCGAAGTGTGAAGGATCAAGATGATCTTGTTCCTGCTCGATTTTTGCCTCCTCTGCCTCCTCATAGGCTGCCATATAAAGCCAGTTCACCTGGTAATCCACCTGATCAATCTAAACCTGTGGAGGGTTCAGGGGTCAACCATCCTTTTGATACAAGGGAGATCACTGGACTACCCATACCATTGCAGTCTGAAGTTACTCCTGTGAAATATGTAAAAAAAGTTCCTGTAGCTGCTGCAGCTGCTGCCGCTGCAGCTGTTGTTGCATCTTCTATGGTTGTTGCTGCAGCAAAGTCAGGTACTGACTCAAACCTTGAACTACCAGTTGCAGCTGCTGCCACTGCCACAGCTGCAGCAGTGGTGGCAACCACAGCAGCTGTCAACAAGCAATATGAGCAGGGTGCACGGAGTGATGGAGATGCAGATAGTGCTGGTTATGAGCCACGAGGTAGTGGGGACAAGGGTAGTGGAGGACGCAGCAGTGAAGGCCATGGCAGTGGTGGCCGAGAATGTGATGCTTTAGGTGCCAATTCAGAAGGCGAGAGAATATCTGACAGATCAGTTGGAAATGATAGCTCAAAGTCTGATGCTGCGATGGATGATGTTGCAGAGTGTGAGATTCCATGGGATGAAATTTCCTTGGGTGAACGTATTGGACTTGGTACTGCCACCTGCTCTTGCTGTTATTTTTACGACTTCATATCTACTGTCAATCTCGATAACTGTACTCCCAGTTAGGTTTCCTCTGATTGCTTTGGATGCTTTGTGTTGCAGGATCATATGGAGAGGTATATCGTGGAGACTGGCATGGAACAGTGAGTATTTTCCTGTTGACCCTAAAGCTAAGCCTGTTTGCTATCTCTATGTTGCATGCATGTGCCAGAAAGACAATAAATGGCTTCTTGTCACTGATTTTTTTTGGAATGGTATACAAAATGAATAATGCCAGAATGAGTTAGTTGAATTTGAAGATTCTTACAAGATTCTGATCAATTTTGGGGAAGGGAATCCAAGGAAGCAAGTTTTGCCAAAGGAAAAAGTTGCAGTGAAGTTTGACAGCTGGGATTTCGTGATTGTGCCTATCTGCTTCTGATAGATAAATATAGTTCTACTAAACAGAATATCTGCTGACAATAATAAATACTCTATCCCAATGCTCACTTATGAAAATATATTGACTTTGTTTTGACTCTTGTATTTCATAGGAAGTTGCTGTGAAGAGGTTCCTAGACCAAGATATTACGGGTGAATCTCTTGCAGAATTCAGAAGTGAGGTATAAGCCCATTCTATTCTTGCTGTTGTGTTAGTAATTCACTCATTTCATATCATTGAAAGCAAAGCATAGTTGAATATTTTTATAATGCTTGCAGTTGAAGATGTCTTAAACTTGTGGTAATTTTTATATTATTAGAAAATATCTAGGTGAGCACGCACATTAAGTCTCATTATTGCATGATATAATGCAGCATCCCAGGTATCTCATACTATATATGATTTAGGTCAGCAGTCCTTTCAATTGATCATATTGTTATTTTCATATTCTCTAGCTGATCTGAAGAAACAAAGACAGGCTGACAAAATAACTATGCTAGTATTGAGCACATCTTCCAGAAATTTAATGGTAATTGGGACACTTTGTTAAGTTGATGCTATAGGTATAAGCGCATATTCACAGAAAATTTGCACTTTATGGGATAATCTCCTAGATGCTGAATTGACTTTGCAAATCATGATATGTATATAGTACTCTTTTAAAATTTGAGCATTTTTCTTTTGGTTCTCCAATACTTGGCAACAAATGGTTTGTTCCAGTTATTAACCTTCTAGTCTGAGATCTTTGGTACACCTTTACCTGCTTACAGCTAAACCCGTGAAAAATGTCAATGAAGGATTTCGGTGCTCCGTTTGGTGTGCTATCATATTCTGGAAACTGTAGTCATTGCATAAAATATATCTCGGTTTAAGTAGATGACATGATTACTGGGCATTGGTCTTTCATATATGTAAATTTGACGCTAATGTTGGCTGCTTCAAATTTCATTTTTGCAATTATAAAAAAATGTCTTTGCAAATTAAGAACATGTTTGACATTTTAAATTTTAGGGTGAAATACTTTTGGTTTGCATGATTCAAGTGTACCTTTCTGCTTAGAATTCTCAGTGAACTGTTTTTAAATTTTAAGGTGTAGCTGTGTCATATTTTGCAAATGACCATTCTGTCTATACATGTTAGCAAAATCTTTTCTTATAGGATTTCCTTAAAACTTGCATTGCCAAAGTTGAATTTAGCAAATCTGTTTGTGGTTTGAATTGCTAGGTTCGAATCATGAAGAGAGTCAGGCATCCCAATGTGGTTCTCTTCATGGGAGCTGTAACTCGTGCCCCAAATCTTTCAATTGTTACAGAGTTTCTTCCTAGGTATGTTGGTGCTCTATAACTTCCATGTTCATAATTTTATCTCAAATAATATCATCTGCAAGTAAATATTTGAATATTTACTGAATGGACCATTACTTGGTCCAATGATCCAATGATAACATTCTTTGACTTGAAATCATAAGGTATGGGTTTGAGTATTGAGAGCAAACATTTTCATGCAAGCATGATAAATGTTAGGACTGTCCAAATTCTCCCACCCAAGAGCCCATGTATGCTGTATAAGCCTTTTGAAAAGACTGATATGATTTATTCTGGCGCGTGATGCAGGAAACAAATAGCACTTCTAAGGACTTCTTGACCTGTTCTGATAAGTTTGGGTTTAAAATGCAATTTGTATGATGCTCAAGTACTTATGTAGTTCATTGTTCCTTGAGAAAACGTTCAAGTTCTGATGACAAATGAGATTGTAGCAAGTTGAAAAGCAGATGCTTGCACTGAATGCTTTTAAAACCACTGAAATGGCTTCGCAAGTTGAAAAGCAGATGCTTGCACTGAATGCTTTTAAAACCACTGAAATGGCTTCATCAGAAGAATTTGTATAGGGTCGGATAGTTTAAAGCCCATATGTTGTATCTTGTCAGCAGGCTTGTTTATTTGTCACTGGAACATTCATGTTTCCAGTGTTTTTTTTCCTAGTCAAACTCACTGTAGTCTTTTTCCTGTAAGCTGTATTCTAGTTTATTGACAAGATTTCAACAAGAGTTGCAGTTTCCTTGCCTTTGAGTTGAGAGTTGTAGGTTTTCTATACCAAATATTCATGTTAGTTGGGGTGTATTGAAGCATGCTAATATTTTGCAGAGGTAGCTTGTATAGATTACTTCACCGGCCTAACAATCAATTGGATGAGCGGAGGCGTTTGAGGATGGCCTTTGATGCTGTATGATTTGTTTAATTTTGACCTATATTCAAATATCAAATAGTATAAATTTTATTTATTGTGCTGAGTTCATTGGAGGTTCTCATAATTGAAAATTTTCAGGCTCGGGGAATGAATTATTTGCACAACTGCACCCCAATGATAGTACACCGAGATTTGAAGTCCCCCAATCTTCTGGTTGATAAAAATTGGGTAGTTAAGGTGTCTATCTTTTCACCAACATCTTTGAAAAAACATTTGAAATATATTCCATGCGTTTATTATTTCCCAGGTTTTACCCAGCATGACTTTGAAAGTCCTTTTCCTTTTCATTTACTTATTTAGGTATGTGATTTTGGATTATCGAGGATGAAGCACAGCACATTTCTCTCTTCAAGATCAACTGCAGGAACGGTAAGCTGTGCCTGATAAGCTGTACCTTTTTATGTTTTAGCTATGTATTTTGTATTTATGTATGTGTATATATTATAAGCAAGTAATAGCATTTTGTCCATGCATCATATGGATTTATATTTTAAAAATAACATTATAATGATTATATGAGATTGTTCACTATCAGTGATTTTTATTATATTGAAGGATTTGTACCAATATATTAAAATGTGTTGGGAATAATTATCTTCAAATCTAACAACCACTAATATTTTTTATTAGTTGAATAAGATCTGGACTAGTAGTTTTTTGGTTTAGTGCAATTTGAATGTGATGAAAGAGGAAGAGATGAATAAAGAGAAACAAATTCAAAGCATTGGTGAGAAAGGGACATCGAGAAGAACCTTCCGATAATTTGAGATTGAAATGGAGTTGGATACTCTTCATTAGCTATTCTGAGCTTAATTTATGAAAGAAAAACATATTAATAGACCAAATTCTGAAATAAGTTAGTGGAAAATTTTGAATGCAATGTGAAATTTATGAGGCATAATGTTAGGCATATTCTAAATGAACCATGTACCACTTGGTACCTTTGAGTAGAACATTGTGTGTTACATATTGACACCAAAAAGCGCTTCTGCTATGCCATTTACATGTATTAAATTTTTTTATTGCAATCTGGTTCCTCATTTCCTTGAATAATACCTGTTGGTTTTCTGCTATTAAAACTGTCACTCATAAAAATTTAATTTCCTCTTACATGACTTTTCAGGCTGAGTGGATGGCCCCAGAAGTGCTAAGAAATGAACCTTCAGACGAAAAGTATGCAAATATTTCTAAAATTTGTTTTAATGTTTATGAACTTTTCATTAAATGCTTATATTAAAGTAAGAATCAAAATGCAGGTGTGATGTTTATAGCTTCGGGGTTATATTGTGGGAGCTCTCTACATTGCAACAACCATGGGGTGGAATGAACCCAATGCAAGTTGTTGGTGCGGTTGGATTTCAACATCGCCGTCTCGACATTCCAAATGATATGGATCCTGCAATTGCAGATATTATTAGGAACTGCTGGAAGACGTGAGTATTTATTTATTTGGGTCCTTTTATCCTCACTGCTCTGCATACACCTGATTTCTTCTTTTTTCAGTTTGATACCACTGTCTGCAAACATGCTTTGGTTTATATTTTTGGTTGAGTTAAACTAGAGTATAAAGAGTTTCTACTTATGGAAGCCATACTTGTCCCAATGAAAACTGGTAGTTCCACTGAACATACTGTAACGAACTTCAAGGCCCCTTTTCTCTCATTTTCATATTTGAACATAAAACAACATCTTGAGAAAATATCAGGTATTGGGTCTGGATGCTTTTGTGTCAAAAGCAGCAGCTTCTGCTAAAGACATGGCATATAGTTTTACTTGGATATGTTCTTTATTTATTTATTTACTTAATCGATGTAAAATTGACATTTCTTAAAACCGCAGAGATCCAAAATTAAGGCCAACATTTGCAGAAATCATGGCTGCGCTGAAGCCATTGCAGAAGCCTATAACTGGTCCACAAGTGCCCAGACCAAATGCATCATTGAGAAGTGGGCGTGAGAAGGTTCAGCTGTTTCAAGAAGCTGAAGACCAGGCAGGCTAGCAGAGCAAGTTGGAGACCAAACTGAACATTAACTCATTGGATTGCCAAAAATGGAGGCAAGTCGCGGACTTTGTGGGACAAGAATGAGAGAGACTGGTCGAAGACCAGACATATACTTTGATTTGAGATGACTCTGATTCTTTTTCTTTGTTTTTACCTTTCTTGTTTTATATTCTTGTTCAGCCATTCTCAAGGTTGTATATTTGTTAGTAAAAATTAATTTGAAAATTGTTGTAATCAATGTTTTGTTCTTCAATTGTTTCTTTTCATTTCCCAGCCGATACATTGCATCCCAGAAATTTCATGAACTGGAGAAGCAAGTCAGTAGTTGTAAACCATTTTTTGGCCATGGAAGCCGAGGCAAGATAAAAAATGACGTGAACTTTGTGCTGCCATGAAGACAAGACAGCAAGCGCAATGATCCCAGGGGAAAAAAACTTGTCGCCAACATTTTGGAAGTCAATCATCTAGGTGACTCGTCGGGCAACGTACAATTGTTCTGAGTAGCGTGTTTTGGACCCAAAATCCCTCGCAGTAAGAAAGATCTTAGTGGCCAGCAATTCAACTTTCACAAGTCAATATTCTTCAGTAAAAAGTCTTGAACTTGTGTAAGAACGGCCATGTTTTGTTTGATGGAGATTAAACACATTAGGTCTAAGCTCTCAATGCTTATTTGGGACTAACTCGGCTTTTCCACAGGTCCAAAAAGGCAGATATTTGCGGAGAAAAAGGATGCAAAGCTATTCTCTGATGCCGTGAAACAGGGACGAATGGGGGTGGCCTTGTCGCCTCCCCCAAGTTTACAAAAAAATTCAAAATTCCCCTTATTCTTTGAAACTTCTCAAATAAATCACATTTTGAAACTGTAATAGCCACCCCAACCAAAATGAAAATGTTACATCTTGGCCCTCCCAAACACCTCATTCTGTATTGTCCCTGCTGCCAAAGCCATACCGTTCAAGTCCGTAGCTTCTGCTGCACCTATCTATCAAGCTTCCTGATGCATATTTTATGCAAGGAAGTAAGTAGTGATTGCAAAATTCTGGAGGTTTCCATAGTCAGAGGAGGCGTTGGAGAAATTGGCAGTCTCGTTGTGAAAAAAAAGATGGCGCATGGGATGGGTTTGGTCATGCTAGTGAAACAAGGATGGAGGTTTAGTCCACGCAAATCTCTTCACCTTAATCCATGGTAGTTCTGTGAAACTCCGAAACATTGTTCCTCTGATAATGGAGTTAAACTCCCTCAAATTACAGGTTCTCGAAATGAATCTGATGGCGAGAAGAATGATTTAGTGTTTGAAGATAATGATGAGGAGAGCAAAGAAGGGGAAGATAGTAACTTAGCTATTTATTGTCTCAAGTTTGTGATTGTTTTCTTCCCTTCATCTGGGCAAAGCATGGAGGAATAGAATTCGGTTTTGCTCCCTGATGAATTAAGGGTCCGAAACAAGGAAAAGCAGATGGATGTTCATTGTATCCACCACTTTGCACAATCCTTGATAATTCTTTCATTTTGATTCCCATTTGTCCTTTTCTTTTGGCATTTTGGATGGATAACCCGCAATTGACTTATCATATACGACAAAATAAAAATAAAAATGGAGTGATAAATTTTCCAGTGCAATTTTTTATATTCAAAAGACGTGTGATTGGAGATGTAGAAGATATTACATTTTTCACACGTAACATGTTGTGGATCGGATTAGTTTTTTTTTTTAATAAAAAAAATATTTAGAAGTTGTTAAGGTCTTTTTTTCAAGTAGAAAAGATTAAATCGGTTGAGGGTTTATTTGATATAACTTGATTGATTTTGTGGGTCTAAAAGTAACCTATAGAGTCTGTAAAAACATAGTTTGATTATAAATAATTTCAAGATGGCATCTCTTTTTTTTAATAATAAGATAACAACATACCGTATTGACTTGGAAAAACCCGGGTTAACATGTTAAATTTGCGACCTAGATTATAAGATTATAACAATCTCATAGAAAACAAATCAAAATAAATTATGAAGTCTAATTCTTAATCAACTTAATGTTGAAGAATGAAATTGAAAAAAAAATCAATTAAGAAGGGACCTAAAAAAACAACCTGAATTAACCTGTCAAACCCGCGACCTGGATCATAAGACCGAGATAACCCTATGAAAAGTAAATTGAAACAAATTATGATTTTCAATCCCTAATCAGCTCAATATTAAAGGATGAGATTAAAAAATAAATCAATTAAAAAAAGAACATAAAAAACAACCAAAGTCAATCCGTCAAATCCATGACCCGGGTCATTAAACATATAACTTCATAGAAAGAAAATAAAAAAGAAAGATCTGATTTAACCCGGGTTAACCTGATAAATTTACAACTTTGATAATAAGATTGAGATAACATCATAGAGAGCAAATAAAAAATATTATGAAACTCAATTTCCAATTACATCTGTCGAACCCAATGTTGAACGATAAAATTTGTAAAAGTTTTAACTAAAAATATGACATAAAAAATAAGTCAAGTCAACCCGGGTTAACCCATTAAACATTATTCTCGGGTTATGATGTCGAGATAACCTAAAAAAAGAGAACATGAACAAATCATGAAGTCTAATTATCAATCAAACACAATATTAAATGATGAAATTGGAAAAAAAATCAATTAAAAAGAAGAAAAAAAAAACTCAATCAATTAGGTTAACTTGCGAAACTCGTGACTTAGGTTATGAGACGATGACAATCCAATAAAAAACAAATCCAATGTTGAAGAACCAATGACTTGGGTCATGAAACCGAGATAACCCCCTAGAAAAAAAAACCCGATTTAACCAAGGTAAAAATACCAAAAGTCGTGATCTTGATTGTGAGGCCAAGATATCCCTGTAGAAAGCAAATCAAAATAGATTATGAAACTCAATTCTCAACCGATCCAATGTTGAATAATTAAATTTAAAAAAAAATTAATTAAAAATGACACAAAAAATAACATGAGTTAACTCAGGTTAATCTGTTAAGTATTATTCTCAGGTCATGGGTTGGAATAGCATAATAGAAAGTAAACAAAATAAATCATGAAATCTAATTCATAATCAACATAGTATTAGAAAAAGAAAATTAAAAAAAATTATTAATTAATTAAAAAAATTCGAGTCGATCGGGTTAACCTGTCAAATCCGCAATCCGTATCATGAAAATATAATAATTCAATAAAAAATTTAATATTAAAAAAAAATTAAAAAAATATTGATCTAAAAAAAATAAGAAG
>Ga0307515_10011288_pt1 | contig 16961 bp, 12 predicted proteins | sample 17_EM_MG_FD_194513 | JGI IMG/M metagenome (GOLD analysis project Ga0307515, IMG submission 194513) | Populus trichocarpa ectomycorrhiza microbial communities from riparian zone in the Pacific Northwest, United States - 17_EM | ecosystem: Host-associated > Plants > Roots > Unclassified | place... | reverse complement strand
AGGCTATAAGACGAATGAACAACAAAATCTCTATCAAATAAGCCTTATTTCAAAGCGAAAAGCCGAAAGGCTAATTGTGATAGATATTGATGTTGCTGTTCGGAGGGAAGGCGTGACTTCGCTTTGAATAGACATTTTTATTAATAAGGATTTAGATGATAATGTGCATTTACGAATGCCTGGCCATTCCCAGACATTCCCTTTTGCCTGTCCATCGTCGAAGAAAGTGACAAAGGTGGCCACGACTGGCCTCTTGTGTGATGTAGAGCTTCTCCAAACAGTGCCGACAGAACGTTCCACGCATGCCATCTGTTTCGCATCATAGTCCTCGAATGCACGTCGCTTGTATTGAGTAAATGTATGGGGGATATCGAAAGTCAACGGTGAAACCCTCCCCTCGTTACACCACCGTAAGAGTCCTCCTGGAAAGGCAACAGCACATGCCCCGCCGTTTGGTGAGAAGGCTACTCTCGAGTCTCTGGAGCTCCACTTATCTGGCGGCTCGAATTCGTCCAACGAACTGTCGGCCAACAGGTCCGAGGTACTGGGGTTGATCTTAACACCGAGTCGAAATGAGAATCGCTTAGTGTTATCTTCCCTGAAGAGATAAATAATTCCCGTGTCCGTATCATTGGAAGAAATCGCCCAAAGGTCGGTTTCTTCCAGTGGAGTGGAGACAACCTTCAGGTTTTGAAACCAGTCCCAGACGTCCAACGTGCGAGGAGATTGTGCCTCGACCACAACAATGTTCCTGTTATAAGGCACAAAGGCCACATCTTTTGGCTCCTGAAGCTTGGAATTAATGAGATAGGATATTGACCATCTTACCCAGTTCAGTGCTGTGCCGTAGTCCAATTTAGCCTGTACCTCACCGGTGCTGATGTCCCATAACGTAACCGTCGGCCACGACGTGAGCGGGAACTCCTTGGAAACGACATGACAAGTAGCAACCAGCATGTTGTCTAATGAAATAGCTACTGCAGACACAAAACCCCAGTTGCTGTAGGATCCTTCTAGAATCAATTGACCTCGTAGCTTAGATGGCTCCTGTGAATTACTGCATACAATAATATTAGCCCTGTTGCCAATATGAACGCCTTTCTCTAAGGCTAAGACCTCAGAATGGTTGTTACGTACAAAATCGGCCGAGGAGAACTGCTTGCTTCATCCGTAGGAACTGTGGGGGAAACAGGTCCGTTACGCATTAAACTCGCATACTGTGTCAGGTTGTCGAAGTACTGCCGAAGAGCACGGGCATCTGAATCGTCCTGGTCCCGGTTGCTCTGCAAAATGGCCTGAAGGACCTCAAGCTCCTCGCGGAAGTGGATGGCATCTTTTCTTATCATGATTCCGAAGGAGCTATTCCCATGGTTAGTTATCTTAGACCACAAATCTTGGAAGCATGGTCGCGCTGCACCAACACACGCACGTTGTTGTGACCTGTAAACCAAGGCTTAAAGCGTTTCTATGTCTTCCGAGTTCTTTCTGTAGGCCCTCCACCTCCCGTTTCGAACTGGCAACCCATATGAGTGTTCTCGTCCATCCCCTTCCGGCTAATCTTTGGAGCAAGTTGTCAATATTGCGCAGGGCGTTGCGGCAACCTTCGACCGGCGTCAAGAGGTTTCTTCTGACGTTGTCTGGTAACTCTGTTATCAAATTTTCGTCCCCGGTCAATTGTTCTAGGATATTCTTAAGTCCGTCAAGCTCTCGGTTAAGGGATTCGAGGTCACTTTGGGCAGTCCTGCAGTTATTGATGAAGTCCGCTATGGCGGTGGATGTCATCACCACTCCCTGGAGAAGGCTCAAGCACGCTGAGATGGTAGATAGTCCATCCATCTAGACGAAAAGGACCGTGAATGCAATAGTAGATCGAAGGCAAAAATGTTTTTACAAAGACAATAACGTACTCTACAGAGATATTATTTCGACTGCAGGATTTGGCGGCCATCGAATTCCTGATGTGAGCGCTCGATCGCGGCCGAGACCTGGCTTTCCGAGCCTGTGCGCGGCTTCAGCTCTGCTTGGCGGGTATGCAAGCTGGATCATTTTGTACATCGGATGAACCCGTTTGCAATCCGATCAAGTCATCCGACCACTCGGCCACCCTAATGGACAAAATCCCCCCGAGAACAAGTTCAGAAAACAAAGGAAAATGAGGCCAGTGACGGCTACGAGGTGGCGACGTCTTCCGCTGAAAGCCACAATGCAGGCAAATGCACTACGTGTATGCACACAGAGATCGTGTGGGTAAGTGAGCGATTTCTCTGTACTCAATGATATCATTACGCTATCAGCATACGCCACCATTAACAGGATGATAGTTCAAGCTTCCTCTCTTTTTAGTGCAAAGTGGTATGTTGATAGCGTGATGATACGCGCAGCACCGAGAATATCGCTCACTTGCCCATGGCACCTTTGTACTTGTATTCTTGGCAGGCCTGGTTGCCCCATCAAGACTCTCACCTGATATCTTCAATTGGGGAAAAGGGCAAGGAAAGGGGGAGGATATGGTGGTCTGACTGCGATAGCCGACTACATTTATACAGGACACGAGAAGCATGAAACGCAAGCTGAAAGGCGGTCATCTTCGCAGAAGATTTCGAGTCACACAAAAAAAATGTCCCGCAGCGAGAAATATAAGGTTGTTCGATTTGTCGGTGGGGGAGGATTCGGGAAGGTGTACGAGGTCCGCCGGGATGACGGTCGAGTAGTTAAAACCCCTGCCCAAAGAAAAACATGAAAACATGCCTTGTTAATGGATTGGTACAGACATTTGCACGCAAAGAGATACCCAACCTCTCCCTCGAAGAAGCGATGGAAGCGAAGCAGGAGGCTGATTACATGGAGGAGTTAAGAGGCGGACCTCATATTGCGGTAATTCACAGTTGGGACTGGGAGCGATCAGATCAATCCACAGGGACTTTGTCTATATATATGGACTACTATAGTCCAGAAAGTCTCCATCATGTCATACAGACTGTGTCTGGCCACCGGTATGGCACCCCACGCTCCAAGGTCAATTAATATTCCGTAATGGGTTGACCGAATTGTCTAGTGGACATTTTTTGGAGAATCAAATTGTGGAGGTTGGGAGGCAAATTGCGGAGGCCTTAGAATTTTGCCATGCGAGAAGGATACTACATGGGGACCTGAAGCCATTAAATGGTAGGAATCCCTTGCACACAACTTATTGGCCACTTTTTTATGCTATCGTCTAGTACTCCTGGAAAGTGAATGGGATCCCCTGACTCAGAGGGCGAACCCGAACGTTTTCGTGACGGACTTCGGGTTATCGAAACTAGTTGAGACACTGAGCACAAAATTAGATTGGGGGTGTGGCACAGAGGTTTGGAAAGCGCCAGTAAGTTATTTCAGTTTAGTAGCATAAGGTTGCCATTACTCTGCTTACGAGGCGTCACCTGCAGGAGATACGAAATGGAGATTATAGGAACCAATTCTCCCAAAAATCCGACATGTATGCTTTCGGTCTCATATTGTATGAGATGTGTACCCTGAAAATGCCGAAGTTGGGTCTCGAGGGCTTATCTGATGACGAGCTTCCTTCGATGTATTCCATAGAACTTCGCAGTCTCATCAGTTCACTGTTGAGTAGAAGCCGAGGAGATCGCCCGACTGCATCACAGGTGAAGCAGGACCTTTCCCGAATGTCCTCTTCAGGATGGATAGAAGGTTTACTCTCTGTATTGGGTATTCGCGGGTGAATCTGCTGTTAGTTGATGGTGGGGCAAGTTAGATTTTGTGTCTTCCATCTCTCTTCCCATAACATGGAGAGCAAATTGGCAAGTCGGGCGGGTACGTGTCTCTCGGGACAGTCTGCCGTCTTAGCCTGGTTAGGACTAGTGATATGGGTATTCAGGGTATGAAAATCCCTATTGCCAGTGCTGCCACCCGCAACTGTACGCTACCCGTGAGTTCAGCCTTGCTACTGAGGCTTTCTTCAGCACAGGATGTCCTTTATGCTCGGATATACTACCTTCAGAGCTTCATTTATTCATAACAATATGATCTCTAATCACCCTCCATCTTCATCGATCTTTGGGCTATACGCTCAGAGTTGATGTATCCAACGACATACATGAGCCGCGCCTCCCATACGAGACCTATGCCGATCCGACCGCACGAAATACCTCACGATGCGACTGCTGGAACGTAAAGCCAACGGTGAACTCGCCCTAAGCGAACATACCGGCTATGATGTCCCCGCATATGCCATACTTTCCCACACATGGGCGACAGACAATAGCAAGGAGGTCAGGTTGCAAGACTTGGAAGCCGGCACGGGCAAAAGCAAGGCTGGCTACGAGAAGATACGGTTCTGCGCGGACAAAGCCGTGGTAGACGGACTCCGATACTTCTGGATAGATACTTGCTGCACTGACAAGAGGAATGCCGTTGAGCTTGCCGAAGCCATCAATTCCATGTTTCGTTGGTACCAGAAGGCTGCACGGTGCTACGTCTACCTCTCAGACGTGTCAGCACATGATAATGACAGACAGAATGGACAGCCAGGCGATGGGTGGGAATCTGCGTTGGGGAAAAGTCGATGGTTCACTCGGGGCTGGACTCTTCAAGAACTGATCGCACCGACCTTGGTCGACTTCTTCAGCTCGGAAGGCGAACGACTTGGGACCGAGTTGTCGCTGGAACCGATGATTTTACGACATTACCGGCATCGCGAGGAGTGCACTCAGGGGCGACGCGCTGTCCGATTTCAGTATTGAGGAACGGATGTCGTGGGCGAAGCACCGCAACACTAAGCTCGAAGAAGACCAGATCTATTCCTTGCTAGGCATCTTTAATGTCTCGATGCCGCTGATATATGGAGAGGGGAAGGATAATGCATCTAGACGGCTTCAAGAAGAGATTCACAAGTACTACAAGGGTAAGTAGTGGGAACTTAATCCACCTTATTAACAGAGCTGATTAGAATAGGCACTAACTTCGAACAATTCACCGTCGGACTCGACCTCTCGACTATTCCGGAAGCCGCATAGTTTGTTGCAAGGGAGAAGGAACTATCAGAGATGCACGAGCTGCTTTACCGTTACAGCACTCGATCGACGGTCGTCCTTCACAGTCTTGGAGGAATGGGAAAGACTTAGTTGGCCATTGAATACGCGAGGAGGCACAAGGAAAAGTACACGGCGATATTCTGGTTGAATGCAAATGATGAGGACTCTCTTAAGCTGAGCTTTCGAGATGTAGCTCAGCAGATCCTAAGGGATCATCCATCTACCAGTATGCTTGCTAACGTGGACTTGGAAGGCGAACTTGATCAAGTGGTTAATGCAGTCAAAGCCTGGCTCAGTCTCCGAATGAATACGGGCTGGCTCGTGCTCTATGACAATTACGACAACCCCAGAACACCTGATAGTTCCGACCGTTCCGCAGTGGATATCCGTCTGTACTTCCCCAGAACAGATCACGGCTCGATCATTATTACGACGCGCTCATCGCAAGTCACCCAAGGCCAACGTCTCCATATTTAGAAGCTGAATGTTTAGGAAGGTCTGGAGATTCTTTCGAATACGTCTGGACGAAAGGACATCGAAAACGGTATGTTATTTGCCGTTTGTAGGTAGAAATTTAGAAGCGCTGACAAGACAGATCCTAACGCTATTGCGCTTACCAAAGAGCTTGACGGCCTTCCTCTTGCTTTATCCACGGCCGGCGCATATCTAGAATAGGTGGCGATGAGCTTCTCGGAGTATCTTTGTCTCTACAAGACATTATGGCTAAAACTCCAAATGACGAGTCCTTATTTCATCTTATATGAAGACCGATCGCTGTATACGACGTGGCAAGTCTCCCTCGATCGAATCGAACAACAGAATATCACATCAGCTAGATTGCTTAAGCTCTGGGCATACTTCGATAGACAGGACGTATGGTTTGAACTCCTCCGACACGGAAGGCACGTAAAAGATTAATGGATACGAATGCTTAGTGAAGATGAAGCTAGCTTCCAAAAGGCTGTTAGACTGCTGTGCAACTATAGTTTAGTCGATCTAGACGTATCTTCCGATGAGCGATACGGATCCGGTGGGTATAGTATACATGGCTGTGTGCACTCCTGGACAGTATCTGTTCTAAACAAAGAGTGGGATGAGGACCTCGCAAAGCTCGCCTTGACTTGCATAGCGTCAGAGATTCCTAGTTTAGATGAGAGAAATTGGTGGCTCCTGCAACGGCGGCTGCTTTCCCATGCTATGAAATATGAGAACTTAGTTATGAATGGCATGCTGAATATTGATGGAATGGAATGGGCATTGCACAATTTGGGCCTTCTCAGCGCGGACTAAGGAAAGCTAGCCGAAGCGGAGGCGATGTACACTCGGGCTCTACGGGGATACAATGAGGGACTTCCACCAAAGCAAATATCGACACTCTAGATAGTCAACAATCTCGGCCTCCTCTATGTAAACTAAGGCAAGCTACCGGAGGCGGAGATAATGTATAATCGGGCGCTACGAGAAAAGGAAAAGGCACTTGGTCCGAAATACACATCGACACTCAATACAGTTAATAACCTAGGCCTGCTCTACGCTAGCCAAGGTAAGCGACCCGAGGCGGAGGTAATATATACTAGGGCATTGCGAGCATTTAAGAAGGCTCTTGGGGCGAAGCACATATCGACACTTGATACTCTCAACAACCTAGGCCTTTTGTGTGTGGACCAAGGTAGGCTAGAGAGGGCTGAGACGATGTACATTCGGGCGCTGCAAGGCTACGAGGATGCACTTGGATCGAAGCACACATCGACACTCCAGGTGGTCAACAACCTGGGTAATCTTTACAGGGACCAATGCAAGCTGTCCGAGGCGGAGTCCATGTACATTCGGGCGCTGCAAGGAAAGGAAGAGGCACTTGGACCGAAGCACGCATCGACACTCGACACGGTCAACAACCTAGGCAACCTCTACGCTGATCAAGGCAAGCTCGTTGATGCTGAGATGATGTACACTAGGGCGCTTCAAGGATACGAGGAAACCCTGGGGAACCATGTGTCTTCATACATCCCCGCGTTGAACACAATGTTTAATCTCGGTCATCTCTATTCAGAGATAAGAAGAGAAGATATGGCGAAGAAAATGTATGCCAGGGCGTTATCCGGCTTAAAGAATGTTCAAGCCCTTCTTCAGATATGTGTCGGGAAGTTGAACATCGACTAGAGGATCTAGGTCTTGCCTCAGCTGAACTAGGCATTATTCAGCATAACTCGAAGCGTACCAGAGTAGAGGAGTCAGGGTCGTTAGTGCGGAAGCGTTTACGTAAGGCTGTGAGATGAACAGCCAGGAACAATGAGCTACTTTAGGGAGCATCAGCAGAGTGTACATAACACCAGGCGTTCTCGTGAAACAGATATCACTAGAGTGGCTCGCCCAGACCCACAGCATGGAGCGAAGAACACAAGCATGAGCGATAGAATAGAGCGATCATCTAGGATAAACATTTGAGTTGAGAACATGTGACGCACTGGGATGTGCAAAGGGTAATGTGTGATAACAAGCAGCAGAGTTGTATTGTCTATCTTCGGTCTCTGGAGCACCCTGACCCAGCTATATACGGAGGTAATTGCATGGCAAGATTACTCATGCAGTTTCTCCCCTCAGGCTCCCGTGGCTGATGCCTTGGTCTGCGACATGTATTCTTCGTAAGATAGAATACGATGTAATATTTACGTAATATGCGCGGGTTCACTTTGCACTAACCAAGATCGTAATAGCTTCAATTAGGAGGTACCGATCGGCGTGGTGTTATTGCATAAATTCGCGCTCTATAGTAGCCATAGGGCTTATAACAGCTTCCTAGTATACTAATAAGGGTTTTAAGTTTAAATATAGCCTTTTTATTTAAATTAAGAGTAATTAGAGCTTAATGGTAGAATTGTACTACCAAGGATTGTTTTATACTATTAATAAAGCTCCCTACTAATTAGGCGGTAAGGCAGCGATATAGTTATAAGTTTTAAGGATAAAGGGTCTTAGGAGTTTAGAAGTAACTATTATACACCACTTGTATAGAAATATATAAATAGAAACTTATATGCAAAGTTAAGATAGTTGCAAAGATAAAGTACCTATGGTTTGTCTAGTTACGGGGTGTATCCGGCGACATAGGGAGGGATATTAGTTAATTATAATCAGAGTTTGAAAATTTGGGACCCGAAAGTAACAGACCACTCATAAACTCGGGTCAATAAGCTTTATAGTTCCCACACCATAGAATCAACTTTTTGACCAAAAAGGTTAGCGATATCCGCTAATTAATTCTACAGTCTAAGCTTGCTAAGGTAAGCTGTTAGATCCACGTGATGGTTACCTAGAGCTAGATTTTCCGGCCAATTTCCGTTTAGAATGGAAGACACTAAGTCCTAGCAGCCGCAGAAGTCCTTCCTCTAGAAGTCTGGCGCTAAACTATAGATTATATCTCGTAAGTAACGCCCTTATATCTTGCATGTAAAGTATCCTCACACTTACTTCTTAATAGAGCTTAACTATAAAAGAGAGTGCCAAAGCAGCTCTAGATGCTATAAAGGTTTTATCTACAGGCGTTTTAAATTGCTAATTATGTTCTATATAAAACCTCTACTATCTTAATTATATTAGATTATAGATTTTATATTATACTTACCTTTAGAGGCGCTTTATAAACTTCTTCTTAAGGCTATATTAACAAAAGTACCGCGTTTAAATCTATAGTAATGAGATATATCAGGCGTGGTAGGAAGAAGGCAAAATAGGTAAGATTTAGACTAGTTATGACTTTCTGCAGACTATTATTCTCTAGATATAACCGTTTATCAGACTAGTTATTCTCCAGATATAACTACTTTAGACGTAGCTATTCTAGATATAGCTGTTAGACGTGGCGTTCTTGCTCTTTAGATATAACTATTCTCTAAATATAGCTATTCTCCAGACGTAGCTGTTCTCTAGACGTGGCTGTTAGCTGTTCTCTAGTGGCTATTCTCCAAACATGGCTGTTTTCTAGACGTAGCTGTTCTTTAAACGTGGTTCTTGTTACGGCACTAGCAGAACTTGGCAGAACTACGCACCGGCAAGTTGCCACAGATTGCCGCATATTGCGGTCACGTGACGCGAAGATCGTATATATCTTCGAGCGGCGCTCCCCTTCTTCTCCTTTCCTTTCTTTAGCTTTAGATTCTCGTTTATAGACAATCCAATTGTATAGGCTTGCGCGACCCTTTTGCCGTGCTTATGTCTCAATTAACTGAGTCGCTAATATTATCTAAAGCTTACTCTATTCTTTCTTCCTAAGAAGAAACTTAAATATATCTACGAGAACATAGAATAGGACCCTAAGGACATTACTAGGACTATAAGGATAGGACCTAAAAGAAAAGAATAGAACCCTAAGGAAAGGACCTACAAGACACGCATAGACTAGAACCCCTAAAGAAATTACCCAGAATTACCTAATACCCCTACCACTATGCCACAAACTATAGTAGTAGGTAAAGTAGCTGTAGGACCCTTAAATACTTTAGATAAAGAAATAATTAATGTTTTAACCCCCTAGGCGGAGCTTGCGGCTGCTAATGCCGAAATTAAACAATTACGAGAGCTGCTTAAAGCTAGAGATACCCCTATATCTAATAATAAGTTATTATTAGATAACTAAAGACTTACTATAGTCCTTTAGGCCCTATTCTAGCGCCTTAGTGGATTTACCGAGGCCTATGCAGCACTAAAGCGGTTAGTAAAGGTTGTGGACCCCCTACTACTTATAGATGGAACCAACCCTATATTTAATAATTGGAAGCTTTAATTATAGGACAAGCTTAAAGTTAATATAGACTACTTCCCTAACGCCTAAGCCAGAATGGCCTATGTCTTTAGCTGTACTGGCGGAGACGCCTAGACGCATTTACGCCCGCGATATACTAAAGACTTAATAGACCCCTTTATCTCTAAAGAAGAAATAATTAAATACTTATCTTCTATTTATAAAGACCCTTTTAAAGTATAGAACGCCTGCCTAGGCTATAAAAGCCTAAATATAAAAATAACGGAGACCTTTTCGGCCTTCTAAACCCGCTTTCTATACCTGGCTAGATAGGCCTAGATCCCCTAGGAAGACCTACTGCTAGACCTCTTTAATAAGCTTACCCTGGACCTATAGCGGGCCGTATTACTAGCTTATACTACGGCATAGACGTTAAAGGAACTTATAGACTATTGCCTAGCTATTAACTAAGGCCTTTATTAAATTAAGGCATGCGCTAACTAGCTAAAAACTAGAAACCTTATAAACCAGGCCATAAGTACTGCGAGTACGGCCCGTAGTGCCCCGGCACGATTAGCAACTCCTACAGCTAACTTAGTAGCTAGCTGCGTAGCTACCCCTACTACGGGCCCGCTGTATACCCGGCCTATATATAGCGACCCCTATATATAGGCCCTTAGCGATTAAGGAGCTTGCTTTTTATGCGGTTAAATAGGCTACCTAGTAAGGAACTGCCTAATAAAGGCAAAGATAAATAAGGTTCTGTTAATTTAGGAGGATAGTACGGAGCCGGAAAAAGAGGAACCCTAGAGGAAGACTCCTCTTTAGGGTTAAAAGGGATTGATATGTTATATATCAATCTAGGTCGGCTAGTTAGTGGAAGAAGCTGCACTATCCCTTATACTTTATTTTGCAATAGATATTAAGTTTTAACCTCTGCTTTAGCTGACTTAGGAGTAAATGCCTTTACCTTAATTAATATAAAGTGCGCTGTAAAACTGGCTGACTTTTTAAATGCACCCCTTAAAGAACTGCCTAAACTAATCCCTATTCGCGGTTATAACGGACGGATAGGGCTACCTATTATAACTATCTTATAGATCTACCTCCGCGTTAACGGACGAAGGTAGTATAACGTCCCCTTTCTTATTATGGACTTAAGAAGCCACAATATAATCTTAGGAAGAAAATAGCTAGCCTATTTAGGCTTGCAGCTCAAAGTATAGAGTAGACGGCTTATCTGGCCCGAAACTCTACCCCTAACCCCTTCCTTTATAAAAGAAATTAGCATTATAATAGAAAACCTTATACGGCCCTAGATTAATACCATTTACTAGGCCGATGCTATGCGCAGAGACTAGGCCTTTAAAAAGGACGTACGGCTTAACCCGCAACGGATCCGTATACTACACCGCCCTTAGACTACCTATATTACGCTACCTGCACCAAAGACCTAGGAAGTTAGTAATAACCTAGCTAAGTTCTTTATAGAGAACCCTATAAAGCTATAAAGGAAAGCTAGGGATATTGGACGCTACACTAAACTAATAGATAGGAAGGATAACTTACAGAAAATGAAATGTGAGCTGAGGAAGACTATAAACCTTATACCGCAAACTACGGCCTAACGGACGCTAAAGAAACCTATAGACCCCCTACCAGTTAATATCTGCTGTATTGGCGCTATAGGATTCTACTAGAACCTAGTTTAGCCTAATATCGTTACCTTTATAACTAGCCTATACAAAATTAACTGAATAATTAAGGAAAAGGAAAGCGAGCTTAGTGGATAAAAAAGCGGGCTTATAGATAAAGAACTAGTGGAGTAAAAACTGCCTAATTGACACCGGAAATTTAAGGATGTATTCTCTAAGGTAGTATCTAATATGCTTCCACCCTACTAACTATATAACTATAAGATTGAGATCGAGCAAGATAAGGGAAGCACCCTTAGCTTTAGCCCTCTCTACCTATAGTCTATTGCCGAATTATAGGCTATAAAGCAGTACCTTATTAATAACCTAAATAAGGGCTTTATTAAGCCTAGCTAAGCCCCTTTTAACTTACCTATTCTCTTTATTAAAAAGCTAAATGGAGGACTACGCTTCTGCATTAACTACCGTAAGCTAAATAATATAACCCGCAAGGACCGCTACCCGTTGCCCTTACTTAATAAGACTTTTACCTAAATAAGTAGAGCTAAGGTTTTTATAAAGCTCGATATCCGCTAGGCCTTTTATTGAATTAGGATAGACCTTAGGTCTAAGGATCTTACTATATTCCGGACCCGTTACGGGATATATAAATATAAGGTACTTCCTTTTAGACTAACTAACAGACTAGCTATATACTAGCGGTATATAAATAATATACTCTTTAACTACCTTAACGACTTCTATACGGCCTATCTAAATAATATTATAATCTACTTAGAGAATGAACTGGAATATAAGGAGCACGTCTATAAAGTTCTATAACGGCTCCGCGAAGCTAGCCTCTAGGCCAATATTAAGAAGTTAGAATTTAGTGTTAAGCGTATAAAGTACCTAGGTTTTATTATTAGCATAGACGGAATTAAGGCCGACCTAGAGAAAACGACCGTAATTAACTAGTGGACGCCCCTATAGACCGTAAAGGGGGTACAATCGTTTTTAGGTTTCTGTAACTTCTACTAACGCTTTATTAAGAACTATAGCAGGATTACCCGGCCTCTTAACCGTCTTACTAGAAAAGACTAGCCCTTTTACTTTAACGCTATATATATGCAGGCCTTTAATAAGCTTAAAAAACGGCTAGTGTCGGCCCCCTTACTTGCCTACTTTGACCCAGAACGGCCCTTAATGCTAGAAACTAATGCCTTAAACGGCGCGATAGCTGGTGTTTTTTCCTAAAAGTAACCGGACGGAGAATGGCACCCTATTGTATACTATTTAAAGACTATAATAGATGCTAAACTAAACTACCACATCCATAATAAAGAAATACTGGCTATTATCTCTAGCTTTTAGCACTGGCGTGTATAGCTAGAGGGGACCCCTAAACCTATTAAAGTAGTATTAGATTATAAGGCCCTAGAATACTTTATAATAACTAAGGCCCTTATAGCCCGGTAGGCACGCTAGGCGGATATCCTATCTTAGTTTAACTTCTTAATTATATATAGACTAGGCGCTACGAACCGTGCGGATGCTCTTACTAGGCGTAAATAAGACCTAGGTGACCATACGGCTATGAAGATCTTATTATGGACTTAGACGCTACTATAACTAGAGCACCTTAACCCCTAGATATAGGCAGAACTAAGTATAGACTTCTTAGGCGCCGAGATGTATCCTATTAACCCTTTAGGACTTAACTTAATCGATAAATTGCTATAGATAAACTATACGGCCCCTTCTCTATAGGAGTACCGTAAAAAGGCAAAGAACGTTACCAGCCTATGGTCCCTTAAAAATGGATTACTTAAGCATTAGGAACGGCTGGTAGTGGTAAAAGAATAGAACTTATGGACTTGGCTTATTGCTAAAGTATATACTTAGGTCTCTACAGCTTACCCTAAAAAGAATAAGACCCGTAGGATTATTGGCGACCGCTACTACTAGCCTAGAATGGTTATAGATATTGACCGCTATGTACGGAACTGTAACGACTGCCGTAGGTCTATAATCCCACGAGATAAGACCCTAGGACTATTAAAACCCCTTCTAATACCCGACCGCCCCTAGCAATATATCTCTATAGACTTCTATAAGCTACCTCTAAACCGTGACGGATATAATATAGTTATAATCCTAGTTAACCGCTTTAGCAAGCGCCCGTTCTTAATTCCCTGTTATAAGAATATTAATACTAAAGAGGCAGCCTAACTGTATATTTACTACGTCTACTAAATTTACGGACTACTAGATACTATTATATCTAACTACGGGCTGTAGTTTATATTAGCCTTTTGGAATAAGTTTACCTAGATTCTAGGTATTAAGCTAAAGCTTTCTATAGTATATTACCCCCAAACAGACGGTTAAATGGAGATTGTGAATTAATACTTAGACTAGAGACTCCGGCCTTTTATTAACTACTTCTAGGATAACTGGGCCGAACTGTTGCCCTTAATAGACTACGCTTAAGCGACCCTACCCCATAACTCTACCGGATTTACCCCTATTTAACTAGAAATGGGTTACCTACCCCGTATAAGCTTTGACTGGGAAAAACTAGAAGGGCCCTAGACTATACGCGAAAAACTATCTTATAAGGAAGCCTAGCAGTACGCTAAGCGCTTAGAAAAAGCTTAGAAAGTAGCCCGTATAAACCTAGAAAAGGCCTAGAAATTAATAGAATAGTAGGTAAATAAGTATAGGCGTGAGCCTGACTTTACTGTAGGCGATATAGTCTGGGTTATAATAAAGAACTAGAAGATAGAACGGCCTAGCCGTAAGCTGGACTATAAGATAGCAGGACCGTATAAGATTTTTAATAAAGTAGGTAACTTATATAAGGTTAAGCTCCCAGACTTAATTAAAGTCTACCCTATCTTCTTACTGGATAAGCTACGGAAAGCTGTAAATAACCTACTGCCCGGATAAAAGAATAAACCTCCCCTGCTAATTTAAGTTAACGACGATAATAAATAGGAAATTAAAGAAATACTAGCCTATAAACTTGTAAAGGGAATGTTAAAGTATTGTGTTAGTTAGAAAGGATATAACCCGGACCCCACTTAGTACCCTATATAGAACTTTATAGGTAGCCCCTATAAGCTTTAGGAGTTTTATAGTTATTACCCTAATAAACCCGGACCGCTAAAGTACCTAGATAAGTGGATAGAATACTAGTATAATAAAGACGATAAGCTACTAGAAGAATATAAGGACAAGAACGCCCTAGAAATTTCTTAGTTATATAAGGTGTTAAGATGTCTAGGAACTTTAACTGGCGGTCGAAGTTATCTAATTAGTTAGATTCTCTTGCCAAGACTTTTAGCGGCAAAGCCTAAGGGCAGGCTTTTTTAAAGGGGGGGGTAATGTTACGGCACTGGCAAAACTTGGCAGAACTACGTACCGGCAAGTTGCCACAGATTGCCGTATATTGCGGTCACGTGACGCGAAGATCGTATATATCTTCGAGCGGCGCTCCCCTTCTTCTCCTTTCCTTTCTTTAGCTTTAGATTCTCGTTTATAGACAATCTAATCGTATAGGCTTGCGCGACCCTTTTGCCGTGCTTATGTCTCGATTGACTGAGTCGCTAACAGTTCTCCTATTTGGCGCTACTAAGAGGACCGGTCATTTTAGGCCAATTAGGCATCCGATAATTCTCTAAACGTAACTATTCTCCAAACATAACTAGGATTCCCTAACTACGGTTAGCTAAAAATAGAGGGTCCCAAAATTGGGTTCTAAGGATAATATTTAAAGCCTAGTGAAAACTTATATAAGTTATAATAAATAACCTATTCTCCCGCAGTAAATATTATCGAATAGGCCATATAGATATATAAAAGGCATAATTCCTTAAGTATAAACAAAGATTCGTAGTAGAGAGGAGGATTAAGTATAGAGGTACTGCTAGTATTAATCTCGAAGTGCTACATTTTATATGCGAAAAGGACAAGGGAAATATAGCGAGACTTAAGAATTTCTTCCGAAAGAATAGTTGCGATCACCTAGATATTTAAAATCATCTTCCTACTATTATTAATTAGGAGCAGCTTAATAGCCATTCGACCTTCAGAAACTCTTTCTTCTAGTAATATTGTCAGATAATCTGTATTCTCGGTGGCGTAGGACGTGCACAAGTCACGTGCACGGGTCACGTGCATTGTAAATATCTTCGTCTAAGCCCAGGGGCCCTAGGTCAACAAGATCATCAATCAATCAACCCATTTCATCAATGAATAGCTCTATATGAACTATCTGACAGTTATAAGCCCGGTCCGCCGACACAAGAAGCGTTTCAGCTATTACTCAATCATTTGAAGAAATTCTACCTCATCGTCAGACTCTGAAACCTCATCGTCACAAGACGACCCTGATCGAAATCCTACCTCAATTGTCACAGGACGAGATTCCACGAGATTCCACGAGATTCCATGAGACTCCACCTCAATCGTCAAAGGACGATCCTGACGACAAGGACGATCCTGATGACAAGGACGATCCTGATGACAAGGACGATCCTAACGACAAAATACCATCTCAATTCCTCCTTTGCCTATCAGTCAAATGACTCCACCGACGAGTTCGTCAAATACGATCATCCTCAATAAGCCAGAAGACTGGGAACAATGGCTATAGCAACTACAAGCCCTTATAGATCAGCAAATTTGGGCCCACATTAACCCAGACAAGGAAGCACCTCAACGAGGTCTACTACAAGCACCACCCCATCCAGAAGTCACAGATTTCAATGAGAATGCAACCTCATATGCATAGCTCTCGACGAATCAACAGAGGGCGTATGAGAATAGCAGACGATACTACGACCAGGACATAAAGTATTTCCTAAAACAAGAAGAGCACCTTCAACAGATCCGCACCAAAATCACGTCCACAGTATCGATTCAGAAGAAGCTACTGCTTAACCCTTCCCTTACAGTCAAAGAATGGCTATCTTAATTAAAGGAGAACACAGAACCGACCTCATCGTTTATTAGAAAGAAGATACAACACTAGTATATGGAAGCTCTTAAGGGGTTCAAACACTTATTAAAATTAAATCAGTGGCTAGATCAATGGGAACACGTAATAGTACTAGGAGAGAAGTATAAAATACCTTAAATGTCTAATAGAATCTGGCTACAAGACTTAGCAGAAGTTATTCAACCTTTTAGCAACGCCTACTATATAAAGTATACTACTAAGTTAAATAACCCTTAGAAGTTAAGATCTTCCAAATACCGCAAAGTAGCAAAGGAGCTATAAGAAGGACTTAAAATACCCTTAAAGAAAGCCAATACTACTATAAGAGGGAGTACCTTTAATACAGACTTTGCAGAGCAAGCCACAATAGATTACTCTAATACTACTAAAGGTCTAGGGAAAGAAACCTCAGCATATACTAAACGCTTGAAGAAAGCCAGGTCACTAATAAACAAGGAGACGTCCTATAAGAAGCTACTACCTATATACTTAGCGTGCGAGAAACGAGGACATTCCCTTTAAGACTATTGGTATTTATTTAAAGATAAGAG
>Ga0307515_10011287_pt1 | contig 16961 bp, 15 predicted proteins | sample 17_EM_MG_FD_194513 | JGI IMG/M metagenome (GOLD analysis project Ga0307515, IMG submission 194513) | Populus trichocarpa ectomycorrhiza microbial communities from riparian zone in the Pacific Northwest, United States - 17_EM | ecosystem: Host-associated > Plants > Roots > Unclassified | place... | reverse complement strand
CTCCCTTGACATCCATCAACAGCACTGCCGCGGTATTCCCCCTCCCCCACGCTTCTTCAACTCTCTTCATTAACCTTCCAACCGCGTCTATTGCTGACCTTCTCTTTCTGCATCCAAACTGTCCATCGTGAAGTAACCTCCTTCGCTCACACTCCTCTGCTATTGCGTTGGCTGCCACCTTCTCAACCACTTTTCCCAGACAATTCAACAACGTTATCACCCTATATGCCTTGGCGACTCCGTAATCTGGTTTATTCGGTTTCGGTATAACCACCCCCTTCGCTTCCTTCCAAACTCGCGGGTGTACTCCTAACCTAAACGACACTTTAACAATATTAATTATTCTTTGGGAATCCCAATCCCACAACAATCGTATTGCCTTAAAACCCAGCCTATCTGGGCCAGGTGCCTTTTGAACTGACTGATTGAACAGAGCCTCTCGGATGTCTTCCTCAGTAATCTTTTTCCACATCTCTCCTCCCTCTTCTTGGGCCTTTCTCTCCACACCCTTCAAAGGTTTCGGAAATGCTTCTTCTTTAATCAACTTCGCCTTATCCTCCCAGGACTCCGCCACTTCTCCAGTCCTAGATCTCAAAGTCTTTGTCGTTTGTTGTCCGCCTGGTTTCGTATATCTCAACGCCTGCCAGACTTGGTCTCTTGTGGCCGAAGTTAAAAACTTCCTCCACATCTCTGTTTTCGACTGTCGGATCATTCTTCTGAGGTTGCTTCGCTGCTTCCTAACTTGTTGCTGCGACGCCTCCCCGTTCATACCGACGTGCGTCGTGCGGTAATTCACATCAACGTGACGACGTATTTAGACAAAGACGGGGCACCATAGCCATCTGCCTCAACCAACCCAAATTCATCCAGAAAATCCTTAAACGCCACTCGATCCGCAAATCAAATTCGATGAGATGAGATTGCTGCTGCAGGCCCAGAGGAAAGCACCCTTGACAATGGGAGAGTTAAACTCTACCAAGCAACTGTTAGCTCTCTGATGTACGCAGCACTTAGGACCCATCCGTATATATCCTTTGCTGTGGTTGCCCTCTGTAGATGTAATACTCAACCGCAGGCAGGCAACTTGATGGCAGTAAGATGAGTACAACGATATCTTAAAGAGAGACAAGACTTGCAGTTCTACTGCCATAGCACTAAAGGCATAATAACTGTATACTGATTCATATTTGGCCAACCACAGGGTAGATTAAAGTCTCAGAGAGGATATATCTTTGATCACAGTAGGTTTATACCATGGCAATCACAAAATCAAGATTTCGTCGCTGCAATTATTCCCGACGCCGAATACATCGCTCATCACACGCAATATACACACACGCACACAGTTGCCTCCGTATTGCAATACACTACCAAATAGAATTCAATACAAACACTACCCCTGAGCATAGGACGAACGACATCCCACTAATATGCACTAGCGGTAGGATGACTGCGGTATCTGACAAAAATATTGTTTAAGCCAAATAAAACGTAACGGGCCCGAATCCGGGTTTGAACCGGAGACCTCCTGCAGATTTTCGAGTAGAACCCAAAGCAGGAATCATACCACTAGACCATCCGGGCAGATATATTTATTATACTGTATTTGATATCAATAACTCCATACAAGATGGGCTGGTATATGTTTCTCTGTATAAAGTACTTTATTTTATTTGAATAACTTATTCTCAAGGGTTTTTTCATTTGGCAAGGCATAAATTATCCGCTGGTGTATAATCTTATGCTAATTGGATGTGTATCTTATGCAATTTTTTAAAGCTATACCTTCACTATACTCTCATAAACCAAACTTTATAACCTCACTCACAATTTCACAGTGCTAACGAAAAAGTGAAAGTCTGGGCACGAGAGCACCCTCACTGTATAAAGTTACTCCATTGGTATAACTTTATTCCTTAAATGAATATTATATACGGTGAAAGCTATTTACTTATACAGGTCAACAGGGCATCTCTTCGTAGGCATTTAACGAATTCACTTCGTTGATTAGTTTCCACACTCTGGACGCTCACTCGGTTCAAGTCTCCCTTTCACTGTTGCATGTGTACTTGGATCGTGAGTCTCAGCGCCGTCTGATGTCTTGTATGAGAATGAAGACGTGTATGAAGATGGCGGCTGTATCAGGATATGCATCAGGACCAGGATGATGCGTCTCATGCTTGATGAAGCATACGCGTACGCATGTGAGAGATTATACATATACGGTCCTTAGGCCCTCGAGATAGACAAGCCAATCAAGAAGAAGTCAAAGAAGCATCCAAAGTAACATTCACCCCTTCTGGAAAGTCACGCGCATAGAAACGCATGTGCATTGTCGTGCAATATAATGCTAAACCCAGCAACAGCATCCTCACGGTCATGCCGATCATGGTGTTCGGCAAAGCCGATGTCTTCATTCAAGATAAGGCTACACTTGAGCTGAAGCGTACTTCCGTTCCTCTGCCGGATGACGGGATGGAGCTCTCCTCGACCCCGACAAAGTTTAGAGCACCGCTCTTGTTCCCTAACTCCCCTGCCGTGAAACTTGGTTACGTCTATCCGATGTAGATCAAGTTCTTTATTGGTTTACAGCCGGTAAGGTCTACCCTCTTCGAGTTAAACTGCGTATATACTGATTTTTATTATTCTTATGGCTGTAGTTCAATTGCTTCAACTCCCGCATCACCCTTAACAAAAGCGATTTATGTCGTCTGGTCGCATACTCTTCCACGGTAGCTCCTCTCCCCGTCACTCCGTTCCCCACCGCTCTCGGAGGTGTTGTGCAGTGTGTGTTGCAGGCATATTAGACTACTCACTAGGGCTAGCACCAGTAGTCCTCCAGCACTTTGGGGCGAGCTCAATCTGTACTCTTACACAAGGCATACAGCTTTCACTCTAGATTCGCTGTGCATCGCGACGTATCAGTACTTACGTGAGATTACGTCCTACAGGAGGTACCAGACGTCCCGGAAGCGCCGGAGATCCTGGCGGTCCTGGAGGTGTCGGAGGAGCTAGAGGTAGCTCGGCTGGTGGTCCTCTGAAGAATTCGGGTGGAAATACCAAGCCGTCGGAAAGAGGTGCCAACGAGGGCGAATGCAAAGGAGGTTCTAGCCAAATGATTTACAATAGTATGCTTTACATTCCTATCTATTCCTACTGTATACTAATTAACTTGTTACACTAAGGCTTGAACTTCGCTGACGAGATTGGCTTTGGCTTCTTCTTAGATACGTATGAGAGCATATTCCCATATGCCCTCTGGCTAGACACTTGCGAATCCGATTACAATGATTACGACGATTATAAGGATGACAATGATGACAAATCTGTCGATGACACGGAGTTTGCTCTCCGTTGATGGCAAGTAATGCGCCTACTTGGTCCGGGAGGTTTCACGACTATGGAAAGCAGCGCTTGTTGCAGAATCAGCAGGCTATTCAGAAAAAGTGTCAGAATGTAACTAGCTTTTCAGTTCGAGGACAAAGAGTTATTGGGTAGGGTTCGCCGTTACGTTTACGTGTGGCAAAACGTACATTATATAATATCATATTGATTCGGAGTTCTCCACGAGCTCCAATACTCCAGTACTGCTCAGAATGCAGTATCGAGCAGATACGTGACGCGTCCCTCTGCAGTGAACTAGCGCCACATTGTCTATTTGTTTATAGCAACAGTGTGCGGTAACGCCTGCCAAGTCCGAGTCGTCCTAACTCGATGATCTTGCAATAAACCACTAGCGAAGGAAAATAGACAAATTGTATTGCGCTTTTGCAATGAGTTGATTTGGGTGGGGGAATTCATACCACTAAACCACACCCTCGCCGGGAACGTGATACAGCGATTGCAGCTACCGAAATATATCTTCATTTTAGTTGGTCAGTTAGGCTGCTGGTCGACCTGTTGGCAAATTGGTCAACTTGTTGGCCTACGAAAATATTTGGCGTATGGGTCGGAACATATAAAGTATAGGAATTGAGTTCATTTGCGAGTAGTAGATAGATAAGTCCCCTGAGAGATAAATGGCTCTGCGAGGGGTAAAACAGTACCTGAAGACGCCTAAGTATGTCCAAACCCGAGTCCCTTCCGTTCACTCCACACGGCAATTACGTAAAGTATGCTCCGGGCATTGTTTTGAAAACATCATCGTGCACAATTTTGCATACGCACATTCTGGAATGACCGGTTGGCTGACTGTCCTCAACGGTCGTCTCTGCTGCTGCGGAAAGATAAGTGGAGGATGCTGTGCCGGCCAAAAGTGCAATAGAGTCATGGCCACGGCCCATCAATTCGCCATGAATTTTCCTCATCTCCTCGAACTTCGGCTTATTGTTCTAGTCCGCTACGTCCTTCGCGTGACTACGCACAGCTCCCAAAAATCTCGTAGGCCTAGCAAGACAATTTACTGAACTGTTTTGTTCCAGGAGTAGCTCGACTATTGTGCATAATTGAATCCGATTTTGCACCTGGTGGAATCAAATCCTGATCTATGTTGGTGCAGATTCATAACATGGAGAATCCGCGTTATAGGCTCGGAATCGTCAAAGTACAGCCATTTTTAGCCGCGGCTCTTGCGCCACCCGAGTCTGAAGTAACCTGAAACAAAGTTTGTTAGTACAGCCATTGTTTTCTTTAGATGAATAGGCGAGATAACGAACCACAACAAGAAAGATGCAAACCAGACTTCCAGCAACAAAAGCAAGCATAAAAGCAAGTATGAATTAGGTAGAAGAAAACATTGATGGAAGACCCCTATCAATCCCAAAAGAAGACCAACGGGATGCATAGCGGGGAGACGCAACGGCAGATGAGACGTGTCGTGGTTCAATCCATCTGATGTCATTATGCGTCTTAGCTTGCGTGCGTACTTGAGTACATCGCGCCATACCGCTAGCGGCTTGTTGTTGTGCTAGTTGTTCCCCATTCTATCCGTATGCTGATCGCGTTTTACCCAATACGTATGTGGCGTTCTCAAATATTGCCATTTCTGGGTGGCACCTGCTGGAAAGGAGCGTCCGATCTTTTACTGCCAGACCCGAGTACGCCATCACATGAACAACGCAGAATTGCTCTCTGCTCTCATCACACCAGCTGAGCGTATATTTCAGAACCCTCGCGACCATCGTCCCACTCAATGACGTAGTTTGTGGCACCTCTTCCTCTTACTATCATCTTTCTCTAGTCCCTGCTTGTCCACCGAAAGAGTTCGAGATAGCGGAACTTAAAGCGCCACCAGAAACTACGGCGACATTCGACACCAAAACCGACGAGCTTGTACCGGCTGAGAACGATGTTTGAGAATAGGACTATGAACAGTTGCTTCGCTCCCTGGAGTCAACCGGGAGATTCTCCTAGCAGGTGCGAGAAGCGCTGAGAACTTCAAAATCGACGGCAACACCTTCCTGGATAAAGGAGACGCAGAGTTTTTCAAACGGTGCGGCCTATCAATCGGACCAAGCGAGTGCCTAGCGAAGGAGGCGAATAAGCTCCGTCGATATCGAAATGTGACGGGTAAGTCATGCCACTGAACCTGTACGTCCGACGAAGCTAACATAACGTGCCTAGAACTTGACTATGGAGAAGGTGGTTCGTTTTCAGCAGTTTAACGCAGTGAAGCTACAGTCTGGCAAAATCTCGACCTTTTGATTAGCTCTTCAGATGATTTGTCGGACCTGATCCCTCCAATCATCACTACTATAAATGCCTGTAATGTAGTGTATTAAGCGGGTCAAAACCTCTCTCCCGGAAAAGATGTACGAGAAATCTCAGAGACGGTCTGGCGCTGTAGTCCGAATGCGCTGAATTTGATTAGGATCCACTCAAAGCCTAAATCTCTCCTCTCACTTTCTCCCTTGTTAAGGAGACGTTGCGGCTCGACATATTGAGATTTTATCCGGCAGACGATTCAGCTTCCTCGTGTCTAAAAACGACCTCTCGGATAAGGATCCGTTCACGCCGGATAAAGATAAACGGCTCATTGTGGACCTACGGTCACTATTGCTAGGAACCGCTCAATACGATAATCGGTATCAACTCGCATTCGCGTACTGCGATGTGCTTCTTAAGCACTGCATGCCAAAGTTTAGCTAGCGATGTGCAGAAGATTAGCGACGAAGTGCTACAGCAAATCGACCAGGACAATTATCGCCAGCTGTCTAAAGGCGACAAGATCGTGTTACATCTGGTCTACGAACGCAACACGAACTGCGCCCCGCCATCCGAGACTTGGTGAGATGCACTACGACCAAGTCATACGCTCTCAGCACAGGCAAAGACTTCTATTAGCTGTCGCACGACGCGCACACCCTCGCAACAAGCTTGTTGGCGAATCACGTCATGGGAATCATAAGGGTAGGCTGTCGCTTAGCTCTTGCCGCGCGCTTGCCAAGCTTGGCTACTATGCGCGAGAAGTGCATAAACCAGCTCCTAAGCGGTCAGTCTGGTCAGATATGGCCTTCGACCGGGATGGTCTACTCTAAGGACGGCTTTGAAACCATGATCTGAACGGTCTACAGATCTGCGGATCTTCATCTGGCCGGACTTATAGATATTTACAGATGACACGTGATGCTTAAGAAATTCATTCAAGCACACCTAGTCATAAACATGGACAGAAAGAAAATGCCACCAGGTATCTTACTTCACCTACCTCTTCACCCACTTCCACCGCTATGCGCTTCCTGTAACGGTTGGGATTATGAATCTTCAGGGGAAATACTACCGAAAGACATATCGAATGAAGGATACTAGGCACGCCAAGATTACTCTTATACTTTGCCTGCGAGTAACAAGGTTGTTTTGGGGGTCAGCAAGCACTGTTATGGTGTATGTGCGGTGATGATCAGAGCCTTCAATTCCACGGGCGATTGCTGGTCAGTTTCTGGTCAGCGTTCCCTTAGCTATGCTTCAGGAGCAATACCTCGGCCGGCCTATATGTTGCATATATGGATCGCCAGCCTTTGTAAGGCTTATGGGCTGATGGAGATCATGATATCATCGGGCTGACGACTCAACTGGAGATGTCAGCTGAGTGCGTATGCTTGCGTACAAGGCATACTCCGAATGCCGTGTATAAGAGCATACAAGCTCCCATGTAGATAGATTCTATTAAGAATCAAGCTTCTCTATCTCATTATTGTAACACTACGGGCACTAGTGGGCCGAGTGACCACCTATGCCCACTCCAAACTTGTATACTCGTACTAAAAATAACACATTCTCCACAGAAAATAGCCCTCCCACCGCTAAAAACAACGTCGTCTGCTACTCATACAAGATAACTGTTTGCTAATTTTCATGTTTCAGATATGCAGGCCGGCCGGCCGGACCCGTTGGTAGCACACCTTCCAGTGAGCACGGCCGCACGTACATGTCTTTCCTGACCGGAATTTGAGCGGTGGATGTGATGGCGCAAGAGTTGTGTCGTCGGAAGTAGACAACCTCCTCAAAGGCTAGGTGCCTTTGAGAAGCGAGTCGGTGCCTGAGTTTTCGAGCACCGCGAGTTCTCTCGACGAGAACACAATCCAATACGCGGGCAATGCAACCCTGAAACTGTCCGATAGACTTCCGTCTCCAGCACTGTTTGCGGGAAGGGCTGGTAGTAGTACGAGAAAGGCTGGTAGTAGTGCGGGAAGGGTTGCTGGCTCCGGAAGGGCTAGTAATAGAGTAGGAAGCCTAGTCGCGGCGTTGGAAGGGCTGGATCGGCTGGTGGCGCTGGAAAGGCTGGTAACTGGCAGCGACTGCCACCACCGCTTGGGGCGTGCACACAGCCGAATATTTCCTTCGTGGATGTCTAAGACCTGCGCTAGGTTATTCTGGATCCACTCTGCCTCGTTCTCGAGCTGAGGATCCGATATTACTACTTGTACTCTTGAAAGGATTTTCCTGAGCCGTAACTTGCTTCTTTTAACTATTACCTTTGGTACTTCATACTAGCTGTAGGTGATCTCCGAATACTACCGACGTACAAGTGCCAATGACCATTGCAGTAGTTGGAGCGGTAAAGAACACGATGTCAAAGTGAGGGTATCACAGTATTAGATTAAGACGGCCGTAGGTGAAAGGCCTAGAGAACCTAGAGAGCCTGAAATGATCTAGTCCGGAGCTGCAGACGGAACCTAAAGTACGTTACTCAACTCGCTTGTCTCTGCTACTACCTCCTCCAACTGCAACACCACCACCACCACCACCACCACCACCACCACTACCACCACTAGTATCTCCCCTGTCCTCTTGTCGCCTTCGACAGCTGCTAGCAAGAATATCTCATGATGTGGACGCACTATCGGATCATCCACTACCTCGGCCATGGTGGCTTCTCTACACTCTAGCTAGCTCTAGATCAGCACTGCAAGAGTGCGGCTGGCACCGTGTCTGATAGTCCACGCTCTCGTTGTGTAGCTGTCAAGATAGGTATCATAAATAAAAAGGACGAGGTGGCGATCCTACGCTAACTACAGGCCCAGCCACGGTCCCGCAGTTGGCTATATCAACTTTTCTCACGAGATGTCTTGAATGCTGAGCGTGATCACTATGTTCTGCGTTGCTGGACGAGTTTGAGGACCACTGACCGAACGGCTCGCACCACACCGAGCTTCTTGGTCTGAGCCATCCGTCAAGATGTGTCCCGAAATCGAAGGATGGCATCTGCTGTCACTGAAAGAAAGCCACTCAGACCAGCCCATAAATTAAGAAAGCTCGCAGATGCTGTCTTCGTATAGCATAAGTCTCATCAAATTTGTGTGATCTCAAGTCTTTCAGTTAGTTTTAACTAGCACGATGTAGTAGCTTCAATGTTCTAACGTAGCAGATTGCATATCCAAAAATAAAAAAATAAAATACCAAAAAAAAGCGCCATCAACATCACCTTTCACGTATACATCTAATAGTTATACACTTGGTTTGTCTGCTTGAAGCATTCTCATTGGTCGGGTGAACTTGCCACGTGGCGCGTGTGGCAGTGGCAGATACAGTGGCGGGTACAGTGGCGGATATCCACATGTTGACTCAGGATTTATCCTGAAGACCTACAAGTTTTTAGAATGCCATCGAAGCTGCTAGAAAGGATTAGAGAGTGCTTGCTAATGCACTGAGTCATTTGTGTAGACTCATTCACAAAATTTCACTCGCCACCCGCCATTCGCCACTGCCGGTGCCACTCTACCATCTCCCACCTCCGACAACACACCACACCACCTTTTAGTTTTGCCAAGACCCTTATTGTCCAATCAATTCTACTATCGTCAGAAAACTTTTGCTTCGGTTTTCAGCTGTTTTCTTTGAAATCAGTTACTTAGGAGCCAAAATGGGTCTCTTCGGAGCCAGAAAGCAAACACCCCCTCTCAAGGAACTTTTGGGGAAAGCTAAAGAGAATCTTGAGAAGAGGATGGCCGAGAAGTCACTTTCTGGGGCCACCGATTCGAACGCATCCAGCAGCCGCATAGGTGACCTGCGGAAAGATAGAACGGGCCCACTTCCTACAGATCCGGACGGAACAGCGACTACCTCTGAGGTTGCCAGGGAGGAGCTAGGAGATTATCTGGGAGGTGACGAGGAGGCAGTCACCTTGCCCAGGGAAGTTTACAATCAGGCAGTACAAATCCATAATCAGGAGGTTAGGGAGGTGAGACACCCGAGCCAGATGATGCAACCAGTTCTTCCAGTCAATGCGGATAAACATGGAAATAGGCTTGGACAAGTTAAGGTCTATACAATTTTGAGTGATGATGAGTCTTCATTGTCACCACCACTGACTACGAGCTATGGGGGAAGTGAAATTTTCTTCCCATCGCAAACACCTAGGGAGACGGTTTTGTCCCCCTTGCCTACTACAGATTATGAGGGAAGCCTTTTGGGCATACCTCTGAGCGCTCTTCCTCAGGATCCGTTTTCGACTCCTAGGGCAAGTGCTGGAATCATTGCGTGAAGGTATATTCAGTTGGAGGAAAATGCCAGCCAACACGCGGAAAAAGCGGAGGGAATGGAAGAGACCCGGAAAGTCTACACCCCGATTCCGAGAAAATTCAAAATCAGCGATAGCAGCGATGATGCGATGACTGAGGTTGAGTGGAGGGACGAGTCACCCTACATGACGCCAACGAAGAAGGGAACAAAGCGCAAGAAGAGGAAGGGAGTAAAGAGGCCGGAAACGCCCGAATGACCAATCCCGAATATGCCTCAGATCCCTAGCAGGAGAAAGCTCAAAGCTGATTGGACCAGGCCTGCAGAGTCTCTGACCAATGAGGATGAACCGGCGGATCTAGGAAAGTTTATTGGTGAGTATCATCAGAACACTAATGGACTGAGGGATTTTATGGTTGGACAGGAAAGAAATGACACAAGTTATGATATTTGGTGCCAACAACAGAGCCAACATATCGCGGCAAGACAGAATCATACCGATGCGGCAGTTATGTCGGTAAGGAAGATAGCCCAAAATGTGCAGACAGAAGTGGAGTTGGAAAGAGAGTATGCAGTAGAGAGGGCGGAAAAGCTTGACAATAGGTTGAGCAAAATTGAAAAGAAATTGGCCAAGATCGCACCGGTAAATATGGCCAAGATGATTGAAAATGCGATGAAAAGTTGCATGGAGGGAATGATTGACCAGCGGACGGATAGGGTTGTGAAAAGGTTTGAGAATGCAGCTGAAGAAGATAGGAAAAAGACGGAAATTCGAAGGGGGAAACAGGTAGAAGCCACCCCTGAGAGTACAGAGATGAGCGATATTGAGTTTGAGCCGGGAGCAACTTTTTCGGAGGAAGAAAATGAAAAAGTGACAAGGGTTCTGGAACGAATGGAGGTGGAAAAACAGGAATTGGAGGCATCGAAGCATGCACCGATTATTCCACCAGGCGAGAAGAGGCAAGAGTTCCCAAGGTTCACCCCGAGTGGACAGGTTATGATTGCGAAGAGACCAGTTGTTGCGCCAGCAGTGCCGGAACAGAGAAAGAATGAGGTGAAAAAACCAGAGTTGAAAGAAGTACCGAAGGGACCACAGGCTGGGGGAAAGAAGCCGGAGGTTAAGAAACAGAATGAGAAGCCGGGAAAGACACCGGAAGAAAAGAAAAAGGATACGTGGGCACAGAGAGCGGCAGCACCACCACCAAAGAAGCAACCCGAGCAGCGACAACAACAACAACAATCGGGACAACAACAAAACAAGAAGGGGGATGGCTTTGTTGAAGTGAAGAGACAGCAGAAGGAGGAAGAGATGAAGCCGGTCCCCCCAGGCCAAAATTCGATGGAGAAGAGGAGGGTTACCTTTAAGAAGGATAACGGCCTCCCCCTTTCTCAAAAGAAGGATTTGGAGATTTCGTCGGAGGTGAATAGAGTACTTTTGGAGGCGAAGGTCCCATATTTTGTTCGCATCCAGGGAGTTACAAAGAACACCCGAGGATGCCTGTCAACCATTACGACCCCTGGAGCAACAGCCAAGATGTTAATTCGGTGCAGGGAAATTGTGATAAAAGCAGCAAGAAAGGTGGACGCAGGGATTGTGGACATCGAAACGAATGAATTCTGAGAAAGAGTGAAAATGCACAGCATCAATTTCGATTGGTACTTGGGGAAGAAGACAGGAGGTGGACTTGAGAAATTGAGGCAAGAACTCCAGGCTGGGAACGAGGGGGTGGTGTTGCCCCTCGCCATCAACTGGATTGGAGGACCAAAAGATGTGCAGAAAGAGAAGGCAGAAGGAAAAAAGGCATCTTCTGTGGTATTTGCGGTCAAGGGAAGTAAGATGGCCGAAAAAGTTTTGAAGGGAGGTTTGAGGGTGGCAGGAGTGAAGTATGATGTGGAAAAGTTCATGAATGCCGGACCAGACTCCTTTTGTGGAGTATGCAGCAGGTGGGGACATGTTGAATCGAAGTGTGGATCTTTGAAGATGCCTGCGTGTATGTTGTGTGCAGGGAAGCATCTGACACAGGATCATAAATGCAACATGGTAGGTTGCAAAGCTAATGCAGGACAAAACTGCACCCATAATGAAGACAAGTGTGTCAACTGCAAGGGAAATCATATCGCAAAGGCCAAATGTTGTGTCAAGAAGCAGGAGGCTATTAAAACGGCAAGAGAAGAAAGGCGTACCTGGAAGGAGAGAGAGGGGGAACGCCGAAATGTGACTACTGATCAGCAAAAGAAGCCCGATCGTACAGAAGATGGGGGACCATTGACTGCAGATGCGGAAGAGAAAGTTCAGAATGATGAACAAGTGGAAAAGGAGCCGGAAGTCCAAGTCATTGCGACACAAGAGACAGAAGGAGAATCTTCTAACGCAGGGACCAAAGAACCCCCCATGAAGCAATGGTGAAGTGCATGATGCATAATTGTGGGAGGGGGTATGATGCGACTATGATGGCGTTGCAAAAGGAATAGTTTGGGGGGCGGATGTTGTGATGATGCAACAGCCGTATGAGGAAAGAAAAGGATATAACATCAGTCACCCAGGATATAGATTGGTCAGAGGAGGATGAACGATGACCACGATAAGGAGAGATACACACCTGGAGTATTCGGAAGTGGATAAGGGGGGAGACGGAGATGTACAGGTGTTCGATATAAGATACCCAATGGGTAGAACAATGAGATTGGTGAATGTGTATGATCAGTTGAGACAAGAGGGGGGAGTGAGAAGTCGAGGCAGATCTGCACAGACAGCAAGATGGATTGAGATTATGGAGCAGGAAAATATCCTCTTGGGAGGAGATTGGAATGCTCACAGTGATTGATGGGACCCGCAGTGCCCACCAAAACGAGATGCGAACTTTTTGGAAAATTTTATGGATGAGTACGATTTGATCAATGTTACGGATGGGGAAGAAACCCATACGTGCACGAAAAATGGCGAAACTTCGGGATCGCTTATCGACTTTTTAATTACTAACGCCTCAGTAGCTGATAGGTTAGAAACTTCGACAGATTTGGCAACAACTTCGGATCACGCGATTGTGTGTGCCCAGTTAAGATGGGATGAAGGGGAAGGAGCCAAAGTTTCAAGAAAGATTACGGGATGGGATATCGATGGGCTCAAGTCAGAGGAGGAAAAAGAAAATTATAAAAAAGCACAAAAAGAATGGAAGCATAAGAGCTTAAAGAGACCTGTTTTGGATGAAAATAGCGGCGGAGATGAATTACAGAAGGAAGCTGAGTGGATACAGCGAAATTTTGTTAATCATCTTAATAAGTGCTGCAAAAAGATTAAGGTTTGCGCGAGATCCAAGAGGTGGTGGACAGCGGAGATTGCAGAAAACCGGAAGATTTTGGGATTGATGAAAAGAGCTAGAAAGAAAGGGGAAGCGTCGCAGCAACAAGTTAAGAAGCAATGAAGCAACCTCAGAAGAATGATCCGACAGTCAAAAACGGAGATGTGGAGGAAGTTTCTCACTTCAGCCACAAGACAACAGGTCTGGCAGGCATTGAGATATACGAAACCAGCAGGACAACAAACGACGAAAGCTTTGAGATCCAGGAGTGGGTAGGTGGCGGAGTCCTGGGAGGAAAAAGCAAAGTTGATAAAAGAAGAAGCATTTCTGAAACCTTTGAAGGGTGTGGAGAGAAAGGCCCAAGAGGAGGGAGGAGAAATGTGGAAAAAGATTACTGATGAAGATATCCGAGAGGCTCTGTTTAATCAGTCAGTTCAAAAGGCACCTGGCCCGGATAGGCTGGGGTTTAAGGCAATATGGTTATTATGGGAGTGGGATTCCCACAGATTAATTGATGTTGTTAAAGCGTCATTTAGGATAGAAATACACCCGCGAGTTTGGAAGGAAGCGAAGGGGGTAGTCATACTGAAGCCGAATAAGCCCGATTACAGACTCGCCAAGGCATATAGGGTGATAACGTTGTTAAATTGTCTGGGAAAAGTGGTTGAGAATGTGGCAGCCAACGCGATAGCGGAGGAGTGTGAGCATAGGAGGTTACTTCACGATGGACAGTTTGGATGCAGGAAAAGAAGATCAGCAATAGACGCAGTTGGAAGGTTGATGAAGAGAGTTGCAGATGCGTGGGGGAGGGGGAAGACCGCGGCGGTGCTGTTGATGGATGTTAAGGGAGCCTTTCCACACGTGGCAAAGGGGAACTTGATAAAAAGAATGGAAGAAATGGGGTTTGAAGCCGATCTGGTGAGGGGGGTAGAAACCTTCATGCAAGATAGAAAAGTTATAATGTAGATGGACGGAAAGGAGGGAGACAGTATGGATGTGGAAACGGGGGTTCCGCAGGGGTCGCCAGTGTCGCCAGTACTTTTCGTTATATACCTCTCGGGGTAGTTCGGCCAAGTCGGGGATAAAGAAACAGAATGTGGAAGTGAGGGTATATCTTTTGTCGATGATGTGGCATGGGTGGTGGAAAGTGAGGATGTGGGGGAATGCACACAACGATTGGAGAAATGCGCCGCGGAAACAACAATTTGGGCAAAGAAGAATGCTTCTCAGTTCTACATCAAAAAAACGGATGCGATGTTGTTCACATAACGAAGAAAGAATAAGGAACCGAAGATGAATGCCCGAGTAAGGGTAGGAAATCATGAGGTTTCGTACAACAAAGAAGCAACAAGATGGTTAGGAGTATGGCTAGATGATATGCTTACTCTAAATGATCATACAAAAAAGACCTTAGCGAAAGCAAGGAGAGCGCAGAATAGGGTGAGATCCTTGATGATGAAGAAAGGATTAAGCTCGGAAAGATGCAAATGAATTCAAGTTGTGGCGGTTCAGGCAGTGGTGTTGTATGGGTCAGAATTGTGGTGGCATGGACAAGAAGATCGAGCTCAGGAGGTACAAAAGTTGTTGAATGAACAGGGCAGAAGGGTAACCGGATGTTTTAAGATGACACCTCAAGGAGTGTTGATGAATGATGCTGGGCTACGACCGGCAAAGGCTCTGTTGAATAACCGGGTTCGCCGGTATAAGTTGAGACAGATGATGATGCCCGATGCTCAAGGCGGAGGGAAAATATTCGAAATCCGGAGGAATGTCTTACAGAGGGTCGAGGGGATTGATGAGTTGATCCTGGAGGATAAACCTTTCGAGAGGAGGAGTTATGAGAGGATGACATTACCAACGGAAAAAAGATGCCTTAAAGGCAAAGTCATAATTCAGGATGAGGAACAAGCGTTGAAGGAGGCGAAGTTAGAAAGAGAGGGACTTGTTCTTTGGACTGATGGATCGAAAAACGAAGATGAGTGGGTCGGGTGTGCAGTGGTATGGGAAGAGGAAGGTAGGTGGCAGAAGAGGAGGGTACACCTAGGCCAACAGAAAGAAGCATTTGACGCGGAAATGTATGCGATGTCTGAGGCTATGAAGATAGCGGATGAGATGGCAGAAAGAAAGGAGGTTACCAGGGTGACGGTGTTTACGGACTCCCAGGCAACTTTAAGACAAATACAATCGGACGAACCAGGACCAGGACAGGTGCAAGCGTTACAAACGATGAATTGGACCGATGCATTAGCCAGAAGAAACATCCAGGTAGAGTACCGGTGGGTACCTGCTCATAAAGGGATAGAAGGCAATGAAGAAGCGGATCAACAAGCAACAAAGGCGGCGTATAAGCATTGCAGAAGTTATACCAAAACGCTAAATCCGCTACCGTTTTTAAATTATGTTTCTTTCTCCCATGTTAGCCGAAGGTTAACTGAGGTGAAATGGGAAGAAAGTAAAGAAGAAATAAAAGAAATGGGGAAGAAGTCAAAGCACAGTTATCAGTATGATTTGGTGAAAAGGGGAGGTAATAGTGCGGTGATGGAAGCCAAAAAGACGATTGCGGCGAGGTTTTGTCAGCTCAAGTCAGGACACGCACTGATAGCGAAATACCTATTGCGAATCGGAAAAAGAAGAGATATGAAATGCTGGTGGTGTGGGCATGCATATCAGACAACAGACCACCTTTTTAAGTGGTGTAAAAGATGGAAACAAGAACAAAAAAGGCTTTGGGTTGATGGGCAAGAGGGGGAGGAAGGGTATGAGGGTGTTGAAAAGGTTTTAAAGAAGCCAAAGATTTCATTGCCAATGTCTCTTGTTTTTGCAGAAGAAAAATGTTCGCAGGCTCTGATGGATTTTTTATCTTGTACAGATGTCGGCAGAATTAGTGGAGTGGTGGAGGAGGTGGAGAACTCAGATCATGAGGAGTCGAATGATGGGGGGGTGTAAAAGTTGATGTTTGTTTTTTGGCGGTTTTCTTTTGTTGTTGGGGAAGAGGACTCGCAAACTTTGCTTTTGGTTTCCTTTTTGTGATTACGGAAGAAGCGGGGAGGAAATGTGTATGGGATATGCCATGGCCGCTAGCGGCCGAATGCAATATGATTACAAACAAACAAACTCTACCATCTCCAGCGAACTTCAAATTTCTTAGGCATATAAAGGCATGGATTCTACCATTAGATAGTTCGGTAGACAATCACTTTTGTATGATAGATAATTCAATCTCTCTTTGTACTCAATCACTCTCAACAATACAAATGGAGGATATACAGAGGTAAATATACAGCGGTGGATATACAGCGGCAGATACAGCAGTGGATATACAACACAGCAGACACAGTGGTTGATATACAGTGGCAGATACAGTGGCAGATATACAACACAGTAGATACAGTGGCAGATAAACAGCAGCAGATCCACAGCGGTGGATACACAGCGTAGATACACAGTGGCAGATACACAGCGGCGGATACCAGTGTCAGATAAACTGCAGCGGATACACAGCAGCAGATACAGCAGTGGATATACAATACAGCAGACACAGTGGCAGATATATATACAGTGACAGATATACAGCCAGATATACAGTACCAGGTCAGGATACATATTCACAGCGGTGAATATACAGTAGTTCAAGATAAACAGCACGATATACACAGCGGCGGATACACGGCGGCAGATACACAGCAGCGGATACACAGTGGTAGATGAACAGCAGCAGATACAGTAGTGGATATACAACACAGTAGACACAGTGGCAGATACACA
>Ga0307515_10011286_pt1 | contig 16961 bp, 5 predicted proteins | sample 17_EM_MG_FD_194513 | JGI IMG/M metagenome (GOLD analysis project Ga0307515, IMG submission 194513) | Populus trichocarpa ectomycorrhiza microbial communities from riparian zone in the Pacific Northwest, United States - 17_EM | ecosystem: Host-associated > Plants > Roots > Unclassified | place... | reverse complement strand
TTACCATATAATTTAATTAAATAATCATAGGTCTTAGACTAATTTATTGGTGATTCCCATTCATAACTATCATAAAATGTTCCTCGGAGTTTTTAATGTTTTCGGTCCAAATAACGCGATTGTGTGCGGGGTTTATACCAGAAATCAGCATTTCTTGCGCAAAGGGTCATGCATTAATTTATTTGAGACTTCCTTTTATTTTATAAATAATATCACCTATATTTACAAAAATTCCTCCTTCAACTCATTATTTTACCCGATTAGAAAATATACGTGATTTATCGCTAGTTAATATTTCACATACCAATTTATTGCGTTATTTTATCTGAATTTTTAATTAATCTCATGGGAATGTTTATTCTGATTCACAAATTTTTCTCTTTAATTTATCATTTTTCAATTAATAATTACCCCTTTTAACCCAAACTTAGTGATTTTAGACTTAGGGTTTACGTAATGCTCATAGGTACCCCATGGAACTGAACTGTCTTAGTTTAAGGTGCAACTAGAGTACTAAAATCTTTAACAAATATCCTATAAGAATTAGTCAAACCATAGAAACTTCTTATTTTAGTGATTGACTTAGGTGCAGGTCATTCTTAGATAGCTCTAACTTTTTCCTCATCATTCTTAATACTCTTTGCAATAACAACATATCCAAGAAATACAATATTTTCCATTTAAAAGTCACACTTTTTTATATTAGCATATAAACAGTCTTTTTTGCAAAACAACCTATACATTTCTTAAATGTGTAACATACTCCTTTAAATTCTTGCTATAAATCAAAATATCATCAAAAGATCTCATTGCCACATGCTCAATCAATCAACATATCAGCCATTAGCATTAGATATTAGTTTTTTAAAGTTGAAAGATTAAAAGTTCTAAATTTATAGAAACTATTAGTTTGTCATTCTTTTTTAACATTAGTACAACATTAGAGATAGACTTAGTATATTTGGTTGGCCTAATGAATCCAACACCTAATAGTCATTCAATTTCCTCATTTACACAATCTATCATAACCAGATCCATTTTCCAATACATGAAAATTACCAGCACTTAACAAATTTTTGGTTCAAATTCATCCAATCTTAAAAAGCCTGAATCATGCATAGCCATTATAAAATAGAATTTGAATTGAAACTTCACCTATAAAAGGATGTCTGCAAACTAGGAAAGACAGCGGTGGGGGAGGGGGAAGACAAAAAAAAAGAGATGGAGATTAAAAGACTATATATATATATATATATATATATATATATATATATATATATAGAGAGAGAGAGAGAGAGAGAGAGAGAGAGAGAGAGAGAGGGTGAATACTATAGAAGCCAAGTAGCATAATCTTTATCTTTTCAAATATGAACATCGCCTTATTTTCCTTTAACATAAAAGAAAGTATTGTTTTAAAACTAAGTGTTGTGTTTCTTTCATAAGCATGATAAGAGTCCTTTAAAATGTTAATTTTAAATTTAAGAATGATAAAGCTTACCTTTTAACCTGATCTCTTGAAATTTGTCTACAAGGGAATTTATGAAGCTCATTGGTTTTTCATTCTTCTTTTTTCCTTTTTATTTTTGTGATCCATCTGATGGTGGTATGTTTCTCTAGGTATGACAGTGCCATTATTTGATATGGTTTCTAGCCCCCCAAGTGATAATCACATTTTTTTTATTTGGTACACTCATTGTTTAGCATAAGGAAATGAGTAGATCGTTAGTATGAACATTGTGTTTGAAGCCATGGGACCAGAGAGTGCATGAGCACAAGTTTTTTTTTACATCTCTTCATAAGCGTAGAATTGTCTTTTAAAGACAATGTTTCCATCTTGTCTCTGTTTATTACTCGAGTATGTATAGGATTGGGTAAACGAAAACATTAAACAATAAGTGGATTTGGGTTTTGTATATGTATGGGCTTACTTAAGCTTTCATTGGTTTAGTTTGGTTTGGGCCGTACATGATGGGTTGCTATCATATGGATTGTGTTCTTGGTAGTTGGGCTATATTTGCATGGGGGTTAGTGTTTTTAGGCTTTAATATACTCTAGGTTGGTCTTAGATTTTCCTTGATAAAAATTAATGGGTTTTGGGCTATGACTTTGTTAATCTGGGTTAAATTTTTTAGGTTGTATTCATTGGGTTTGATGGATTTGGGTTAAGCATGTTCAAGAATTATATATATATATATATATATATATTGTGTGCATTATATTCAAGTCCTTAAAAAAATCAGTTGTCTCTCTAGTTTGTTTATATATGTAAAACAAAAGGTCAAATATATATACACATATATTTTAGCATTTGATAAAAATATTTGTCTTAGTATAAAATCCAAAACAATTCAAAAAAAAATCATTTGTCTTGAAAAAGTCAAATACACATACACACACATTTTAACATTCGATAAAAATACTTGTCTTAGTATAAAATCCAAAAAAATAATGCTTTTATTTTACGTTAGCATCTGAATAAAAATGTTAACTGAATAAAAAGAATTGACCAAAAATAAAAAGCCTATCAGGTGACATACCTAATAAATTTAACTCAACCCTAGTTTTCTAAAAAAAATATTTTGTTATTTACTTTCAATGTTTGAAGCAAATACAACCTAGTGTATTGGGAAACTTTATCATGTTTTTTTTTTTTGTTCAACATTTGGCTTTTTTATATGATTAGCCATTACCTTTTTCTCCTTTTAACTTATGATTCGTCACTTTATGTATGTTTCCTTATTAGTTTTTCAATATCCTTTTCTCCTTTCTAGAAAATCTCCATACAAATCTGCCTTCTGAGTATTTTAGGATCTAAAGCGACATTGAATGAAGATGGTGTTTGGATTGTAGCCTTGTTCACCTTTTCTACCAAAAGTCATTTGTTGTAGAGTTAATTGGTCTTTAGCAGAAATAGACTATTGCATGGTGTTGTTAGGCTTGATATGGTACAAGATTAGGTTGAGTTCTATCTAGCATTGATCATGTGTGCGGTTAATCTTCAACATCATGTATTATCAATATAACAGGTGATTGTCACTATTGATTATGGACCAAACAATTGGTCTTTTCTATTTCTAAAACATATTATCTTGGTTTGGTATATGGTCTCATGTCATCTTCATATATGCTTTTAAACATCACATTCTTTTAAACTAGGTCTTGTTTAGTTGACCTTGTCACCGTTTTTTTTCTAAGTCTAAGAGATATTGGTTATCGATGGCCAATTCATCATCCACATGATTAAGTTTAGATGACTTTTATTTATGCTAATTTTTCTTAACAGGCTTTTAAGGCCTAAAAGTTTTGATTTTTCATTGCATGCTAATTTACTCTGTTTTTTCATCCAAGTCTTCTCCCTTAAGTAGAATTGTATGATAAGTGGAACACCATTATATTTTTTTAAAAAGTGTTTAATGATTTTCTTATGCCACATATTTGGCACTACTATGATCGATATACCTTTTTTCTTTGATAGTATGAGTGACTAACTCCAACCTCTCTCTTGGTCGATTAGGATTGGTTTGTTGTATTTCTGCTTTACCAATGAGTCTTTCTAGTTTAATAGTAGCTACTGCTATTGTTACCTCAAAGAATATGTTGTTATCCACCTTTATCTTTTTTTTCTCAAGAAGTTAATGTGACCAGCTTCCAATGCTTTATGGATTAAGTTTCTAAAAACAATATAACTATTAGTATCATATATCCATCAATCATGACACATCTAGTATTACTTCCCCTTCATTTGTTCAACAATAAGGATTATGTGATTGCCTAGGATTTTGATTTTTCTTCTCTTATCAATTGGTAAAATATATGTTTAACTCTCTTAATGTTGAATATGAATTATTTATTTTTATCAGTCACTTTGATTTTTTTTTTTATTTACTTATAGGCTTGTTAGCTTTTAAGCTTTCTTAATACAAAAACCTTAAATGGTTTTCTATCTTTAAGTTTTATATTTGATATCAATTATTAGTAAACTTCTTTAAACTCCTTATCAAAGTTTAAATCAATCATTTAGAGGGTCATTGTGATGTTGTTTAAGTAGCCAACTGAATATGTTCCTCTAAATGGCTTCTTTTATGCTTATTTGCCTAACAACATTATCTATAAAGTTATAGATATTTGAATACTTGGTCATTGTAAACCTTTTATATATATATATATATATATTCTACTGCATCCCTTACAAAATCAACTTAATTTACTCCTACCCTATTATAGTTACAGTACACTTGATTTTCAAAGTCATGAAATAAAATGAATAATTATCTATATACTCATTTGGGTCTTGAACTATCCTAACCAAGTCAGCTAGTGTTACCTCTAGTTCAGTCTAATAAAAATGCTTATGAAAACAAGTGTTCATTTCTTTCGAGCTATTGATGGAGTTAGATGGTAATGTAAAAAATTAATGAAAGATAATCTTGGTAAGAGACAAACCAAATAGACTCATTTTAACAAATAAATTAACAACACCATCATTACATTACTTAGTATACTTGGTGATGTGATCCTTTATTGACTAGTTGTCCTCTCTAAAAAAACAATTAGAAGTTAGTAATCTTGATTCCTCTAGGAATTGGATGTGGCATGTCAATCCATTTAGGATATTGTTGATTATATATAGACTTGTAAATTCCTCCAGCATCCAGCCTCATCTCCTTAAAGTATTAGGCTAATTCAACCTTATCGATTTCTCCTCATCTTACTAGTTGAAAACAGATTCATGACATATTGGAGGATTGAGATTGCCTTACTAGAAGATAGTAAATGAGAAATTTAACATCATAAGCATACGTTTAATTAGTTGTAGATAAGGTTGTTGGGTCATATAATTGGTTGATGTTAAATGTACCTTATGGTCAATCATGCACCAATTGATATAAACTTGTTATGGTTCCTATTATATAGTCATGTGATACCCAAGATTAAGTTAAAAACTTCTAAACATTCTTATTCGAGTGCTTGTTATTGGACTATATCCTAAGACTAACCCTAGGTATCCAGACAAACAGAGTGCTTGATTGAATCTATTGAAGCTTATTATGGATTTGATTGAGCTAATCAATCATGGCTTACATGGTCTAGTTGACCACCACAATATTATTGTGGTAAGTAATGTTAGTCGCCTTTCCCATCTTAGGTGCGTAGCCTTTAAATTACATAATGTTGTAAAGAAATTATATATATATGGCTGATTGTCTTTTCTATTTGTTGGACAATCTATTTATAATGTTACAATAATTGAGTTTTACATTAACTACAAATCATAGTGCTATACAAATTTTTTTATAATAAATACATATTAACAATACTTTAAAACATATGGGAAAAGTACTGTAGCTTTCCCCACATGTTTTTTTTTTTGCATTTTCTTTCCATTTCCCGCATGTTTTTTCTTATTTTTTTATTTTTTTTCCATTCCCCCACATGCTTTTTCTTTTTTTTTTTCTCAAAATTATCTTCTTCTTTTTTTTTTTTTAAATTATCTTTGTCAATTTTATTTTTTTTACTATTAAATTGGTTGCGAATTTAGCTTTATAGTTTTTTTCTTTGAAACATTGTTGATTGCTACAGTGTTTCTCCACATAGTTTTTGCTTCGTTACAATGTTTTTTCACATATTTTTTCTAAAATTATATTTGTTGAATTTATTTTTTAATATTGAGATGGTTAAGAATTTAGCTTTGTAGTTTTTTTTAAGAAAAAACATTTTAAATTACTACAGTGTTTCCCCACATGGTTTTTATGTTTTTTTTTTTTATGATTTTCTCTAAAATTATCTTTGTCGATTTTATTTTTTTAATATTGAGTTGGTTGAAAATTACAACTATAATTTTTCTCACAAAACATTGTGGATTGCTATAGTGTTTCTCTACATGGGTCTTTTTTCTTTTTTTATGATTTTTTTTTATATGATTTTTTTTTAAATTGCCTTTGTTGCTTCTATTTTTTTAATATTAAGCTGGTTGAGAATTTAGCTTTGTACTTTTTTTTCTTTAAAACACTGTGGATTGCTACAGTCATTCCCCCACATATTTTTTTTGTTATAAATTTTTTCAAAATTGTCTTTGTTAATTTTATTTTTTTAATATTGAGCTGGTTGAGAATTACAACTGTATATTTCCTCACAAAACACTATAGATTGCTACAGTGTTTCCCTACATGGTTTTTTTTCCTTTTATTTTTTTTGTTTTTTCTCTAAAATTATTTTTGTAGTTTTTTTTTTAAAACATTATTTGCAACAGTCTTTTTCCATATAATTTTTTTTATGTTTTTTTATAAGTCCACAACACACACAGACATACCACAAGCCTACAACAACGCGCGCATGGCATCTAGTTCATAGTATAATTTGTATTGCTTATTCACATAGTTTCTCCCGGTAGTTATATGTTTTAGATTTGTAATTATAGCACAACATAATTATAGCACAACATTCATCATCGTTAATTGCTATATTGTTTTGAAAAAGACTTGATTGTCACTCAATAACCGTTGACATTCTCATCTATCCTCATCTCATATACTTTTATTTATTTAATTTCATAGTAAATAAAATTACAAAAGATGAATTTGTTAAATCAAAGAAAAAGTTAGGGAAAAAATAAGTAAGATTTTGAACGTGAGAGGCTGATATGCTAATAAATATATGTTAGGAGACTAATATGTAGTTGTATTGTTTTTCAATTCATTTGGTCCGAGTAAAAAAACAAACTTCTAGGTCTCATAATCATAAGAATCTAAAATACTCCAAATACTGCTCATTTAGATATATACCATATTTGTTTTTGAAAAAAATTAATTTTTTTTTCTTGTTTTAAATTTTTTTTTATGTTTTTAGATCGTTTTATTATGTTGATATTAAAAATAAATTTTAAAAACTATAAAAATATTATTTCAATATATTTTCAAATAAAAACATATTTTAAAAAATAATTGTTACTACAGTATCAAATAGCCTCTTAGAATGCCACGACAACTACAGTTAATATTGTTTTGTCAAAGAATCACTACCTATGAAAATATCATGAATTTGATATTTTTCAGTACCTTTAACCAAAATTAAGCCTATATATATTACAAGCAAGTATTTCTTATCGGCCATATAACATCCAATCTGAACCACAGCCTCTCATTTCTCTCCTACTTTCAGCCTCACCGTAATGTCGACCTTTTCTTTCAGTCCTTTCTTTCCAAAACCACAGCAAGTTACCAGAATCAAAAGGCTGAATCACCCTTGCGTCCCTAGAGTTTCATGCAAAGCCACAGATGATACACAAAACCCTGCCACGAGAAGAGACGTCCTCATTGGTCTAGGAGGCCTTTATGGCGCTACCAATCTTGCTGACCGAACTGCCTATGCTAAGCCAATCACCATTCCAGACTTGACCAATTGTGAGTTGGTGGACTTACCGAACCCCGAAAATCCAACAAACTGTTGCCCTCCATTACCCAAAAAGATCATAGACTTCAGACCCCCTTCTTCTTTCTCCCCGCTACGCACTAGACGTGCGGCCCATTTAGTTGACGAAGACTACGTGGCCAAATATGCTGAAGCCATTTCCTTAATGAAAAGTCTCCCCGAAGATGATCCACGTAACTTCTATCAACAAGCCAATGTACATTGTGCCTATTGCGATGATGCCTACGAACAAGTGGGGTTTCCAAAATTAGAACTTGATGTGCATTTCTGTTGGCTCTTCTTTCCTTGGCACAGATACTATCTTTACTTCTATGAAAGAATCTTGGGCAAACTGATTAATGACCCAACTTTTGCTCTGCCTTTCTGGAACTGGGATTCCCCCAGTGGTATGCAAATGCCTTACATCTTTACCGACCCTAAATCTCCACTCTATGACCAGTTCCGCGACCAGAATCACCAGCCTCCTGTATTGCTAGATCTTGATTATGCAGCGGGAGACCCCAACCCCACAAACGCAAATAAATTATACTCTAGTAATCTTAGAGTAATGTACAAGCAAATGGTGTCTGGTGCAGCAAAACCAACACTCTTTTTTGGAAAACCATACCGTGCTGGTGACGATTCTCGTCCTGGAGCTGGGACGATTGAGAACAGCCCTCACAATAATATTCACAGATGGACCGGTGATCCAACTCAAGAAAATACCGAGGACATGGGCAATTTTTACTCAGCTGCGAGAGATCCAATATTTTTTTGTCATCACTCAAATGTTGACCGAATGTGGACGATATGGAAGACTATACCTGGAGGAATTAGGAGGGATATCAGTGATCTTGATTGGCTTAATTCAGAGTTTCTTTTCTATAATGAGAATGCAGAGCTTGTTCGTTGTAAGGTTAGAGATTGTCTTGACAATAGAAGGCTAAGGTATACTTATCAAAATGTTGAAATTCCTTGGCTAAAATCAAAACCAATTCCAAGAAGGTTGGGAAAGAAAGCAGCTGAAACAAAAACTGCATTAACACCGATCACTGCATTCCCTTTAGTCTTAGACAAAACCATAGTTACTGTAGTTTCAAGACCAAAGAAATCAAGAAGCAGGAAAGAGAAAGAAGAGGAAGATGAAGTTTTAGTGATAGAAGGGATAGAATACGACAATGGCAAATTCGTGAGGTTTGACGTGTTCATAAATGATGACCTTGAGATACCTTCTAAACCAGAAAATACAGAGTTTGCTGGGAGCTTTGTTAATGTTTCTCATAAGAATGCGAAGAAGTCCAAGACAAGATTGATATTGGGGATTACAGAATTGTTGGAAGACTTAGAAACTGATGGTGATGATAGCATTGTGGTGGCTTTGGTGCCCAGGTCTAATAGTGTTAGTGATCCTGTTGTCATCTCTGGCGTTAAGATTGAGTTTGTTAAAGAATGATGATTATCAAGGACATCTCGTTTTTTCTTATCCTTCAGGAGATCGATGTAGGTCTTTTAGTGTTTGTCTGGGTGCCTTGCTGCTTAATATCATGCACGTGTTATTCAACTCTGTACTTTTTTGTTTAACAATCTACAATTAAAGTAATGGCAACTGATTAATTTTTTTAATTGTTCATCCCTAGATCATAAATGTTGTTGTTCATCAAGAATTTGTTTTTGATGAAGTCATAAAGATTTCAAATTGGATTTGTGCTTCCCACAACTCCGTCTTAGACTGAGTTGTCTAGGTTTGGCCGCTTCATACTCTCTTACAAAAACAAGTCTCCTATCACGATAGGAATCCTTTCGAGGGAAGGAAAGTATAATAACAAGAACAAGAACATAGGAGAGTGTATGTGATGATCATGTGTGTGTTGTTCTGTGATCTTGTATGGCCTTGTGTTGCCTTGTTCAGCCATGTGTCTTGTTACCTGGTGACTTGAGCTATTTATACACCTTCATTACATAAAATCACATCATAGAACTTGAAGTTGTTAAAATATAGGAAGGTTAGGCATCACGATTATTGATGGGAAAGGTTGGCACTCACCATAAATGATTAGTAAGAAAGGTTGGCGTCGTACTCACAAGATGTGCATCGTACTAACAAGGTACGCACTATACTTACTTGGCTTTTATCGAGAAAGGTAGGTGCCACATTGACTTCTTAGAGGTTGCAACAATTTATTATGATGTGTGCCAATGATGGGATCCTTGGGAATTTACGCAAGATTGGGATTTGGCCTAAGGTTTGTTATTGGGCAAAGACCCTTAACTTAGTAGATAGGAAGTCCACTTGGGAGAAAACCCATTAATGGATAGGGCGATCTACTTGGATGAAGAGCTAGCTTATTTGTATTCTAAATGCTGCTCTCACTAGACGGGTGCTAAAGCAATGGTTTCCCTGCAGGAACAATGATTACACATCCTTCCTAATGTTTGGCTATTCCATGCAAGCACATGACATTTCTAAACTTTTTTTCTTTATGCAAACCTCGAGTATATAAAGATTCAAAAATCCACAATCAATCGAACATTTCTAATAAAGCTAAATTCAAGTTTATAATATAACTTGACACAACAATAACATGTATCGAGACACCAAGATTATAAAATATAAACCCCTACCTAACACCTATTAAGAGATGCGAACAAGAAGTATGGTTTATGCCACAAAACTTAGTTAATTCTTTGATAAGTCAGAGTAGTTCCATGAGGAACCAAAAATAAGAGCAAACTATCACATACAAGTTTTATTTCTAAATAATTAATCTATCTCTTATCAATTTTAAAATCTAAATACAAGCTAAATAACTATATTTGTAATACGTAAGAACATCCTAAAAAATGTTGGAAAAATAATGAAGAGTTCTAAATAAAATAGAAAAAGAATCATAAATCAACTAGGAAACTAATACAATTCACATAGAGTTGCTTGTGGACCTTATCGCAAGGCTTTTTCGATGTATGATTGACCTGAAATTATAATTCAATATAAAACAAGATCTTTGATCCAGATCTAATGGTCAGATTGAAAGTTATACTTGTTAGCATAAACATGTGCATTAGAAAAAATAAGCCCCAAGTTGCCTCTAGTGTCTTTAAATGATAAGGAAACCTTGTCAATAGCAAAATCCATAAAATAAACAGAAACATAAGTTGTTGTCATGGAAATCCTTGCTAGAATAATCATAATTGTTGTCACCTATGCTTTCCTTGTAGAAATAAAGTATTTACTAAATAAGAAGTCCATAAATTATAAGGAAACAAATTGCAAAACCTATATAATAACTTTTGGCATGACTTTAAACATGTTGTTCTATCTCTTCTAGATTAATTAATGGATCTATCATATATGGATGGAAAGATTGTGATGTCTAGTTTTTATCCCAACTAGAATCGAAGCAAAATATCTTTTGTAGCTTCAGACATGTCTCAAATAGTGCACAAATGTCTATTCAAACATATTTACAATTTGTTAACCCAAATATCCAGAATCAACTCAATTAATTCCTTTTGGATCCTCTAAGTTTTAGACCTTGTAATAGGCCTAATTGGTATCTTTAGTGGATCTTTTGGTGATGCTCGTTGATTCACTTCATTCCCCTTCTCCTCAAAATGATTTGACCTCAAATCATCACCTTGTTTTAATGTTGGCTCGTTTTTGGAAAACACATTAACCTAATTTTGTGATTTTGATCTTCTTTTTCCTTTTTTTTATTTTTTAAATTGTAAACAACTACATCACAAATAATCTATATTTTTTCAACTTTTGTCGCAACTAGGTTTTTATATGACGACAACGAAGAAATAATACAAAAACTAAAAGGTAAATGGATATAACATGATTTTAGAGCCTTCATTATATACCAACTATTACGAAACCTATGGGTATAAAAATCCAAAAACCAATAATCAAATCGATATTTTCTAAGAAAGTTAAATTCAGGCTTGTGATTGAATTTGACACGATGATAAAATGTACCAAGATACCAAAATTATAAAACCTAAAACTCTACCCAACACCTATTAAAAAATGGAAACGATAAGTATGAAAGATGTCATGAAGCTTGGTTAATTCTTTGATAAGTCAGAGTAGTTCCATGAGGAACCATGATATGATCCAAGCAAGGTCAAATTCGGATTTTGATGTAAAATGTGCAACTATCAAGTTTTACGGCAATAGTCATAATTTTCAATCCGACTGTTGGATTAGGCTAAAATTGTATGTGGGGTCTCCTGACATGTTGTCCTACCTTGGGTTAAAATTTTAGGTCAATCGGATTTCAGGAAGGCACTGCAATACTTGTCAACAGAGGCTGTATGAATTTTGTTATTTACTTCCTTTTGACTTGTGGACTTTCTATTTGGCTAAGATTCTTTTCCTAAAAGGATGTGGCAGCTTGTTTTGGGAATCTCCTAGTTCTACAAAAATCTTTAATGGGTTGCAACATAGTTTCAAAGTGTGGCAAAGATTCATAAATGTTTCAGAATCCTTTTCTTATAAGAATTTCTTATTCATCCTAGCTACAACAAGGAAAGAAGACTTCAGAATTAATTTTATCTCTATTTGGCTAGGATTCTTTTCCTAAAAGGATGTGGCAGCTTGTTTTGGGAATCTCCTAGTTCTACAAAGATCTTTAATGGGCTGCAACATAGTTTCAAAGTGTGGCAAAGATTCATAAATGTTTCAAAATCTTTTTCTTATAAGGATTCCTTATTCATCCTAGCTACAACAAGAAAAGAAGACTTCAGAATTAATTCTACCTTCAGATTAGATTTCTTAGTCTATTTGGGACTTCTTAATGGTGACAAATCTGATTCTAGCATATTTAGGATAATAATTTTTGGATTTTTTTTTATTATTATTATCTTCTTCTTACTCTTTGGGTTATTATTACTTATTTGGGTCAATTATAAGTGGGCCTCATATAAGTCCACCTAAAGGGGGTCCATTAGGGTTTATTTAAGTCTAGAGTTAGTATAAATAAATGCACAACCAGACATATAAGTTACAGAATTCAGATTAAATAAACTTCTTGTCTGCCACACTTTGTATGTGTGTGTGTGTGTGTGTGTGTGTGTTGGTGAGATAATCTCCCTTCCATGGTTCTCTAAAAAACTGAAAATGACTTATCGAAGAACAACTGCTTCGTGGCGTCATCCTTATACCTCTTATTCGCGAATCAATATTCGTTGGGTGAGGGTTTTTTCGTTTCTAATATTAAAAGCATACCCTTACACACAAGTTTTATTTTTGAATAAATGATTCATATCTTGTTAATTTTTGAAACCTCAATATAAGTTAAATAATATTTTTAAAAAAATAGGTAAGATCATGCTAAATAATGCTGAAAAAAATAATAAAAGAGTTCTAAATAAAATTAGGAAAAAGAATCCTAAATCATTTAGGAAATTAATATAATTCTTATATAGTAGCTTCTAGACCTTATTGCAAGGCCTTTTAAATGTCTAATTGACTTGAAATTTAACTTAATATAAAACAAGACCTCTGAAAACTTCTAGTAAAATTCCAGTTCAATACAATTATTAAATTAAAAGTTATGTTTATTAGCCTCAATTATACATTAGAAGAATGGGCCCAAAATTATCTATAGTGTCCTTGAATGATAAGGAAACCTTGTCAATAAAAAAAAAACATTAATCAAAAGGAAACACAAGTTGACAACATGGAAACCCTTACCAAAATAATCATAATTGTTGTCACCTATGTTTTCCTTGTAGAAGATGAATCCTTGTTAAATAAGAAGTTTACAAATCATATATCAACTTATGACCTGACTTCAAACACGTTGTTCCATCTTGTCTGGATAAATTATTGAGTGCAACATATATGGATGGAAGGATTACAATGTCTAGTTTCCAGTCCAACTATAATAGAAGCAAAATTCCTAATGTAACTTCTGATATATCCCAAATAATACACAAAAGTTTAGTCTTATAAATTTACAACTGATTAACTCAAATATTAAGAATCAGCCCAATCAATTTTTCTTGAATTTTTTTAGTTTTAGACCTTGTAATAAATCTAAGTGGTAGCTATAATGAATACTTTGGTGATCAAACTTAGATTCGGTCCTAGCTTTCTTTTGTTGTACTTTCAACGTTAGCTTTTGAAGAATGAATGGTCTTTCTGCTCCTATCAATAATTTGTAGATTTTTATGCAAATGTCAGTACTTTGGTTTTTCCATTGTCTCTGTGTTGAAAAAGCAACTAGCAAAGAATATATATATATATATATATAGTAACGTCAAGATTTGTTGATTGATATTCTGGAAAGAACAAACAAAATGAAAAGCAAAGTCATTAATTACATTATATAGTGGTGGTCCTTCCTTGCTTTGTCAGTTTACAAAGTGTTTCTTCCTCCTCTTCCATCTGCTCTCATGCATTCAAATGCTTGCGTGTGGTAAATATCTTTTGAGCTGCAACGAAGAATAAGCTCGATGATTGTTCCCTTCCTGTCCGTTTCTTTTTGGTTTTGAAGATTTTGCTTGCAGTTATGTCATACGAACACCGAAGATTTTCATTAATAAAATAAGAACAAAATATTTAAAAATCTCCCAAAGGTGGATATATTATCTTGGAAACCTACCTAAAAGTTCATTGCAGAGCTTTCCTACTACCAGTTGCCCCTCTTGTCTCTTACCTGGTGTGTTGTTAATTAATTAACATTACGCTGAAACACGTCGGTAAGTACTGGAAGCAATGAATACTAGTCATTTTCCCACGTGTTTTAGTGTGTCGCCTTCAAAACAAAAACGTGTTTTAATATAAGGCTAATTAAAATTAGATTTCATGATTTATTTTATTTATTTTCTATTAGGTTATTTTAATCTTATAATAATAATATTTAACAGGTTAATACGAGTTAACTCGAGTTATTTTTATAGTTTTTTTAATTGAATTTTTTTTAATTTTTTCATTTAATATTAGATCTCTGGGGAATTAAACTTCATAATCTATTTTTATTTTTTTCTATAAGGATATCCTGGTTTCATAATTAGGATCACGGGTTTTGGTATTTTGACTTCAGTTAAATCATGTTTTTTTTTGTATATTTTTTTTTATAAGAGGTTATCTCAGTCTCATATCCTTTGACAATATATTTTCTCTTTATTGGTTTGTCCTTGTCTAATGATCTGGGTTACAGGTTTAGTAGGTTAATCTAATTGACTAATTTTTTTATTAATTTTTTTTTTAATTTCATCATTTAATATTGTGTTTGATTGAGAATTAGGTTTCATCATTTATGAGATTATCTTGATCTCTATAATCTAAGAATAGTGCTTAACGGGTTAATCCATATTGAATTAACTCATTTTTTTGTCATTTTTTTAACTAGATTTTTTAAAAATTTCATCATTCAATATTGGGTCTGACAAAATTGATTGGGAATTGAGCTTTATAATTTATTTTGATTTGTTTTTTATGGGGTTACCTCAGTCTCCTGATTAAAGTCGTGGATTTGAAAAGTTAATCCAGGTTAAATCCGGTCATTTTTTTTTTCTGTAGTTATCTCGGTTTCATGACCCAAGTCATGAGTTTGGCAAATTAACTTTGTTGGTTTTTATATTATTTTTTTTAGTCTCATCCTTCAAAATTGGATTGATTACAAATTAAACTTTGTAATTTATTTTGATTTTTTTATGTGGTTATCTCGGTCTTATGACCCAAATCGCGAGTTTGACAGGTTAACTCGATTTATTTTTTAGGTTCTTTTTTAATTAATTTTTATTTTTAATTTCATCATTTAACATTAGGTCGATTGTGTATTAGGTTTTGTAATTTGTTTTATGTAGGTTATCATAGTCTCATAACCCAAGTCATGGATTTGACATGTTAACCCGAGTTGACCCAAGTCAATCCAATATATTATTATCTTAATATTAAAAAAAAAACATGTTATCTTGAAAAAAAATTAAGTTAAATTATATTTTTACGAGTCATCTAAATTGTTTTTAGACCTACAAAATCAATCAAGTAATTTCAAATTAACCCTAGTATTTTTTTTCAATTAAAAAATATTAACAATATTTAAATATTTTTTTATATTGAAGAAAAATCTGACATGATACACAGCGTTCCACAAGTTATATATCTAGTTTATTATACAATGTGAAACATGCTACGCAGACTGGTCAGTGGTCACCACATCCGTTGCTATCAGCCGGTGTACTCCCGTGACTGTGGTTGATAACAAAGTAATCCTCTATAATTCAATAGTTTCACGTTTTATTCTGGAGCGTCTTGCTAAGTAACGACAATTTTATTAACAAAACGCTAAAAGGGTGGGTGCTCACCTCACCTCACAAAGCTATTTTTTTTATTTTTAATTATTTTAATATTTAATTGGTAAAGAATTTAATTTTATGATTTCTTTTGATTTATTTTTTATAAAATTAATTTAATTGTATAATTTAAATTTTGAATTTAGGAGGTTAACTCGAGTTGATTCTGATCAATTTTTTATTTTTTTAATTATTTTTTTTTCAATTTTATTTTTCAATACTAAGTTGATTAGGAATTGTGTTTTATAATTTGTTTCAATTTTTTTTCTATAAGACTATCTCAATCTCATGATTTAGGTCACATGTTTGGTAGATTGACTTTGGTTATTTTTTTATTTATTTTCTATGAGGTTATTCTAGTATCATGACTCATGTCATGAATTTGACGGGTTAATCCAAATTGATTCAGGTTATTTTTATTTTTAATTGATTTTTATTTAATTTTATTCTTCAAACTTAGGTTGATTGGGAATTAAATTTTATAATTTGTTTTGATTTGTTTTTTATAAGATTATCTCAATCTCTTAACCTGGAATGTGGATTTAACATATTAACCCGAGTTGAGGTTTTTGTATAAATTTTATCACTTGTTTGTTTTTAATTGTCTATTAGAAGAGGTATTTTTTTATTTTTTTGTATTAATTTTACTATTTTTATTTATTTTAAGGATTATGTTATTTTAATTTTTTTTTTGCATATAGCTTCTTTTCTTTTTCATGTCTGGTTGGGTGCCATATAAACCCAGCTGAAATATTATTATTCTATTCATTTACTTATCAATTAAATATTCTCTTTAACTAAAAATTTTTTAATAAAAAACACACTAATTATAGAAATTTAATTGGTTTTTCATCCGACTTCACTAATTCTTGCAAGCTCCATCAATACTGAAAGGAAAATTTTATTTCATACCACTTCTAATGTTCGTATCTGTTTAATTTCCTTTTCAACACTATATATGCAACCTTATACTTTTTTAGCTTATGTTTATTCAAGATTATGTGCTTTTAAGCAGGCGAAGCAAGCAGTCTCTTTTCAAGCAGCACGCGTGTGAGCTTTCTTGTTAGAATGATCAGAAAGCGAGCTTTGGTTAAGTGAAGAGCAAGAATCAACGAGAGGCTGGTGCAGGCAATCGTAAAAACTTCAGGGATCTTGTATTCATGAGGCTCAAATTCAACATTTTTCAGTATCCTGTTGTGATTCAACAGAAGACTAGATACCTGGTTTTCTGTAGTTATAAATATGAA
>Ga0307515_10011284_pt1 | contig 16961 bp, 15 predicted proteins | sample 17_EM_MG_FD_194513 | JGI IMG/M metagenome (GOLD analysis project Ga0307515, IMG submission 194513) | Populus trichocarpa ectomycorrhiza microbial communities from riparian zone in the Pacific Northwest, United States - 17_EM | ecosystem: Host-associated > Plants > Roots > Unclassified | place... | reverse complement strand
TCAGAGTTAGATTAAGTTTGGCTAGTTTAATCATGTCACTAAAATCCTGGTTGAGTTAATTAAATTTTACCGAGTCAATATTTTTTTATATTCAAATTAAAACCATATCCAGCTTAGACTTTGAGTCATGAATTTTTCAAATTATCCTATTAAGTTAGACTAAATAATTATGATTAAGACTTAGGATTTTCATTTGAATGTTTAGGGTGTAATTCTTGAAAATAGTAGGATTAGAATCTTGAGTGGTTGAGAGTGTTATAATTTCTGTTTTTGGGTTTATTTCATTCGGAGAAAAATATTAAATTGAATTTATTTTATGTTTTTTTAATTATTTTAACCTGCTAATATTAAAAATTAAAAGAATTTAAAAAATATTATTTTAATATATTTTAAAATAAAAACTAATTTTTAAAAACATTATACATGACAGACCAAACGCATGGTAATTGTCTATTTAAGTAGCACAAAACACATGGAGCCATTTTATTTTTATTTTTGAATAAAGTCTTGGTCAGTTACCAATATACATAAGCAACATTGTAAGTCAATATTGGAGTGCTGGGCTGTTATAGCTTGACTCCAAAAACAAAAAAAAAAAAAATAGTTTGCATCTTTGACTTGGAGATGATGCAGCAGTGGATATGGAAGACTTTTGAATATGCCTATTCAAGGTGTGACCAAATGTTTTGGCTGCAATTATTCAGTTTATCTAATTTCTTTTCACAAGCAAAAGTGTTTGAAAACGTGATTCTACTCGTGTTTTTATAAAATAATATGTTTTGAATTATTTTAATACGCTGATTTTAAAAATAATTTTTAAAAAATAAAAAAAATATCATTTTGATGCATTTCAGCACGAAAAACACTTTGAAAAACAACCACAATCATACTCCCAAGCATGCTAACAACATTTTAATTTCTTTTATATATTGTATAAAATCTATAGATTTTTTTTATTAATTTGATGATAAGAAAACTAGATTAACTCATCATTCAAATTAAAATTTATTAAAAACATCTCTCAATTGTTTTTTCAAAAAAATTAAAAGAGATAATTTTAAAATTCTTTAACTCCTTGTATCTATGATTTAAATTTTATATTGAGTTGATTTCGAATCAAGTTTAATAATAATAATAATAATTAATAATTTATTTTTTTTATCAGGGTCAATAAAAATTGAATATATGTATATCAATTGCTAGAAAGATTAATTAATTAATTAATTATATTTATGTTAGAAGAAAGAAAGAGAGAAATGAACCATTTAAACACTGAAATCACCTCTACCAGCCCACTTCCCAATTATTCAGTTTCACAAAGCAACAGAAAGCAAGCATCAGACAAGAATAAAAAAATCGTAAATTCCATGCAACAACAACAGCAGGAAAAATATTAAATTATGCAAAGATTAGTGACAATTCCATGAATATCTGAATTAAATAAAAATTTATAACCTTCACCAACCTCACCACACTATTTATTTATTTATTTATTTATTGACAATACCAGTGGAAATTGCACGGCATCTGGGTCCAATTTGGGTGCTTAATTTAATGAATTTCCCTCTTTATATATACATAAAAATGGTAAACAGGTCAATCGATATAATCAACAAGCTTTTATACTAAGATTTGGATTATTCATAGATTTATTATTTATTATTTATTTTTTCAGCTAAATATCTTTGTATTTCTTATATCCCGAGTGGAGAGGGTAATAAAAAATGAGAAATTGAATTTTTTATTTTTAAAATTAAAAAATATATTTTTTCATCATCTTCATCATAGCACATGATAAAAGTACTAATTTGCTAATTCATCACTCAAAGATAAAGACTTTCTAGAAAAACAAATACTAGAATCTATTTTTAATGCACTAGCTCTTTTACAATTTAGCCTCTATAGTTTATCATAAATAACCTATTAGTCCTTATACTATTAAAAACAACTAAACAGTCCCTTGACTAACTTAACTATCTTAAATGCAGCATTTTTTTTTCTTTTCCAAAACACCTTTTTTCTGATCAGAATTTTCTATCTCACCTTCTTCTCTCTCTCTCTCTTTATTTTCAGAAAAAAATAAATTAAACTAAATAGAAAGAGAACATTGCATTGACAAAAGGACAAGCAGATTTTAAAATATGATGATTTAATAATAAATCATGAAACTACAAGGCTAATAAATCAATATCCTAAAATTATAGGGACTAATTTATAATTAGTTCTGAACAAGCATGACACCTTGGAAAGTCCAAAGTCCAAACATGAACACAGGCCAAATAAGCCACCATTTTCTGCTTCTTAACTGGCTCCTCTTATTTATTTGCAAACTTCCCTCCTCTCCTCTTCAGCAGTTCAGCTAACAAGAAACCATAAAAAAAAAACATTAATAAGATCACCATTTTCAGATCCTCAGATCTCTGTTCTGGTACTTTTTTTTCAATAAAGTTTGAAGCTTTTTGAGGATTATTATCAATGGCAGGGAAACCATGGGTGAGGATGGTGACTGCACAGACACCAACAAATATAGCTGTGATAAAGTACTGGGGCAAGAGAGATGAGACCTTGATTTTGCCTGTTAATGATAGCATAAGTGTCACTCTTGATCCGGCTCATCTTTGTACAACCACAACTGTTGCTGTTAGTCCTAGTTTTGACCAGGATCGGATGTGGCTCAATGGAAAGGTAGTCTTTTTTCTCATTTTTCTGTTTCAATTTGGTTGCTGAGGAAGTTCTTGAAATGGGATTTCAGTGGGTTTAATGATTCATTTAGATAGTGAATTTTTGTGGGTTCTCTTTGTTTTGTATGTTTAATGGTTATTTGGGACCTGAAAAGAAGGGAATTTACTGGATTAAGCTTTACAGTCAGATTTTGTTCTCTTAAACTCTTTCCTTTTCGGAATTGGACGTCAACATAGCAGAGAATTTCTTTATTTGAAACCGTACTGTTTAAACAGATTTTGGCATTGCATGTCAGCTTACGTAGTTCATAAAGTCATGTGGTAGCGTTGTTGTAGTGATGTACTTGTGCATGTATTTATATCAAGGATGATGAGCATAAGGGAGGAAGAGGGCTAACTTGTTGTGTTGAGAATCCTGTGTGGTTTATCATCAGGGAAAACTTTGATGTGTTTTTCATTGCATCCTATTTGGTTGTTGAGAAAATGCGAGGAAAGGAAAAAATTGATTGAGACCAGATACAAGATTTGATATTGAAAAGATGGACATGGATCTAGATTGGATAAAATTTAATTGCATTTCAATTTTCCTGTAAATGAGACAATTTGCTAGTTATGGTTCTTTGTTGCTAAGCAATATGTAAATGGTTGCTGGGTTCGTGTTGAAATTCTCTACCTCACTGCTGACTCATGGCACATTTGGTTTTTGCTGGTTAGCGTAGGAGATTTCCCTTTCTGGAGGCAGGTACCAAAATTGTTTAAGGGAAATTCGTGCCCAGGCTTGTGATGCTGAGGATGAAGAGAAGGGTATCAAGATTACAAAGAAGGATTGGGAGAAATTGCATGTGCATGTTGCATCATACAACAATTTCCCTACTGCTGCTGGACTGGCTTCCTCTGCAGCTGGCTTTGCTTGTCTTGGTAAACATTTTCCCCGAATTTTCCTTGCTATGTTCAACCCCCCCCTTTTTTTTTTCTTTTTTTATGGCTGGGCCTGTATTTTTAAACATAATTTCTGTCTACTTCATTGAATGGTTGTGCTGGACTTCCACTTCTGAGAAATTCTTGTGAATGAACAATCCGAGTTTCGTATTGTTTAGGAAAATAGATGCAATTCTTGCTCAATGCTTAAATTTATTCAGAATCCTCTAGTCTAGCTTTATCATGGATGGAGCTTGGTATGTGGAATGATTATTCATTAATCGCTTTTGTTGAAAACACTCACAATAAAGCTTACTGTATATGATTATGGGGTCCATGTTGAAATTGACCAACTTGGCATATAGTTTTCATGAATCTGCCAGCTAGCTTTTCTGGATTATAATCACTGATGTGTACACATTTGTTTTTATAGAAGCTCATATATAGAAATGCAACAAGCTAGACAGAAATGCTTCCTATTAATGGAGCAGTTTTCAACTTCGAGGAGCCCTTTTATTGTTTTTTCTGCTTTATATCTGCAGGGCTGTAGTATCAATTGCAATCTTGTATGGGACTGGAAGAATTTATTCATCATGACATCATCTGGTTTTATCTTCTTATGTAGTTTTTGCCCTTGCAAAGCTGATGAATGCAAAAGAAGACAATAGTGAACTTTCTGCTATTGCAAGGTATACCTTAATAGCATATGCATAATTTTAAGTGCTTGGTTTTATGTTTTTTTTTTCTTTACATCAATAATTTTGAGTAGCATGAAACATTTTTTCCCCTAGAGTTTTATTCTTCATATGCAGCTGCTATTTACATGTTTCATTTATTCCACTATATCCTCATACAGCTGTCACCACCAACAAATATTTATTATTTTGAATTCTGGCTAGATGCATCTTTGCTGATACCTAATTGCTCGTTCTTGGCTTACATCAATGATAGCAAGGTTATCAAAAATGCGTTTTTGACTCGTAAAATCGCACGATTTTACGAGTCAAAACATAAAAACGTGTTAAATTGGGTTAGAAACTCGAAAATCAGTAAAATCAGTCAAACTCGTGTAAAATCGGTTCAACTCGTTAAAATCGCTAAAACCGGACCGATTTCATGATTTTACATAAAAATTAAAACAGTTGTTGAGTGCTGAGTCAGCACTCCCCTCTCCCCTTTCCCCATGAGTCCCCACTCCCCGCCTGACACTCCATCATTCCCCTTCCCCATTTTCCTTTCCCCTTTCCCCAAATTAAAAGATCAAAGACGTAAATGCTGAATTTGAGTGACTACCATTTTCATGACATATGGCGTTTCGATAACCTCTGCATTGATCATAGGCCTTAGGCCTCTCAAGACAAAAGGAGATAGGTAGTGCCGTCAAGAAACTTATTTAATTTTTTTTTTTCAAATCTGAATTTGTTTTCTTAAATGTATTATAAATATTTTATGAAGATATAAAAATATCATTGGAACTATTTGAAAAAAAAAAAAACTTTTATTTTATATAAACTTATCTAAAACTACCATTAATCATCAGAAAGAAAATTACTTGAACAATTTGATTCGTCAAAATCCTTAAAAATAACCTTTGATCGTAAGCATAGGTAAAAAACCCTTTCAACATTAGATGGATCCTTTGATTTTTATCTTTAATTAAATCTAAGATGTATAATTGCTTTTGGTATGTGATAATTGGTTTGAAAATGTCTTTAAATAACTGCAAATAAAAAAAAAACACCACTTTCAATCAATCATTGTTTCTATTTGTATTAAAAAAAATCATTATTTATAATAGTTTTATATAATTTGATGATGCTCACCTATTTAGTTTTGAGTTAATAACATTTTTTGTGAGCATTTATTTATTTATTGTTCCTATTTGAGTTTACCAACTTTTATTTTTTTTAATTAATGTGGGTGTTTGGACCATGCTGCATGTATTTTAAGGTGCTTGAACTATGTATGAATTTTTATTTGAAGTATGAATTTTTATTTTTTTAATGTATTTTAAAATTCCTTACGATTTTACGATCCGTTTTTACGATCCGAGTTTGTTTTGCATTTTCCGTGCCGTGTCAAAAATGCGTTTTTAACAACCTTGAATGATAGTATTTGATAACAATGATATCTTTAAGTAATTGATAAGTTGGTTTATAGGGAGCTGTCTTTAAGTAATTGATAAGTTGGTTTATTGGGTGCTGTCTTGACTTATTTTATAGCCCAGTTATATATTTAATTTAATCTGTCAAGGCTTTTCAGATATGAGTGATTCAAGCATGCTAGTTGCTATTAACATTTGATATTTTACGAACATTGTTTCTTGGAAAGGTTCTTGCAATGTTTGATATTTTGTAAGCTTTGTTTTTCAGGCAAGGTTCTGGCAGTGCCTGTCGCAGTTTATTTGGTGGATTTGTGAAGTGGATCATGGGAAAAGTAAGTTTGATTTTGAGGTTCATCCATGGAGCCTTCTGATTAGATTGCTCTGTCCCATTTTGAGCAATTAATTATGATGCATTGTTTTTTAATATGTCAAGGCTGAGGATGGAAGTGATAGCCTTGCTGTTCAACTTGTAGACGAAAAGCACTGGGATGAACTTGTTATTATTATCGCTGTGGTATGTTTTTTTTCCCTTATTTAGAACTCGTTAGTCTGAATTTAGTTTGAGTTGCCTTTGGACTCTGGGGATAGCTGTCCTGAAAATACATTTAATTTTTCTTTGTCCTGTTGTTTTAGTAAACAGAGTTGTGATTTTGTTCTCCAGGTAAGTTCACGGCAGAAAGAAACAAGTAGCACCACAGGAATGCGGGACAGTGTTGAAACTAGCTTGCTTTTGCAACACAGAGCTAAGGTGCTTTTCAATGCCCTTAATTCAATTTCTTGCAACTTCTCTTGTTAAGCAGTTGTCTTTCTTCAATTGCAAAAAGTGCTCTTAGCAGTTGAGATTTTTAGACATAAATGGAGCTGGAGCCCTATTCTGAATCTATTCTGGATGATAACCATGCTTTGTGATTTGCACACTGCCTTTTCCTTGCTGTTCAGATTTAGATTTTCTATGAAATTTAATCCTCTCTTTTCCCTTTTTAGCTGTCTTTCTGATCAATGCATTCTGAAATTGTTTGAAATTTATTTAACTTTTGGTAATATCTCCTTCCTGTTTTGGACTAAATAGGAAGTTGTACCGAAACGCATTAAACAAATGGAAGAAGCCATAAAGAATCGTGATTTTGGATCTTTTGCACAATTAACCTGTGCAGATAGCAATCAGTTCCATGCAGTCTGCTTGGATACATGTCCCCCAATATTCTACATGAATGATACATCTCACAGGCAAGTAAAGTTTCTCGATTTATGTGACATGAAAATTTAAGCTTCATCAATTATTTATTTATTTGCCTGTTGAGCCCTTCACCAGACATAGAGTTTAGTTTTAATGTAGTGACTATATTTCAGGATAATCAGCTGTGTTGAAAAATGGAATCGCTCAGAAGAAACACCTCAGGTTTGTTTTGTTTTGCTATCTTTTTTTTTGTTTATATACGCCACATTCTAGGAGCTTAACTTAGAAGCAAGTTCCAGATAGAATGTGATGGCATTAACGTCGTTATTTTTCAAAAATTTGATCATAAATGATGGTCAAGCTTGGGGCACGGATGATTGTATAGGTGATTTAAGGATGATAACATAATAAAATTGCCTTCTCAATTGTCTAATTATAGTATTTAGTTTTCATTTGTTCTTTTTGCAAACGTGTTCTGTAATATTAGCTGATCTTGCGTGGTTCCTCAAGTACAGATATACTTTCCTGCTGTTGCGGAAATATCATGAGATAATTTATTTGGTAGTGGGTTTTGTAACTGAAAATGTATCACTTCATCACATCAAATATGAAGCTTCTTTTCATTTGTGGCTTGTGCTATTTTACCTATCCGTAATGACTTATAATAACATTGTTTTAATGCTTGCAACCACTTTCTTTTGTTGTTGATTTTCCTAAAATAAAAAATAAAAAATAAAAGAAAAAAGAAACAAAATGATAGTTAGAATCCTACTGGTCCTGCCAGCTAATTGTCACAGTTTGCAAATGTGTAATGGTTGGCTAATGATGAGATTTCCTTGACAGGTAGCTTATACGTTTGATGCTGGGCCCAATGCAGTTCTGATTGCACATAATAGAAAGGCTGCTACCCAGTTATTGCAGAAGCTGCTTTTTTACTTCCCTCCAAGTTCCGATGCTGATTTGAACAGGTATATTGTCTTCCAATGTCAAGGTCACAAAAGGATTTTGGTGCAATGTTTTGGAGGCTATGCATGATTTATACAACCCCATCAATCAGTTTTCAAATAATCAAACTTTTTTTCCTCAGTTATGTTATAGGTGATAAGTCCATACTAAAAGATGCTGGGATTGAAGATATGAAGGATGTGGAAGCTTTGTCACCACCTCCAGAAATTAAGAATGCCCAGAGAAGCAAAGGAGATGTCAGTTATTTCATCTGTACGAAACCTGGTAGAGGTCCTGTTTTGCTCTCTGATGAAAGCCAGGCTCTTCTCCATCCTGAAACTGGGCTGCCCAAATGAACTTAGGAGCACATTTAACTTTTCTTGCACTTCTGTACTTTTTAGTCTTGTTGACCAGAGTTGGACACTTCTGTGAGCCTGAAGTGTTTCCACTGTGATGATTGTTTGCAGTAATTAAGGGTTACTGTGAAGTGATTCTCTCAACTATTCCTCGCAAATTTGCAGTTAATGCTGCCTTTTGCCTTGCATTTGTAATTTATTTTATATTTCAGTCCATTTAAGTTATCGGTCTCAACAATGAATAATCTGTCCGTTGCTCCTTCTAAGCTTCTTTCAGCTGTTAGCCTTAAATAGTTTTTATGATGTTTCCGACATTTTGTATCAGTTTCTGTCATAAATCAATAAATTCTTGGTTTACCTGTTATGTTTGTTATTTATCTTCATTTTTGCCAGTGTGCTGGCATTCCCGACACAATTCCCCTTGAAGGCTCCAAAGATTCAATAAATTATTGGTTTACCTGTTATGTTTGTTCTTGATTCTGTTTTCTTTAGCTTGCCGGGCATGCTATCATGCTGGGTTTTTTTGGCTATACTGTGGTGTTAGATATTCCAAAGCTGATCTGCCTCGCATTCGCAGCTTAAGCCACTTCATCATTGGACTATCTAATGGAAACGCCAACCAGCTAATGCTAAGCTGTGAAATGTAGTGTCGAAATATTACATTTTTGCAACGTGACCAAATCTCAGTTGCAGACACATGGTTTGTACAGCAGAAAGACATACAAAATGCTTGAACATAATCAGGGATGCACTGTTCACCCACCTAGCCCTACAACAAATAGGATCAATCCCTTCCCAGAAAAGGAACCTTTAAAATCTGTCCGAAGTTCTGTGGGATTGCGGTGAATAAATGTCCAGCACCAGGAACCTCATGGTAGTTAATCCATGGAAGTCTTTGGGCAATATATCGCTGCAAGCTAAAAGGCACCATTATATCTTCATCACCCTGCCATAGATGAACTGAGCCTTCATTGTTAGGAAAAGGATTCTCAAGGTCCATGGGATCAAATTCCCACTTCCCAAATCCAATCATCAGGTCTCGATGTAAGGATTCAAACACTCCTTGCAGCGTTGCTTGTGGCTGCATAAAAAGAGAGGGTACAAAATTCCAAATGAGAGGGTTTATAAGAATTCTGGCACGTTACTATCCATTCGTGGATGAAAAACAAAGCCTATCAGACTATGGCAAGATTATGCATGAGATGATGGAATATCTTTTTTTCGCCTCCACTTTCAGACAGAATTTATTAAGATACTAATGGTTTGTGATTCATTTCCTTGTAATGAAAAAAAGAGAGTAACAAGAAAATGAAGTACCCTGTTGCTTCTCTTCTCTGCGATCAAGGGTAGGAGTTCTAAATCCTGGCGGGATAAAATATCAGGCTTCATGGATATAACAGCTGATGCAGGAAACCATTTCTGAGTGTTCCACCAGTAGGTGAGCCATGGAGCATGGTGAGCAACATATAATGCCCAATGATCCTGTCGTATCTGTCGGTAGTAGGCTTCTGCTGATAAGTTCGCAGGAAAGCCAGGCCACCAATAGTTGACAACAGGAGCAATTAGTGTCGCTCCTGATAGCCTGGAAGAAACAAGAGCACATGATTTGAAGCAAAAAATAACACCAGACAGAACTGTGAGGCAACATATCACAAACAAATCTCAAGCAGATTCCTGATACTAGAATACACTTAAGAACATTGACAATTATTTTTCATAGCATGCTTTACTTTCTTTTAATTGAGTTCTTTTTTGAAATTACTGTATTTTTTGATGCAACATCCCGCATTCTGAAAGTTGGCAGAAGATCCCCAATGTAGCAAATTTACCAGAATTGCAAGTAAAACAGTCTCACCTATGAGGGATGTACTTGAGGCAGCCCCAAACCACTTGGCCTCCCATGGAGAATCCCATCACATAAAATTTATATCCTAGTCCTAAATGATCAGCAAGCTCTTCTATATCTAAAGCTAAACTTTTAGGAGTTCGCCTGGGATCTGGATCGCTTTCTCCGTAACCTGGCCGATCAAAGGACACAAAGTACAACCGCAGCTCCTCAACAACATCCTGAAAATCATCACATAAAATGAGGGGTAAAAGTTAGATTTCTCCATCAACAAATACAATCTCTTGACCAGTGAAACCTTAAAGAGTTCCATTAAAACATAAATTTAGAAATAAATTACCAGAACGGGTTCTGTCATACTCATTATATCATGTTTCGTAGAGGCAAAACCATGAACAAGTATGATCTTAGCTTTGGCAGTTTCTTTAGAGACGCCATGCTCCTTGTAGGACAAATGCCTCCCATCCCTCAGCTTCATTCTAGGCGCTGTAATGGGAGGGCCACCCAGGGTTCCACAAATCTTTGGAGGTGGTGGCTGGGTGGCCTGATATGCCCATACCGCCAACCCAAGAAATAAGATCACAGTAACCTCCTTGAGCATCCCTAGGAAAAATGAGAGTTTTTTCACAAGCTGGGCCATGAACTTGGAGAAATTTTCATCAACTTGATACTGACAATAATCGCCCACATTAATCTGATTGTTACAAATTATTCTCAAACACAGCTAAATTATTTTGTTTTACAACATATCAACCAAAAATCTGTTTCATTTAACAGGCTAATTATCAACATTAACAAAGACCAAAACACACTCTCAGTCATGAAAGACTCTTCATAAATTTATGGGAAATATGTATTACTCCAAAGATCTTGGAAATTAAGAAACAGTCATACTCATCTTGGAATCATATTATCCGTTTCTAGCAGAGAATTAAGCAAGCGTTCAAAGATGAAACCAATAAGAGAAATAAAAACAGTAAAGTATCTTCCTACTACATTTCTTATCTCTATTGTTTCCACAAAATAAGATATCCATCCATCCAAACTCTACATTGCAAATGTAGCTAATACTTCATACTTGTGAGAGTAAAAAACATCAAGAAACTTGAGAGGGAGACATAACAAGAACCTGAGAAATTAACAGCCTCCCCAGTAACTGTGTGCGCGAGGGAGAGGGAACCTGCCAGAAAATAAAATGAAAAGTTTCTTCTTTTGGAGCAGCTACTGCAGTTTCTTGCTGACTTCCACCACCTCTTATAGTCAAATTTTCACTTGGTAGTGGTAGATAATGATCAAAGGGTATATAAGGCAAGAAAAGTGTTAGCTAAAGATAAATAGTAAAATATTTCGACCAGATTCAAGATAAACGTACGTACTATTTGTGTTTGAAGAAGACCCCTCTGACTTGTGATCTCCCCACCATTTCTTCAAACCTTATGTTCACGGATGGAAATTATAAAAAAAAAGATGTTTTCCCAAATATAAAAGGAATCATCACATACTATTTTAAAAAGCAACTCCAACAATATTATTTTGAAAAAATAAAAATAAAACAACATTGCTTTCCATAAAAAAATAATAAAAATATTAATTTAATACTTTTTCAAGATAATATATTTTTATCTTGATATTTTTCCTAAACATAAAAATAAAAAACATAAATGTGAAACACCTCTTTGAAATCATCAACTTGAAAAATATAAAAAAACATTAATTAGCTTTGACTTCGACCAACATCAACGGCCCCATCAAAAACCCAAAGGGAGTGGCTAACAATTGGTTGTTCTTTTCCTTCGTTGCGTACATGAACAAAGAAATATCATAATGTATGGTCAATGTATTTTCTCTAGAAACACCATGCTCCTTGTAGGCAATGCCTACCATCCCTCGGTTTAATTCTTGATGCTGTAATGGGAGGGCCACCTGGGGAACCACTAGTCTTCTGGGGTGGTGGTTGGGTGGCCTGATATGCCCATACCACCAACCCAAGAAACAAGACCACCGCAACCTTCTTGAGCAACCCTAGTAAAATGGGAGTTGTATCATGTCATTTGTGACTGACATTAACCAGATTAAATTAATCGTTGCAAATGAATCTCTAACGCAGCTAGATTTTCTGGTTTTACGTTATATCAAATCCAACACAAATTTGTTTCATTGAATAGGCTGTAAATGTATCAACATTATCGAAGGTAACATCGAGAAAAGCCGATCTAAAACAAGGGTTTGGAGACACTAGCAGTGAAGAAAGACTACCCTCGTAGATGCATGGTTTACAGAAGGAAATTAATTCAGAGATGGTCGAAATCAACTTGCAACTTGGAAGGATTAATTATATATACCCTCTGTTTTAGCAGAAAATGAAGCAAGCATTTAAGCATTGCAGCAAAAATCAAAATACTTCGAGAAACTGAAACAGTGGAGTCTATATCTACTAAACGTAAGTTTCCAATCTGTTAATGTTTAAGAAGATAAGGTGTCCTATTCCTAAACTCCACACAGAGAAGGTAAATATGAATAAACTTCGGAGGAAGACATGAATAATAGTACTAGCTTATGAAAAACAAGAACACGCACGAGACCCTGGAAAGTTCTACCGAAGCAGGCCTGACAAAGTTTCTTGTATTTCATCACTAATATTGACGCTATATATAAACGAGAAGAAAGTAATTAGCCTTTTTCAAGTCTCGGATCAAAAGTTGTGCTTGTTTTCGTCAGAAATCAGGGCTTGACACGGTTTATTGTATTTCATCGCTAATATTGACGCTACATATAAACGAAATGTAATGCTGAGGATAGAACCGATGGCTTTGCTCTTCGACTGCATGTTTCTTGGAGATGACTTACCCTATAATGCGGGCTCGGAGATTTCATACAAAGCATGCCTTTCATTTGCTGCTTCGACCTCTTCATCGTTGGACTCTTTTATGGGGCATGTCAACCTGAAACTTGACCTCCGATTGGGTTTAAAACCTGTGTTTTAAATGTCTTTAAACTCGAATTGAATAAACTAAACTATAGAAACCAAATTGAAAGTTTTGACAAATCAAGAGCACTGATTTGTGATTATCTTCATACCAAAGTTAGGTCCCGGTCTTTACCTTTGGACACCCTTTATGTAATTTATGGGCCCAAATATGCTCAATTTTCCAAAACACTTAGGCTTTGGCCCAGCTTATTGCCAAATTTTTGTGGGCCATAAAAAACTGAAAAAACCGAAAAAATATAACAAAAAAACTGAATCATAAAAAAAAAAATGATTAGAACAAAAACTAGGGCCCAGGGGTATAAATATTAAAGTTTCCTTTCTTCTCAACCCCCCTGATCTCTCTCTCTCTCTCTCTCTCTCTCTCTAAATCTCTTTGTATCTCAATCTCTATGGCTTCCGATCTCTTACTCTCTCTGCTTCCCAGCTAACCCCTCCCAAGAAAATCAAGCCACATGAGTAAGAGACAGTAGTAGAGTGAGCAAACAATAATAAAAACGTAGAAGGCAACAAAAACCACTATATATGACTTCTTCAAAAGGAGGAGTAGCCATGTGTCCACCAGTCCAGTAGCAGCAATGGTGAGAGCACCAGAGGCAATAGTACGTTTTTTTTATTTGTTTATCTTATCTTAAAGGTCAAAGACTGGTATTTTGGTTTGTGGGGCTTTTTTGGAAATCATGAAAGAAGATGTTGATGCCTTCACTTTATGTACCTTATGCTAATAGAGTTCTGTTGATAGTGGTTCTGGATATTTTGTGGCTTTGCTTGTTATGATAAAAGAAAACGAAAGATTATTGCTGCAAGATCATATAAACGAAATAAATATTAGTGCTAGCTCATGAAAAACAAGAACATGCATGAAAACATGGAAAGTTCTACTGAAGCAGCCTGACACAGTTCTTGCTGAACGTCACCATATCCTAGATTGTCGAGATATAAACCCGATCCGATTTGATTTTGAGAATTCGTTTTGAAATTTATTATCCGAACAATAGTTAATAACAAGAATGATATTTTCATCAACTATGCGGACATAAATATATATAATATACCATAAAATTTTGAGTCGGGTATGGGTTAGGTTTCAAGTCTAGTAGGGTAGTATTCATTACTTGCCCGAAACCTAACTTTGTCCTTTAGGGTTTTATCCAAACCTGCCGCAGCGATCAATAACTATCCATGAAATATCTGTTTGGGCGGATATGGGCTCGGTTAAAACTGTGAACCCTGGTAGCAAACTTTGAGAATAGAACTAGGGTCGTAATCCAATCTATTTGCAATATTGTTTGAAACTAAGAATAGAACAAGGATACAGTGCCATGAACCTATGAAGAAAGGCAAACAAATGCTGACGCCAACTAAGCTCGAAGGAGGGCTAGTTTTTTTCCAGCAAAAGAGCCTTTATAATCGCTTCGCATGTCTCTGGGATGTAAGGGAACATGTGTCCAGAGCCAGATATCTCATGGTAGTTTATCCAGGGAAGTCTTTGGGTAATATATCGTTGCAAGCTAACAGGCACCATCTTATCTTCATCACCCTGCCATAGATGAACCGAGCCTTCATTGTCAGGAAAGGGATTTTCAAGATCCATGGGATCGAATTCCCACTTCCCAAACCCAATCATCATGTCTCGATGTATGGTTTCAAATTTTCCTTGCTGCATTGTTTGTGGCTGCATAAAATGAAAGGAGAGATTCCAAATCAGGCGGGAAGATTCATAAGCACTTCTAAGGATCAAGTAGCATGTGACCAATAATATTTCTTAGAGTAGAGTCAAATATCATTTGTTGATCTAAATCAATTTCTAACTGGATCTCCAGAACTTCTGGTTCGAAAAAACTCTTCTGCTTCTAATATATCAAAAGGAAAATTGGAAGTTCTGCAGTGTCTTATCTTTCCACAAGCCAGTTCCAAAAAACAAAAGGTTCTAAGGCAGCCCCTGTAAAACTAGAATTCCGGCCAGTTACTGTTCTCTCCTGGTTAAAAGATCAAAGCCTCTCGGACTGGTTCTATGTACACTGCAAAAATTATGTATGCGATGATAACTTTCTCACTAGCAATATCTTCTTGCCTCCAGTTTCAGAGACACAAAATATGTCAGGATAAACTTGATTTATGGTTCATTTCCTTGTAATGTGGAAAGAGAGAAAGAAAACGAAGTACCATGTTCATTCTTCCATCTGTAACCATGGAAAGGAGTACTTCTAAATCCTGACGGGAGAAAACTTCAGGTTTACGGGCTGCAACTGCCGATGCAGGAAACCATTTCTGAGTGTTCCACCAATAGGTGAGCCATGGAGCATGGTGAGCAACACGCAATGTCCACTGGTCCTGAGGTAGCTGTAAGTAGTAGGCTTCTGTTGATAAGTTGGCAGGAAAGCCAGGCCACCAGTAGTTGACAACAGGCGCAATTAGTGTTGCTCCTGCTAGCCTGCAGCACCATGGGCACCGAGCTAAAAACATATAATAACTCCAAACAATGATACGAGCCAAAGCAGAAAAAGCCACCAATTGTTTACGTTGGGCACAAATTATCCAGCAGATTCTTGATGCTCCAATAAAAGAACTCTGGTCATTATTTTAGATAGCATGCTTTATTTTCTCACTTCTGATATATTTTTGAATTATTGGATGATGTTCATGCTTTATCCCAGATCTTAAACAGCAGGCAGAACATCCTCCAGATAAGCACAATTGTCGTCATAACAGCAAGAAAACAGTCTCACCTGTGAGGGATGTACTTGAGGCAGCCCCAGATCACTTGACCTCCCATAGAAAACCCCATGACATAAAATCTGGATCCAAATTCTAAATGATCCGCAAGCTCTTCTATATCTAAAGCTATACTCTCCGGAGTTCGCTTTGGATGTGGATCACTTTCTCCATAACCCGGCCGGTCGAAGGACACAAGGTGGAATCCCAGCTCCTCAACAACTTCCTGACAAACAAAAATGATACAATCTCTTGACTAATGGAACTTTAAAAGGGCTAAACACAAAGATTTAGAAATATTGGAATACCGGAGAGAGTTTTTCCACGCTCATTGTATTATGTCTCATAGAGGCAAAGCCATGAACATATATGATCTTATATTTGGCAGTTTCTCTAGAGACACCATGCTCCTTGTAGGCCAAATACCTCCCATCCCTCAATTTTATTCTAGGTGCTGTAATAGGCGGGCCGCCTGGGGTACCGCAAATCTTTGGAGGTGGAGGGTTGGTTGCCTGATATACCCATACCACCAACCCAAAAAGCAAAGCCGCTTTAATTTCCTTCTGCATCCCTGCAAAGATTAGAAGAAGAAAAAAATCCAGAGACTGTACTAAAAAACCAGAGAAAAATTTAGTCACGTTGATGACAGCCCAGAGAAATTTGATTGTTACAAAATTGACGATGAACTTCCATAATTTATCCCCAAGATTTTTCATTTTTCAAAGATCAAATCCACAAAAAAGTTTCACATTTTACCAACATTAACAGAGATCATAACACAGAGAAAATCAGGTTTGAATCAATCAAGAAAGGCTATGATTATAAATTTCTGAGAAATACAAGAAATTCTAAGAATCATATCCGGACCATTAATTTCACTGCTTCAAAAGAAAAGAAAAGGGCATGCTCAGCTTAAAACAAGTCGAACAAATATTATCTGCTTCCAGCATATATAGATTGAAGAAATGAGTCGGTCATTGCAAAGATCATCCAAATACTAGAAGGAACAAAAAATTTGGCATCTATTTGCTTTGTCAAGCAAAAACGTTACTGAATATTTATAAATTTCAAAGTGGAGATATATACCACACCAATAAACTTAAGTTGTTACTTATGAAGAACAGGAAGCAAAACAACGCAGTCCATGTCTGTTTTGTGTGTGGGAGAGAAAGAGAGGAGAGAACCTGCAAGAACCTGAAATGAAGTTCTACTGAATCAATCAAGAAAGGCTAT